>Ga0172379_10007397_pt1 | contig 14278 bp, 16 predicted proteins | sample GrowelOW334metaG_FD_119756 | JGI IMG/M metagenome (GOLD analysis project Ga0172379, IMG submission 119756) | Groundwater microbial communities from an aquifer near a municipal landfill in Southern Ontario, Canada - Groundwater well OW334 metaG | ecosystem: Environmental > Aquatic > Deep... | reverse complement strand
GCCAGAGAGACCGGAAATTATTTATTGTGAAAAGTGTTATCAGCAGGAGGTTTATTAGGGTTCCAGACGTTGGACGTCTGTAAATTACAGACGTCCAACGTCTTTGTATTTTAAAACAAAGCGTGTAATATAAGGGAATGATCTATCGAATTTTGGCTTCTTTTTTGCTTTTATTTTCAGTACTATTTATGCCTTTTTGGGTATCCGTTATTTTGGCTTTAGCTGGTATGATTTACTTCTCTAGATTCTTTGAAGCGCCTGTTTTGTTTCTTTTATCAGATTCGCTTTTTGGAGCAAAAGAAGCAAGATTTAATGGTATGGTCTTTATCTCTTTTATTATAGTAGCTATTGTTTTGATAATCATAGAAATAGTGAAAAAGAAAACACGATTAAGCTAAATTTGATTCCGTATAAAACCAAATGATAACAAGAATGATCAGAAAAAATAAATTAAAAAATAAAAATTCTTTCGTAGAACCCGATGAAATTTTTTTAGATTCAAAAAATCTACAGAATTTTGATCGTCAGCAATTCGAAGGACGAATAGAACGTCCAATTTCAAAAAAAACTATTTTAGTATTAGGTATTTTATTTTTAATTTTTACAGGAATTTTTGGGGCTCGTCTTTTTTATCTTCAAATACAAAAAGGTGAAGCGTATTTCAGTCGAAGTCAAAATAATATGTTAGAAGAAACTATCATCTTCACAGATAGGGGAATAATTTATGATAGAAACAAAAAAGAATTAACTTGGAATAAAAAAGAAAATATTACGACAGATCTACCCATTGGAAGTTCTGCCGCTAATTATCCTTCCACTCGCACATATTTATCACCAGGATTTTCGCATCTTTTAGGTTATGTGAGTTATCCCGCTATGGATAAATCGGGTAATTATTGGCAAGGCGAATTTGTGGGTAAGGATGGACTAGAAAAGCAATATAATGACATCCTAAAAGGAGAAAACGGATCAAAGATAATAGAAACAGATGCACTTCGAAGGGTGTATTCAGAAAATATTGTAAATACTCCAAAACAAGGAAATGATTTAATAACAACAATTGATGCGCGAATACAAGGAGAATTATTTACTCTTATCAAAAATCTATCGGCTGATAGAACTTTTACCGGTGGATCAGGAGCAATAATGAATGTTGTAAATGGAGAAATAATAACTACTACTAGTTTCCCTGAATATGATTCAGAAATTTTATCCTTCGGAAAAGATGTATCAACAATACATAGTTATCTTACCGATAAAAGAAAAGTTTTTTTAGATAAAAATATTTCAGGACTTTATACTCCAGGTTCAATAGTAAAACCTTTTTTTGCATTTGGCGCCTTGTCCGAAGGTATCATTGATCCGTACAAAAAAATTCTTTCAACTGGTTCTATTTCTATTCAAAATCCATATTTCAAAGATCAAAAAACTATTTTTAAAGATTGGCAGGTAAATGGCTGGACAAATATGATGGAAGCGCTAGCTGTATCTTCTGATGTTTACTTTTATGAAATAGGAGGGGGTTTTGAAAATCAAAAAGGACTTGGTATAGCTAACATAGAAAAATACGCAAAACTTTTTGGCTTTGGAGAAAAAACTGGAGTCGACTTGCCAGATGAAAAAAAGGGGACAATACCGAGCCCAGAATGGAAAGCCTCTAACTTCAAGGGTGATCCTTGGCGTATTGGAGATACTTATCACACTGCTATTGGACAATATGGCTTCCAAGTAACTCCTATGGAAATGGTACGGGCTGTAGGAGCTATAGCTAATGGAGGAAAATTATTAACTCCACATCTAATATTAAATGATACTGCGAAAGAAAATCAAAATTCCATATTAAATTTAAACAAAGAATATTTAAGTTTTGTTCATCAAGGAATGAGACTTGCAGTGACTTCTGGGACAGCTTTATCTCTCAATGTACCTTATGTACAAGTCGCCGCAAAAACGGGTACAGCGCAAGTGGGTATAGCAAAAAATAAAGTAAACTCTTGGGTCATTGGCTTTTTCCCGTATGATAATCCTAAATATGCCTTCGCAATAATGATGGAAGCTGGGCCATCTTCTACAGGTAGTGGTGCAGCAGCATCTATCATGCGACAACTCTTAGACTGGATGTCCATAAACACACCAGAGTATTTCAAATAAAATGGTAAAAGAGGGTATTTTATCAATGCACCTATTTTACACCTAATCAAAGTTAACCATTACAAAAGTTTGACAGAAATACCTCATAAATGTATAATGCAAACAGATGTGTAGGGTTACCTACAATGTTTCCGGCACACCGGAATATACCTATGAGAACGGGTGAAAAATGTTTTTTAAAAGGAGCCAGTACAAATGAGTGGTAAATTACTGCGTGATCTGTATACAAATCAAACAATGTACCTTCACGCTACTAGGGGTACGGGCACGTTCGCGAATTCTACCGACGTCTATACCGGTTTTCTCGACCCCGACTTCGAACGTTTGAAGCTTAACGGTCTGGGTAGGCCATCGGATAGGAATGAAGTAGGAATGAAAGAGATGAGGTCAAGTGGTACGTTTGCCAAGATCTTCGCCGAGATCGGCGACATCGGGAGCCTCTGCTTTCCCCAAGAGCAAGCGAAGAACTTTGGAAGAGAGCATCCCGAGAAGCTTCATCCGATAATGTATATTCGGATGGTTGCCAACTCAGAGCCCGCGTCTACGTTTTCTCGTACGGTCATGTATGGTGTAGTGAACAAAGGCCTCGCATTATATACCGGAAGTAATATTTTAACATCAAGCTGTTTCTTTAATTCGCGCCTGAAAAGCCGATCTAAGGAAACGGCTTTTCATTTTAATACCTTTGTTTCTTTGTCCCTTGTTTTTTAATTTTGCTATATTATTCTTTACAGAAGGTGTTTTGTTTGTTATATGAAGTACCATATAACAATGGCACTCGGAGCAAAAACAAATTCATTTGTTTTTGCTCCTCGCTTATTGTTATAATAGAGACATGTTTTCTTGGTTAAAAAAGCATTTTATTCCACACGAAGGAAACGAACACCGTCCGCATATTTTGCGTAGCGACAGTATTCGCAATATTGTTATTCTTATTATTTTTTTAGAGATAATAACTTTTCTTTTACCGACATTTAATCACATAAACACTACTGGTAACATGGCAGCGGTTTTACCGACAGTCTTGGCTGACCTGACCAATATTGAACGACAATCTCAAAATCTTCCTACTCTTATCGAAAATCCGATCCTAAATAAAGCAGCAGAAATGAAAGCGGAGGATATGGCAACAAAAGGTTATTTTGCCCATACTAGCCCTGAAGGAAAAACTCCATGGTATTGGCTCACCCAAGTCGGATACCAATACCAATACGCTGGCGAAAATCTGGCCATTAATTTTAGCGATTCTAAAGATGTCACAAATGCGTGGATGGCAAGCCCTACTCATAAAGCAAATATAGTAAAAGGGAACTACACTGAAATAGGCACTGGTATTGCTCGTGGTATCTATGAGGGAAGAGAAACAATATTCGTAGCGCAAGTATACGCAAATCCTTTACCTAAAACATCTACTCAAATTCAACCCAGTAAAACGACAACGACTAAGCCCAAACCTACCAACAATATTTCAAGTGTAAAAGAACCAGTAAATATTCTCGGAATAGAGACAATGGCGAACACAGAAAATACGGATAATCAAAATATTCTTTTAAGTCCAATCCAAAATCCTACTTTATGGCAAAAATTACTAGCTTCACCTCGTAATACTATAAACATAATCCTTTATGTTTTATTTGGAATAATTTTTATTGCATTGCTTTTATATATTCTTATAAAAATGAGAGATCACCATATAGACCTAATAACAAATGGATTAATTGTTTTAGCTATCATTGGGGCAATCTCTATTACAAATTATTACTTGAGTCATCATAATATGGTGATAACTCAAAGTCTGGATTATTCAATCTAAACTCAATATATGTTATAATTTCTTCTAATGAAGAAATATATTATTACATTAATCACTCTTTGTGTTGTACTAGTTCTGTCTACGGTTTTTTACTATAAATTTGATCCGTCTCTGCTCACACGGCTTTCTTTTTACATGAGTCTAGCGAACCCTTCTATGCGCATAGTCAGAATACAGGAAGGTTTACGAAAAGAAGAAGTAGCGCAAGTAGTGGCAGACAAACTCAATTGGAATCCGCAAGAAAAAGAGGAGTTTATCAAAAATACAAATGTAGAAGGATATTATTTCCCAAAAACTTATTTAATTTATAAAGATGATGATCCATCCACAGTTAAGGCAACTATGCTTGATGAATTCAATAAACAAGTAAGTACAGTCAAAAAACCAAAATCAAAACAAATAACAAACGAAGATACTGCCATTAAAATAGCTTCTATTATTCAACGTGAAGCAGCCAGCAAGGAAGATATGAATTTAATTTCAGGAATAATTTGGAATCGTATTTTTAGTGGAATGAAATTACAGATAGATGCGACTCTCCAATACGCAAAAGGTAATGAAGAAGATGGCTGGTGGCAACAGGTTACCCCAGAAGATAAAAAATTAGAGTCCTCTTACAATACTTACCGCTACACCGGATTACCACCTGGACCTATTGCGAACCCCGGACTAGCTGCAATTGCAGCTGCTTATAATCCAGAAAAAACCAACTGCCTTTTTTATCTGCATGATAAGAATAGAAAAATCCACTGCGCAAAAACCTATGAAGAACATAAAAAAAATATAAATATATATTTAAAGTAAAAAGTAAACGCTCCAGACGTTGGACGTCTGTAAATTAATTTACAGACGTCCAACGTCATTAAAACTTGCATATACCTATCCTTTATTGATACAATACACCCATGCAAAAAGCACGTATATTTTTGTTTTTAGGTATTTGGATAACAATACTGCCATATTTAGGTTTTCCATATTCTTGGAAAGATATCCTAACAACCCTTTCTGGAATTGGGCTTGTTTACGCAAGCTTTGTGTTATACAAAGAAGAATCCAAAAAAATAGCAGAAAGAAATTTTGATAATTTCAGAGAAAATGAGTTTAAAAGAGGGGACGAAATATAACACATAATTTTATGCAAAATTTTTCAAAAACAAAACGTATTGCTGTTGTTATTTTAGTAGTTTTTTTATTTTTTATTACTTTTATCGTAGGTGTCTATATTGGTGATTCAAATAGACCTGAGATAGATAAAGTTATAGGAATTTCTAATAAAGAGACGCAAGTTGCAACAAAAACAGATTTTTCTCCATTTTGGAAGGTTTGGAATACCTTAAATGAAAAATATCCTTCTGCAAGTAAGATAACTGATCAAGATAAAGTATATGGGGCAATCGCAGGACTTGTAAACTCATTAAACGACCCCTATAGCGTATTTTTCACTCCAGACGAGACAAAGTCCTTTGAACAAGAGATAGCTGGTAATTTTGACGGCATAGGTATGGAAGTCGGAATAAAAGACAAAATACTCACTGTTATCGCTCCGCTCAAAGATACTCCAGCCTATAAAGCAAATATAAAGTCTGGTGATAAAATCCTGAAAATCGATTCAACTGTTACTTCTGGATTAAGCATAGAAAAAGCAATCAAATTAATACGAGGAAAAAAGGGAACAACTGTCACGCTTACAATTCTCAGAGAAGGAAATCAAAAACCACAAGAAATAAAAATTGTTCGAGATACCATAAACATACCTACATTGGACACAGAACTCAGAAAAGATGGGATCTTTGTAATTAAACTTTATAGTTTTTCTGCCACTTCTACTAATCTTTTTCGCAACGCAATGAAACAATTTGTAGAATCAGGATCTGACAAACTCTTACTTGATTTACGAGGAAACCCTGGTGGTTATTTGGATGCATCTGTAGATATGGCAAGCTGGTTCCTGCCCGAAGGAAAAACTGTCGTGACTGAAGACTATGGCGACAATAAAACAGCAGAGACCTTCAGAAGTAGAGGCTATAATATATTTAACGATAAGTTAAAATTTATAATTTTAATAGATGGTGGTTCTGCTTCAGCTTCTGAAATACTAGCAGGTGCTATGCAAGACAATGGGCGAGCAAAGTTAGTCGGAAGTCAAAGTTTCGGTAAAGGATCTGTACAAGAAGTAATCAACGTAACTCCAAATACGATTTTAAAAATCACAGTAGCAAAATGGCTAACTCCTAATGGAACTTCTATCTCCGAAAAAGGCTTAACTCCAGATTATCCTATAGAAATCACTCAAGATGACTTGGACGCAAAGATAGATCCACAACTAAATAAAGCAGTAGAATTATTACTAAAACCATGAAAGTGATCTTCTTACAAGACGTACCGAGAGTTGGCAAAAGACATGACATAAAAGATGTCAACGATGGTTATGCAATGAATTTTTTATTACCAAGAAAACTTGCAAAGATAGCTACCGAAAAATCTATCACTGAGCTTGAAATTCAAAAAAAGGAAATTGTGATTGAAAGGGAAGTACAAGATAATCTGCTCTCAAAAAATTTAGAAGAAATAAAAAATAAAACTGTTACAATAAAAGCCAAGGCAGATGAGAAAGGGCATTTATTTTCTGGTATAAAAAATAAAGAAATAATAAAAGAAATGAAGACTCAACACCATGCTGATATCAGTGAAGAATCTATTATATTAGAAAAACCTATTAAAGAAATAGGGGAGTTTGAGATCCCGATTTCTATAAAAGACAAAAAATCTTCCTTTAAATTAAAAGTGGAGAGAGCTTAAATCACTACATTCACTACCTTTTTAACTCCAGTTTTGCCGTTAAAAGATGTTTTTCGTTTAGAACCAAATTTAACTATGCCGTCTTTGAGAGCAAAAAGGGTATGGTCCTTGCCTGTAGATACGTTTGTACCAGCCATAATAGCTGTACCACGCTGGCGGACAATAATACAGCCAGACTTGGCTTTTTGACCATCAGTGAGCTTTATGCCGAGGTATTGTGGGTTAGAATCTCTTAAATTTTTCGCGGTTCCGCCCGCTTTCCTATGTGCCATTTGATGTTATGTTATTTAATGTTAAAATTCATCTATATTGAATTACTGAAAGTATATAAAATATTATGAAAAAAATCAAGTCATTTGTTGAAAGTGAAGGAGGAAAGGATATTTTGATAGTTATAATTGTAATTTTAGTAGGATTAGTGTCATTCGAACTAGGCAGACTGTCAAAGGAAAACGGCTCTAGCGGCATAAAAATCCTATCTGCACAAGCGGGGAGTCAAATAGCTACAGACGTCGAACTTCCGGTTTCTGTGCGCTCAACGTCTGTAGCAGATAATAAAACTTTTTTTGCTTCCAGTAAGGGTAGTAAATACTATTCTCTTGGATGTTCTGCTGGTAAAACTATCAAACAAGAAAATAGAGTTTATTTTACAACAGGGGAAGAGGCGCAAGCGGCTGGATATACGCTTTCTACATCGTGTAGATAATTATATACAGTGTCGCACAATATATGTTTTGGGTCGTATGCTTATAGCTATAATGAGAAATAAAACTGCTTATATCTTACATATTCTTACTGCTGAACCTGGAGATTATTGGCGGCATTTTCAAAATCAGTAGGTTTGCCATCACGGATACGTTCCATATTAGAAATAAAACCTTTCCAAAAAATTTTTATCACAACATTATTCCAGACATATGATGCTGGTTTGGCAAAATAGGCAGTCCATAGACTTTCAGTACCACCCTTCACATAAGTTATGTTTTCTTGTCCCGCAGGACTCTCTACGACTGATTTGATACTCACTTTAAAGTAACTGAGTACTAAAATGACTACAAATACTAATACAATGAATCCGAGTATGCTTATACCACTCTTTTGACTCCCTAAAAAATAGTTTTTATTTTTCATAAAATTTATCTTAAGACACTTCCAAAAATTGACATAAACCAATTGAAAATCCCAGAAATAGTTATCCCAAAATATTTCATTAAAAGTAATGCCAAAATAATAAGAACTATTATTTGTAAAAACCCACCCTGCCTCTCACTATTACTTATAATTTTTTTTATTTTATTTTTCATACTTGCATTTATTTTACCATACTAAATTTAATTAAAGAAATGTTAAGAATAAAAATTATTTAAACATACTTGAATTTGTTTTAGGTAAATAATACATTGGATCAAGATAAGCATTTATAGGCGCTATGGGTTGGGTCAACATTCTGCCAGGACAAGATTTACTAGGAAGATTTTTTACTTCAGCCGCATTTGGGGCGAATACTGACACATGTAAATGCGGACCTGTAGAATAGCCTGTATTGCCACTATATGCCACCACTGTACCTCTTTCTACCCTTTCCCCCACTCTCGCTTTAATTAAAGACAGATGGCCATAAGCGCTAGATAAACCATTATCGTATTTAATAAAAACAAATTTACCAAAAGAAGCACCTGGGCACTGTACGTCAGTATCTCCTGTACCAGCCACGACCCCAGAAGCCATAGACTTCACCGGTGTACCTACAGAGGCGCGAAAATCTACTCCGCCATGAGAACCAGACACATAAAGTCTCTTAGAATCTACAGTCTTGCCGAAAAGCTGAGTTATAAATACATAATCAAGAGGCCAAGAAAATACTCCAGCACTAGGTAGTTTTGAAGGATCTAAAATATATTTTAATTGAGATTCATAATCTCGGAGCTCTTTCTCAATTGCATTCTTTTGGGCAAGCCTATCTTTTAATAGTTTTTGATAATTAGCTTCGTTGTTTTTTGTTTGCGCCAAAAGCTTGTTCTTTTCTTTTGTGTTTTGTATCACTATCTTTTGTTGATCAGAAAGTTGAGATTTGAGTTTTGAAAGTTCATCTTTTGCGTCAATAGTCACTTTTCTGGTGTCTTCTAAGATACCTTTTGTTTGTTTTAACTCAACAATGTCTGCTCTGATTCTCTCACGTATAGTTATCATATTATCTATATCATTCCAAACAACAGAAAAGTCATTGTCGGACAACATGTTTTCCACAATACTTCTTTGTTCAGATTCATTGATATTTTTGATTCCGAGTTTAATAGAATTTATATTATTTTTTATAGAGTCTTCTTTTGTATTTATGTCTGAACTCAAACCCTGTATCTTAAAATTTGTCTTATCGATTTTTTTTTGAGTTAGAGCTATGTCTGCATCTAGTTTTTTCTTTGTTAGGTCAAGAGCTTTTAAAGAGCTACTCAACGAACTCTTTTGTTGCCCCAGACTATCAAGTTGTGATTGAAAGCTGGCTATCTCTTTTTCCAACTGATCAATGTCAGAATTTTTCTGATTTATTTGATCTTGAAGACTTTGAGCTGTTTGCGCACGGGGAAAAGCAATAGGAAATAAAAGTAAAATCCCCATCAACAAAACACTAAATTGCTTTTTGTAGTCGTGATAAAGTTTCATTTTTCCCTATTATTAAAGCTATGGTAAAAGGATCCGGTGATTTATCTAACCCAGACAAAGCAAAACGCACAGGATGCAACAACTCTCCCCTGCTATCTAGTTTATCTGCTATATTCATCAATACATTTTTAATATTTTCTTGTGTAAAATTTTCTTCTCCTAATTCCTCTAGTGCTTTTATCGCTAGCTGTAAATTTTCAGATATTTTTTCTAGTGAAGTATTTTTAAAAATTAATTTTTCTTTAGGATAACTTGGTTGCTTGTAGAATAAATCCAATTCCCTTTTTTCTACCATTTCTCTTATATCTCCCCACTTAGAAATTCTTTCCAGAATCACAGGAATAAGTTTTGGGTTACGCATTTCTCCTGGCAAACTTTCTAAAATATTTTCCTCTATTTCATCTTTCGAAAGCAATTTTAAATGCTCTTTATTCATCCAATTTAATTTATCATCACTCCACTTAGCCCCAGAGTGTTGTATTTTAGTTAAATCAAAAATATTGATTAATTCTTCTCGAGTATAAATTTCTTTTTCTCCACCTGGATTAAAACCAAGAAAAGCTAGATAGTTTATCATCGCGTCTGGCAAGTATCCCTCCTTTTCATATTCTAAAATATCCTTCGCTCCATCTCTTTTACTTAACTTTTTTTTACCCTCTGCCCCCATTATCGGAGGAGTGGTCACGAAATACGGCGGGACAACACCAAATGCTTCATAGACAGATAAAAACTTTGGAGTTGAAGATATGAATTCTTGTCCTCGCACCACATGAGTCACCCCCATCTCTATATCATCCACAATATGCGCAAAATTATAAGTAGGATATCCATCACTTTTTATTAAAATAAAATCATCAAGTGCCTCAGGACCAGCAGAAAGTTCCCCCCAAACGATATCGCTCCAAGCTGTTTTTTTTAATTCTGGTACCTTGAAACGTAATGGTGTAGTTCCGTTCCAAGTAGGAGGATTCTCTGGCCCGCCTAGACTCGTCCTAGTCGAGGCTGGTCTGTACTCACGGAAAAGAAAAGGTTTTTTGTCTTCTTCTGATTTTTTACGAAAATTTTCTATTTCTTCCTCTGTGTACGGATCCGCATAAGCTAACCCTTTTTCAATTAAAATATTGGCGTATTTTTTATAAAGTTCTAATCTCTCTGATTGAATATAGGGCGCATGCGGTCCGCCAATGTCCGGTCCTTGATCCCAGTTTAAACCAAGCCATTTTAATGATTTTTGAATATGTTCTATTGAACCTGCTACTTCCCTCTCCTTGTCTGTATCTTCAATACGTAAAATGAATTGACCGTTATTCTTTCTCGCAAAAAGCCACGCATAAAGCGCGGTCCTCACCCCTCCCACATGCATAAAACCTGTCGGACTAGGAGCGAACCTCGTTACTACTTTTTCTGTAGTTTTTTCTTCCATGCTATTTATTTTAGCATAATTTCTTATTTTTCGTGACTCAAGGCTATGTCCACCAAAGCTCGAGCTATTTTTTCTGCAGCACCTTTTTTACCAAAAGCTTTTGCATTTTGTGCCATTTTTTTATAACCCTCTTTGTCTTCTGTTATCCTGTCGATTTCTGAGATTAAAATGTTTGCTGTCATATTTGACTCTTCGATAACACTACAAGCTCCAGCTCGAGCATAATTAAAAGCATTTTTTCTCGAATGATCAGCATTGGAATTTTTAAAAGGAATTAGAATTGACGGTATACCCCAAGAAGATATTTCAAATAAGGTCGATCCAGCGCGAGAAACAATAATAGTGGCAGAGCCAGCAACCATTTTAATCTGCAAAGGATTCAAGAAAGGGAAAGGTAAATATCTAGTTTTATATTTGCTGTCTGTTAATATAATTTCGGCTTGTCCTGAAACTGTTTTAAATTTTTTAATTCCGGTTTGATGAATAATTTGATAATTCTTTGTTAGTATTGGCAATGCGTCCAAAACAACATTATTAATAAGTTCTGCGCCTTGAGAACCACCGAGTATCACAATAACAGGCACCCCTTCTTCTAATTTAAAATATTCAAGCGCTTCTCTCCGTGGCGCTCCATCTTCTATCTCAGTTCTTATGGGTTGTCCTGTCCAGGCTACATTTTTTTTAGGAAAATAAGGGATAGCTTCTGTAAAAGACACAGCGATTTTTTTCGCAAAATGTCCAGCCCATAGATTCACTCGTCCAGGAGCAGAATCTGATTCATGGATCAAAACAGGAATACGTAAAATTCTAGCTGCAAATATAGTAGGAAAAGAAGCATATCCGCCTTTACCAAAAACAACGTCTGGATAAATTGAAAATAATTTAAAAATGGCATTAATCGTTCCAAAAAAGATTTTAAAAATATCAAGGAAATTTAAAAAGGAAAAATAAGTACGCATTTTTCCAGAAATTATTTCTTCATACAAAAGCTCATTTTCAACAAGCATTTTTTTGTCATAAGGACCATCAGAAAAAAAATAGAGTTCTGCTCCTATTATATGCTCATCATCTATTATTTTATTGACTTTTTGAGCGACAGCGATAATTGGATAAAAATGTCCACCTGTCCCCCCACCTGCAAAAACTATTTTCATATATTTATTCTAAAAAATATTTTAATATCATTTCATTATTCATGTTTTATATTATAACTCAACTATTCTTGCGCTGAAATTTAGATATATTTAGCACTATACCTGTTGCCATCATGTAAACCATAAGCGAAGTGCCTCCTTGGCTCATAAAGACTAACGGAACTCCTGTTAATGGAAATACTCCGATCACAGAGGCAATATGCATGAATGACTGCGCTGCGATCAGTATAACAATTCCATAAACTAAAAGTCCACTAAAAGCGTCTGGAGATCTATTTGCAATACGAAAACCGCGTAAAATAAAAAAGAGATAGAGAAATATCGTGATAGTTGATCCAACAAAACCCAATTCTTCTCCTAGAACAGCAAAGATTGAATCCCCTTGCGGTTCAGGAAGATAGCTAAACTTCTGAATACTTTGACCAAATCCCCGCCCCCAAATACCACCAGACCCTAGGGCAATAAGTGATTGCTGGATTTGATAAGAAGACCCTTGAGCATCTTGCGATGGATTAATAAAAGTTTTCACTCGTTCCTGTAAATATGGAGTAATATAAACAAGAGTTCCAAACAACAACACTGATCCGATGATCGTACCTAAAATATACTTAAAAGGAACATTTGAGATAAAAAGCATTGAAATACCAGTAATAGTAATTAAAATGAAACTTTTCGTATCTGGTTGTTTCAATAAGACAACAGAGATAACAGCAATCATTATTAAAAATGGCAAAATTCCAAACTTAAAGTCTTGTACTCTATTTTTTGCCCACGAAAGCCATGCCGCAAAATAAATCACAAAAGCAAACTTTAAAAATTCCACCGGCTGAAAATTAAATCCGCCTATTTGTATCCATCTTTGCGCTCCCCCATGACTCCACCCCAGTGCTGGGACAAAGACTAATGCAGTCAATAATATTGATCCTAAAAAAAATAAAAAAGAAAATCTACGCCAAAATTTATAATTTATTTTAGAAAAAAAATACATACCCAAAAACCCAAGACCGAGACCGAGAACTAATTGGCTGAAAAGTACCGAATAAAAAGTTTTTTCATTTTTTGCTAAAACTCCGAGTGATGCCGAAACAAACATAGCAACACCAAGAGCCAATAAAATAAATACAATTATTAAAAAAAATCTATCTACTTTTTTTTCTTTCATCCCGTTAAAAGCAGGTCGCGGTCATTAAACCGAAACAATACTTAGCTATACTTTTAAATTTTACATTTCTTGTAAACATAATTTGTGCACCAACTGCGACCGCGGCTTCTAACGGGATTCATATCCTATCTGCTAATAATCGCTAAAATTATGCCAATAATGGCAAACATAATTGAAAGGACCCAAAAACGCATCGTTACCTTATAAGATGGCCAGCCAAGCGCTTCAAAATGGTGGTGAATAGGCGCAAGCCTAAACAATCTATTTCCGTTTCTTAACTTCTTTGAAAGCATCTGCAAAATAACAGATCCCGATGTTATGACGAGAGGTAAAGCAACAATAGGGAGAACTAAAACTGAATCAGTTAAAAACGCGAACGTCGCCAAGGTAATAGTGAGACCCATGATACCAGTTTCTCCCATATAAAATCTAGCCGGCGGTATATTAAACCAAAGAAATGCGAGAATCGCTCCGGTGATAACTCCAGAAAAAGCAGCTAGATCTATTTGATTATTAGCAAAAGCTATCGCCGAATATGCGGCAAAAATGGATGCCAGAACTCCCCCCGAAAGTCCATCTATACCATCGATTACCCCACCGGAAAAAGTCGCCAATGTCACTATTATAAAAAATGGAATAATCAAAATACCCAAGTAAACGTTTCCGCCAAATGGAATATGTATTGACACTATGCCTAATTTATAAAAAAACCAGCATCCTATCAAAAGAGAGATGAGGGTCACAAGAAAAACTTTCCACTTGCGCCATGATTTGTCATCACGAGCAAATTTTCCTGTTCCATAAATTTGGATAAGATCATCCCAAAATCCAATTAACGAACCGAGAAGAAGAGTAAAAAACGGAATGACTGTTTGATTGCGACTCAAGAAATTCATTTTTTCTGTAAAAACAGACGGAAATAAAATTGATATGAAATAAAAAAATAGTGTAATGAGGAGAGCGGAAAACCAGATTATTATTCCGCCAACACGTGGCGTTTTTAATTCCTCTTTTTCATTATGTATTTTATGAAAATCTGATGCGGATGTATCTATATTCCTAGAATATTTTTTCCACATTTTGTAGTTGTAAAAAAAATAAGTAGCAATAGGAGT
>Ga0172379_10007396_pt1 | contig 14278 bp, 11 predicted proteins | sample GrowelOW334metaG_FD_119756 | JGI IMG/M metagenome (GOLD analysis project Ga0172379, IMG submission 119756) | Groundwater microbial communities from an aquifer near a municipal landfill in Southern Ontario, Canada - Groundwater well OW334 metaG | ecosystem: Environmental > Aquatic > Deep... | reverse complement strand
TGGTGCTCCGACATGGGGGGAAGCGCCACCCGTACCGGCGGGGGCTGCGGGGGATAGTACGCCTCTGGGGCCGGCTGTGGCTGCTGAGGGTAGTACGCTTCCGGGGCTTGGTACAGCCCAGGATCGTACCCTCCCGTCGGCGGGTTGGGCACCGGCTGCTGGACTGGCGGCATGTACGGCGGCTGCGGCATCGGAGCCTGCATCGGAGCCTGCATCGGAGGCTGCTGCGGCATCGCTACCCCCATGCCAGAGAGTAGCTCCGGGATCTTCGCCATGATGTTCGGGTCGCCAGAGGCCTGTTGGAGCATGGCGACGATGTTCGGAGGGATGCTCCCGCCGGACAAGAGAAGCGGGAGGATCTGAGGGATGAGCGGGAGGAAGGGCTTCCACCACTCCTCCTTCTCTTTGGGCGCAGGTTCCGGCTGGTTCTGCACGGTGCGCTCAGCGATCTTGTCGAACATCGACAAGGTCTGGTCGAAGTTCTGAGGGCCGCCGGCTCCGGCGCTTTGCCGTGCCAGCTTGATCTCTTCGCGAAGGGCGTCCCGGTCTTCCTTCTCTCGCGCTTGCCGGGCGCGCTCTCTCTCTAGCTCCAACTCCCGGCGCTCGCGCTCCCTGGCCGCCTCTTTCTCCGCGATCTCCTTGGCGCTATCGCCCTGCTTGTTGAACATCGCCATGAGGAAATTCCTCTGGTTCTCAGCGTCGGCGCGGTCCCTGGCAGCTCGCTCTTCTGCGCGCCTTTCCTCTGCCTCTTTGCGCGCTTCCTCCCTGCGCTCGTCGCGCTCTCGCTCGTAGCGCAGCCTTTCCTGATCGGCCTTTCTGCCCTCGGCAAGCATCGTGAAGAGACCAGTGACGATGGGAGCGGCGGCTGCCACCAGAGCGGCGGTCCCGCCTGTCTGCGCCACCGCGGGAGTGGCCGGAGGCACTGTCTGGATGGCAGTTTCCTGCGGCGCTGGCTGGTAGAGAGGAGCTCTCTGCGCGTAGGGGGAGGGGGCATACGGCGCAGACTGCCCGTAGGGTGCGGGCGGTGTCTGGTACAGCCCGCCCCCCGCTCCTGGCGGCGGCGCGTAGAAGCGCGGTCGGTTGGCAGAGAAGAGGGAAGGAGAACCGCCTAGCGGGCGCGACTGAAACTGCTGTTCGTCGCTCTCCGGCTCTTCCGGCTCCTCTTCCCGCCTGCTGAAGCGCGGCGATGCCATCGGCTCTGCCCTTTCCCCTCGCGGCGTCTCTTCTTCCTCTTCCTCTTCTGCGGCGCTGCAATCCGCGAGCGTCTTGGCGCTTCGCTCCTCGCCAGGGAACGGGATGCCATCCTCGCCGTCGTCGATCTCGACGGTCCGCTCGAAGATGACCTCCGGCGAGTGCTCCATCGTGGCGCGAGAGATGAGCTGGATGAGGTAGATACCGTTGCCCCAGAGGTCTTTGATCGCGTCTTCGGTCATGGCGGCGGGCACGCCCTTGTACCAGGGCGCCGGAACGGCCTGCCCAGCCATGATTTTGTGGACACGGATGTACCCCGGCAGAATGCCCTCCGCGATCCACGGGTAGGACGCGCCCGGGAACATCGGGACGCCAGAGAAACGAACCAGGCCGTCCAGCTTCTTCGGTGCCCTCTCTCCGTCGTCGATGACCACCTCCCGTTTGCCGGAGTCCTGTGTTGAGCCAGCCGCCCTTCGGCCACTTCGGTTTCCACTCATGGCCTTCTGTGTTCACTGCCGAGGCGGCCTTTGTCAAACCGCGAGCAGTGGCACAGCGGCACAATCTGGCACAGTAGCCTACACTAGCCTACAATGTGGGATCGGTGCTGCCTAGGTATGCAAGGCAAATACCTCTAGCTTGAAAATAGGGAAATCCCATTCCATAGTGACCATAGATCGGAGCCCGCATAGTGACTATACAAAAAAGCGAGCCTGGCCCTGGCCCAACAAGGCAACTGGAGCCTGGCCGCGTTGCTGTTCCGGCGACAGTATACGCCAGATTGGTCAACGACGCGCGCAAGACTCGCAGATTCACCACCAAAGAGGAGCGCGCGGCAGTAGGCAAAAGGTTGGCCGAGGGCCGCAAGCGTGCCCGGCGCCGCAAGGGCCTGGATGCCGCGCCAATCGCAGAAGAACTGCCGGCGCAGGCTGACTCAGACGGGACAGAGTTCTACGCTGTGCCAGACGACAGCCGCGCCGGCCCGGTGGAGTTCTGGCGCTGCGAATGCGGCCACGAAGCGGCGACCGGCTTCGAGGTCTGCCCGGAGTGCTCCTCGGAGGTCGTTCATCACGTCGTTCCAAAGGAGAAGCAGGCGTCCTACGACGAGGGGCGTGTCCTGCGCGTGACGACCCTGAGCAACGCTCAGATGGTGGAGGTGCCCAGGGACGGCACTGGCAAGCCTGGGCTGGACAGGGTGCTCGGCGGAGGGCTCGCAAAAAAGAGCACCGTGCTCCTCGCTGGCGAGCCAGGAGCGGGCAAGAGCACGATCCTGACAGAGCTGTGTAGATACTGGTGTCAGCGGGGAAGGAAGGTGCTCTACGGCACCTCCGAGCAGAGCGAGAGCGATATGGCTGCTCTTGCGGCTCGGCTCAATATGGAGAAGTTTGACAACTTCTACATCGCGCCGACAAGGTCTGCCGATGAGCTAATAGAAGCTGCCGCAAAGATCCGGCCAAGCCTCGTCATCTTGGACTCGGTGAGCATGGCCCGCACCGAGGGCGCGCCAGAGGGCGAGATCGCACAGATCAAAGCCGTCACCGAGAAGATGGTGGCTGCCGCAAAGAAGAAGCGCGGCGGGTTCACGCTCATCCTCGTCGGTCACTTTACCAAGGATGACGACATCGGCGGCCCGCGCCTCTTGGAGCACGCAGTTGACACCGTGCTCATCTACTCTGTTGGGGGAGACAACCGGCGCTTTCTGCGCAGCGGCAAGAACCGCTTCGGGCCGACCGGGGAGCTCGCTGTCTTCGACATGACCGCCACGGGCCTGCGGGAGGTTTCTGTCACTACGGCTCTTCTGGAGGCTCGCAGAAACGAGCCTGCTGCCGGTTATGTCCTCTTCCCCACGGCAGAGTGGGCGCGGCCTGTGCTGCTGGAGATTGAGTGTCGCGTTGGCGGCACGGCGCTCCCCGGGATCGTCGGGGAGCGCAAGTTCGATGGTCTTCCTGCGGGAAGAATGCCCGCCATTCTCTCGATCTTGCGCGAGGACTTGGAGCTTGACTTGCGTGGCAGGGACGTGTTCGCGGAAGCGTCACTCGCTATCGGCGGAAAGCTGACAGAGCCAGCGGTTGACTTGGCGGTCGCCTTGGCCATTGTTTCCTCTGCGCTCAAGATCAAGATTCCTCCGAGGACTGTCGCCTTTGGCGCGATGGGGCTCTCTGGCCACATCAAGCCCGTCGCCAGAGTGCAGCAGAGGCTCCAGGCGGCGGCAGATGGAAACCTCGCAAAAACGGTGCTCATGCCCGCTTCCCAGGCAGCGTCGGAGACGATCCCTCGCGGGATGCGCGCTGTGCCCATCGCCACGGCGCACGATTTGCTCCAGTGGGTGCTGCGCTTCAGGGATGCGGAGCTGGCCCCGGTCGCCGTAGTTCCGCCCGTGGTAGTCTCTGCCGGGTGACCACCCCAGCCCTTGTCTGCGCGGTCTTGCCGTCAGAGATCGACCTACCCAACTGGATGCCGGTCTATATCCGGGTAGAGCTCATGGAGCAGCTTGTCTGCTCTGGAGCGAGAAATCCAGCGGTCTTGGCCTTCGCAGAGCGCTTTGCTCCGCCCTGGCTCGGGACGATAGAGAGGCTCCAAGCGCTCCTCGACGGAATGCACTCCGTTGTCGTCTACGAGCCCGAGCCGGCTCGGGCTGACGGCACGGTGATCCAAGAGAAGCTCCGCCAGGCCATCACCACCCTGGCGGAGAAGCGGATGGGGGACTGCAACAACCTCTCCATCGCCTACGCTGCGATGGCCCGCGCGCTGGGGTTCAATGCCGTCGCGACGTGGGTTCACCAGCCGGGTCTCCCGGTAGACCACGTCGCGGCTCAGGTGTGCCTGGGCGGGAATCCTGGCGACAAAGCCGCAGCGCGGTACGACTTGACCTTGACCGCTCCGCCCTCGGCGTCGTGCAAATTGACGTGGGTTTGGGTAGAGACGACCCTGCCGGGGGCGAGGGTTGGCGCCCATCCCTATGACGAGGCGGTGCGCCTGGGCGCCATCTCCAGGACGGACTTGCCTCCGCTGGCGAAGTAGGCTACAGTCTCTTTTGCGCCCAGCGCGGCCAGTGCTGGCTCACGACCCCTCCTCGGCATCGTCGGGGTTTTGCTCCTTCCCTCGGCGGTACTGCCGGTCTAAGCCCATCCCCCTCCTCTCTCGGCCGCGCTGGGCGCGCTCCTATTTGGGGCACCGCAGCGGCACTTCCCTCTGTCCTGCTACCATCCCAGCCAGCAGCAAACCACTCCAGGCGTAGGCTTAGAAGGCGGCCCGCGCCGCCGAGAAACGAGGGTTGCGACATGGGTTGCAGTGATGGCAAGTGCATCTCGATCAATCGAGGCGTCGGATTCGACACCTTCGTCGGCAACACCCGCGGTGGCGGGCCGGACGACTACGTGGGAGGCGGCTCGGGATTCGTCAATCCTCTCGGCCCCAAGACCGCCGGGAGGATGGCTCCCATGATGCCCCGCACGGCGGGAGCGATCATTCGGGACAAGTCTGGCAACTCCATCGGCACCTCCGGGCCCGACGTGACCGTGGCCGGCGCCTATCCCCAGAACGCCAACCCGCTCTCTCCCTGGGCCGCCATCGCGACTCGGGGCGCGTGCAACTGCAACCGCAACCCCCGTGAGGCAGTGGAGCGGTTCGAGGGCGACCGGCGCCCGACCGTGGACGCCATGACGCCCCCTGCCGTCCCCGGGAGCATGGTGACGCCCGTTCCTCCGAACTACCGCAGGCCCCCCGCCCCGCCGCCGAGCCCCACCTACCGAGAGGCGCAGCCTCCGAAGCCCACGTACGACTCCGGGGCAGTGCTGCTCCCCGAGCAGCCCCCCGCGGTCAAGCCGACCTACCGGGAGCCTCCGACCATCGTCACGGGCTCCGTGGGCGGCAAGACTCCTCCGGGCACCCGCACCATTCTGGACACTCCCCCGGAAGAGCCCTGCCTCGGGATGGAGGGCGACAGGCTTCTCAAGTGCCGCTGCGCCAACGGCATCGCGAAGCCCGGAGAGTGCGATCAGCCCTATCCCCCGCTGGAGCCCCCGCCCGAGGATCCGTGCTCCGGTCGTGAGGGCGAGGACGGCCGTCAGTGCCGCTGCAAGTGGGGCACCGCGAAGCCCGGAGAGTGTGACCAGTCTGGACAGAACTATCCCCCGCTGGAGCCCCCGCCCGAAGATCCGTGCCTTGGACGCGAAGGCAACGACCTCCGCAAGTGCCGCTGCGCCAACGGCATCGCGAAGCCCGGAGAGTGCGACGAGCCGGCGCCCCCGCCCGAGGATCCGTGCTCCGGTCGTGAGGGCGAGGACGGCCGTCAGTGCCGCTGCAAGTGGGGCACCGCGAAGCCTGGGGAGTGTGACCAGCCGGCGCCAGGCAACGGTTGTGATCCGCTGGACGAGAAGTGCCGCTGCGCTGCCGGCGAGGTGCTCCCCGAGTGTCCGAACAGCTTCGACAATCTACTCGACAACATCTCGAAGCTCTGCAATCCCGGGGAATCGGACAGGGATTGCCACTGTCGGCACAGCCCCGAAGATCCCGTGTGCGCCAAGCCCTACGACGGCACGGACAGCAGCGCAAGGCAGATGGGCGGCGCGGACTCCGGCTACGACAAGCTCCCCTCTGAGCCCGTCGCGGACCAGCCCACCGAGGACCTCTTCGAGGATCCGGCCAAGGGTCCGGTGGCGGACACTCCGACGCAGGACGATGGGTTTGTGGTCGGCCCCCAGGAGGATCTTCCCAAGCAGGAAGACTTCGGCGACGACGACGGCGCCACGTTCGACTCGCTCCCCGGCGCCATCGGCCCGATGCTGAAGTCGAGCGTTGCCGGCGCCCTGTTCGGGCAGAAGGTCGCGAAGCGCTTGGCGAAGACCGGGCCCCGCTCGATCCTGACGCTGGACGGGCAGTCGGTTAGCAAGACGCAGCAGCGCCAGTCCGCTCACCGAGCCCCGCGCCTCCCGCGGACGGGCTCTCCCAACCAGAGCGGCAGGACCGCGTACGATCCCGGCTACCACGGACAGAGCATGGGCGTCGGGCCGACGACTGGCGTGTCCAGGCGCCAGGACGCGGAGGCGGCAGCCGCGTACGAGGCCAACCGCCGAAGGGTTGAGCAGGCAGCTCAGGAAGCGGCGGACCAGAAGGCGTTCTTCGCCAAGCAGGATGCGGCGCGGCAAAGGCAGGCAGAGCTGGACCGCGCCTACCAGGAAGAGCAGTGGGCACGGGAGAACGAGGAGAAGATGGCGGCCCGCGATGCGCAGCAGAAAGAGGCCGCTTGGCTGGCTCAGCAGGAGCAGTACAACCGCCAGATGGCAGAGCAGCAGTCCTCCAAGAACGCCGCGTACTACCAGGCTCAGGAAGCCGACCGGCAGGCGCGGGAGTGGGCAGCCAAGGAGACCGCGTACAAGCTGGACGCTGGGGCGCGGGACCAGCAGGCCAACCCCGAGCGTATGTCGCTGGAAGGCCCCGTGACCGGGCCGGCGCAGGACGTGAAGAAGGGTGGCGGCTTCTACGGGTACGGCCCGATGAACCGTGACTTCGGTTCGCCTTTCGCGATCCGTCCCGCGGGCTCGGTGATGGGCCGCGCCGGGCTCGTGCCGAGGACAGCCGGGACTCTGACCGCGGCAGAACAAGCGCAGATTCTTGGGGCCATCGACAATTCGCAGCAGGCTGGTCGCGGAACCGCAACGGGGGCGACGGGGTCCACCGATCCCAACCAAATCTGGAGCGCTCAGGACACGTCCGGTTTTGGCTGTCCTTCGGGGCAGTCGTGGGACCAGGCCAGCGGGCGGTGCATGGTTGGCGGGAGGAGTGGTGCCCCCGGCGGCGGTGGCGGCTCCGGGCCCGGCGCTCTGGACTACATCGGGCAGCTCGGACAGCTCGGGTCGAGCATCTACGGCCAGTACCTCACGGGCGAGTCGAGATCCGCCGCTGTGGATCTCGCGAGTCGCCAGCAGACGCTCGACCAGGAGTTCCGCATGGCGCAGCTCGCCGCGGGACAGGGCGTTCCTGGTGCCGCAACGGCGGCAGCGACGGCGCAGGCTCAGATCGCGCAGATCCAGGCCCAGGCACAGGCGATGATCCAGCAGGCCCAGTACCAGGCGCAGCAGGCAGCGGCGGCACAGAACGCCACGCCGACGTGGGTCATGCCTGCTGCGGTCGGTGGTGGGGCGCTGCTCCTGCTCTTCCTCCTGAAGAACCGCAAGGGCGGCCCCGGCGGCTCTTCGGGCGGCCTTCTGTAGCCCACCGCACGCCCCAGGCGTTAGGCTGCCACCCATGGCAGCCACGCGGATCTTCTCCGAACCACCCCTGCTCCCCGGCTGCGCCATCGAGACTAACGATGGCGTCAGGCCGCTTGACGAGTTGGTCTCTCTCGACGTGGCAGAGCAGAACCGGCTGCTCGACGGAGACGAGACGCTCGTACTGGCTGCGAGGTTCACGAGCCTCACGGGGATCATGTCGTGGCCAGGAGCGCTGCGCTGGCAGGCGCTTGTGAATAGCCGCAGGCGTGCCCCGGTCCTCGCTCACAACGCTGCGGTGGTGTCCAGGCTCCTCGCAGCGGACGTTCTTGCTTGCCCGCAGAACCCGACGAGGACAGAGAAGGAGCGCGGTCCGGGAGCCTTCTCGGGGAGCGGAGCGGCGGCGACGTCCCTCTTCGGGGAAGCGCTCGGAGAGTGGGCCAGCGGCGAGGTGTCGATCCCCTCGGTGCCGGCGCCCCTTGTCCTGCCGGAAGAGCTCCGCCGGCTGGCCCTCGCGCAGCTTCTTTGGGACGTGGATCAGCTCCGCCTTCGCAAGGGGGAAGTCGCCAAGTCCAAGGAGCTACTGCCCTTTGTAGGCGTCGAGTTTGCCGTCAAGTACGGGGAGAAGTCTGTCTTCTCTGGGGACCGAAGTAGCGCAGAAGACAGCGACGTGAAGACCGACAGGTTCGCCTTGGTGGCAGAGAACAATATGTCTCGCTGGGCCATGAGCGTAGCGATGGCGCTCCAGTCTGGCCAGGCCGGAGTCTTGGAGTGGGCCGGGCTGGAGCCTCCTCAACCGCATCCCGGGGCGCCATCGCACGATGAACTGTTGCGAAAGTACGGCAAGGACCGATGGGAGAAGGTGGCGTTTGCCGCCAGGGGCTTGGCCGTAGTGGCTGCGGTCGGGGCAGCCTATGCTCTGGGTGGCCCCGAGGCTGGTAGACAGGCTGGAAAGCTGGCGGTGACCCTGAGCAGAGCCGCTGGAACTACCGCCAACAAAGGGGGCAAGGCGCGACGAAGCGTTGGGAAAGTACGGGAAGGTGGTAGCGATGCAGAGACGCAGAAACAAAGGCGAAGACAGTAGCACCAGGGACGCGGCACGGGAGTACGTCCGCACCCACGGGTACTGCCCAACGCGCGAGTCCGTCTACGATTTGGAGCCTCCCGAAGATGTGGTGGTTCTGGGGAGAATCCACTGGGTTCGCTACGGGTCGCGCAAGGACTTCGAGGGGGACGAGGACTTCCTCTTCGAGCACGAATTCGAGCTTGACCACAAGCCCTATCTGGCGAAGGGAGAGGGTAGGCACTTCGTGCTAGGTGGAGGGTACACGGTGATCGCCCACGGGATCGTGGACGATCCAGACGACAGGCGCGATGTCCCGAAGGGGAAGGATGTTTTCGAGGTCGATTTGAGCACTCCGTCAACGCTCACGGGCATGGGCCGTATGCACTCGTTCGACTACGAGAACGCGGACGGCGACGTCGTGAGCGTACGGGTGCGCGGGTCGCTCGCGTACAACACCTACGGACGGACCAAGACCCTGTACGTTGTACCCTCAGAGTCTCGCACTGGTCAGCGTGCCATCTCGCCTTCGCGGTTTGGGCGCTAGACTCTGGAGTCCCACGGAGGAAAGAGACGATGCTGTACTACCCGGTCAAGAAGAACCCCGCGGCCAAGGCCAAGAAGTCCCACGCGCGCTTCCTGGGGCGGCGCAAGAACCCCTCGATGAAGGATCTGTCCAGCGTCGGCATCGCGGCGGCCGTCGGCGCGGCCTCGGCCTTCGCGGTGAGCTGGGGCCTCGGCAAGCTCACGACCAAGGTCGCCATGAACCCCTGGCAGGTGGCCGGGCTCCAGATCGCCCTCGGTCTGGTGGGCGGCGGGCTGCTCGCCGGCAAGTACCCCCAGATGGCGAGCGGCATGGCGGCGGCGAACCTCTTCGTCGGCGGCATGGGGCTGTACTCGTACTACCGGCTGCGCGCAGCGGCTCCCGCCCCGGCGGCGGCTCCCGCGGCCGCTCCCGCGGCGCAGGGCTTCTACGGCAAGCAGTACGCCTACCAGGGCCGGCGGTTCTAGGCGACAACCGAGACGACAACGCAGTCCCGGCCCAGTGAGGCCGGGTGAGAGATACAGGAGAGAAGATCATGGCGATGGACACGATGGGCGAAGTGGGCGTGATGGACAACTACGCCTCGGCGCTGGTGCCGAACACGCAGTCGCGCTCCGGCCCCTGCGACGACCTCATGGACCCCACCGAGCGCAGGATCGGCCTGCCCGGCGTGTGGGGAACCTTCGCGCTGCTCTGGCACTTTGACGTGCCCAACCCCGCGACCACGCTGACCCTGAACACCACGATCCGCCGGATCGGCACCGCCGGTCTCACGGACGCGGGCGCCACGGTGCAGACCGATCTCGGGTTCAACGTCACTCTGGACGAGACGCTCACCTCGATCTCGCAGGGCGGGTTCTTTTACCCGAACTTCGACTTCATCTTCCACAGCGTGGCCATCCAGACCGCGGGCCCGCTGTACCGCTCGACGGCGAACGCCGTGGTGGCGACGGCCAACACCTTCCACACCGGGCCGCTCTTCACGACCATCGAGCCATACTCGGACCAGCTCCAGAGCCTCCTGTTTGGGGCGTTCATGGAGAGCTTCCGCCTCACCCTGAGCGTGGACTCCGAGACCAAGTGCGACTGGATGAGCCTGCCCATGCCGATCCTTGGCGCGGGCTTCGGTCTCTCCTCGTGCGACACCGCGTCCAACGGCGCCCAGGTCCAGGGCAACAAGGCCAACCTCCGGGTGAACTACCGCGCCCGCGGCGGCTCGACCAACGGTCGCGACACGACCAAGCGCCTCATCCTCACCTTCGCCCGCAACGTGGACAGCGCGGTCAACGCCCCCGTCGTGAACATCCCGGGCGGGATCAACGTGAGCGGCGTCGGCGGCACGGTGTGCCTCGTGCAGCTCATCAAGGTGTACATGGAGGGCTGCCCCGTGCTGCCGCTGCCGGCCGCCGACGCGGGCTTCTCCAAGTACCAGAACCTCCAGGCCGAGAACGAGATGCTCAAGGCGCAGCTCGCCGCCTCCGCAGGCCCCGCCGCCCCCGCGGCCCAGGGCTTCTACGCTCGCCCCTACCCCGGCCGCCGGTAGCATCCCTCCGCCCCGGGGCCTGAGCCCGGGGTGAGCCCTCCTCCTCTCCCTCTCTCCCCGCCCAGCTTCCTTGCTTGGCCTCGCCGCTCGACGGCAACGCCCTGGGCCTCGCCCGTGGTAGGCTGTCCCCCATGTCCGACCGGCAATTTGTCTTCGACGCGAGCTGCGCCACCGATGTCGCGGTGATGCAACGCGGGTTTGACGTGAAGGTCGATCCGAACTCCAGTGCGGCGCAGCCGCTCGTGGAAATCACGCACCAGAACTTCTTCGACAGAGTGACGATCTTCCTCGGGCAGATCGGGTTCGTTGACAGCAACAACCTCACCTACCCGTACCAGATCAACTGGGCCATCTCCGGCGGCATCGTGGACACGGACGACGATATGTTCCTTGCCACGGGCGTCACAAACCTGGCCTCAGTCGCAGACGTAGTGGACAACCCACGCAAGGGGTACCTTTTCCGCCTGCGTGGCATCCCGATGGACACTATGTTCATCTACGCGGGCGTAACTCTGAAGGGGGCGAGCCCCGAATCGGCCATCATCACCTTGCGCATCATCTGCGACATGGCTGGCGGCGATCCAGGCATCAACGTCGGTTCTGGCATCGGGTAGGTAGTCAGGCCACCTGACGGTTTCCCCAAGAGAGGAAGAGACGCATGGCTCGCCGCTACCCAAACAACCTGCCGAGCTCCTACGGCAGAGAGAAGCTCTCGCGCACCCGCAGCGATTGGAACGGCCCAGCGGGCGAGATCCTGCGGCGCATGGTGCCCATCGTATTCCCGCGGCTGCCGGTAGAGGCGCACCTGGGCTTCGTACAGAACGCCATGTGGACAGAGGACACGGCACTCTCGCCGGACCACGCATCGTTTCACGAGATGGGCGGCTACGGCATCACGGGCGGGCCCTGGGACCGGCTGCCGATCCCCAACTGCGAGCCCGGAAACAACGACTGGTGTCGCCTGGCGAACGATCCCCGCGTGGTCTCTCTTCTCGGGGGCCGCAGCGCCACGATGAGTCCCTTCCAGCGCTCCGGCGGAGGGTATGCGATCCCTCTGGAGGACCAGATCGCGGTGGGCGTAGTCTCTCTGCGAACGAAGATCGACGGCGTGAACGCGGTGCTGCGCGGCGACATCCGCGCCTTGGACGTTTCTTCGCTCTGGGCGACAGCCATGTCCTTTGCGGGATGGAGCGCCGGAACCGCCAGCTTCGCCCGCAGGGTCAACGGCTACGCGGACCAGATCGCCGGCTACAGCGAAGCGCAGCGCTGGCCTGCTCTGGTTCGTGCGGTGGCGCAGGCTGTGTCCGAGGGACGCGAGCGAGCAGGGATGAGCCACGGTTGCTGCCTGGTCTACACGATGGTTCGGACGCTACAAAAGATCCGGTCGGGACGGGAACTCGCGGCGGTCACCGGGGGCGACGTGGGGTGGTTCGGCACCTTCGACGACTCCGCCGAGGATGTGATCGCGAGAGCCGCTGGCGGGGCTTCCGGTGGCGTGCTTTCCCAAGTGCGGCAAGAGGCCGAGGAGATCCTGGAGGACTTCGGGGACAGCAAGGGAGGGGGCGAGTCCTCCGAGGACTTCCTTGACGACGTGGGCAGCTACGGCGGCAAAATCACGCAGACCGCGCCTGCCGCTGGGCTGCTCTTGGCCGGTGGCTTCGGAGCCCTACTTCTGTGGCTCTGGTATCGTACTGGACGAGGTCGCTAGACTATGCCCAGGTACTTGCTCGCTTCAAGCGCAAATGCGCAGCGCCGAGGGCTCGAAGTCCCCGAGAAGCAACTGCACGTTGTGGACTCCGACGGCCCCGCGTTGGTGTTCTCCTCGAACTCCGCAGACCGCGCCGGACGCTACGAAGCCGCAGCCGAGAACGCGAACGATGAGCGCGCCAAGGCGCAGTCCCTTCGTGATGCGGCGGCAGCCGCCGAGAAGTCCGCGCAGGACGCCGACAAGAAGGCGGCCAGCTTCGACCAGCAGCTCACCAAGCTCAATCGTGAAGAGGGGCACTGGACCCTCGGCGCCAACGTGACCGGGGCGTTCGGGATCGGCGCTGCGGGGGCTCTGGCGATGGGCGTGGCGACCCGAGGAGTGCTTGGCGGCGTCCCGCAGTCCTCCCCCGCCGGGAGCGCTGCGCTGGCGCTGGTGGGCCTTCTCGGTGGCATGTGGCTCGGCCAGACTCACCCCCGCGCCGGAGCGTCTCTGGCGGCGGCGAGTCTGACGCTCGGATGGCTCGGTTTCACGGACAGCACACCGTACTACGGAGCTGGCCTCGCCCGAAGGTAGGGAGAAGACGACGATGGCAACGACCAAGAAGCGCACCATTCGCAAGGCCAAGAAGAACCCCGCCCGCAAGGTGGGCGTGCGCAAGGCCCGCATCACCAAGGCGCGGAAGAACCCCGCCCGCAAGACCGTGGCGCGCAAGCGCACCGTCCGCAAGGTGGGCGTGCGGCGGGCGAAGAAGAACCCCGCGCGCAAGGTCCGGCGGGCGACGGCGCCGCGCAAGCGCACCGCGAAGAAGAACCCCATCCGCAAGACGGCCCGGCGTCGCCGCAACCCCGCGGTCTTCAGCGCCAAGCGCCCCGCGGCGGGGAAGTCCCCGAAGCAGGCGGCGGCGGCGGCGGAGCGTACTGCCGAGGCGGCCATCAACAACGCCGACACCAAGCCGGTCGCAGAGGCGGCGGCGAGCGTGGGCGCGGTCGCGGAAGCGGTCGCCCAGGTCGTCACCCAGGGAGAGGCCGCGAAGACCCCGGCGGCGGCAGAGAAGGCGGCGGACAAGGCGGAGGTGGTCGTCCAGGCCGCCGAGAAGGCCGAGAAGAAGGCCCGCACCGCCAAGAAGCACGCCAAGACCCCCAAGGAGAAGAAGACCGCGACCAAGGTCGTCGAGGCCGCCCACAAGACCACCGTCGCCGCGCGCAAGGCCGTGCGGATGCTCACCGCGGCGGAGGTCTCGGAGTTCGGGGCGAAGCACCGCGCCAGCAAGACCACGGCGGCCGACTTCTGGAACGACAAGAAGATGCCCGTCACGGGCAAGTCCCGCAAGGTCCACATCCGCGGCAGCGCCAAGGAGCGCGAGCGCTACGACGCGCAGACCGGGTACGTCCGGCAGTGCAGCGCCAAGAAGCCCTGCACGCTCCGCATCCCCGCGGGCGCCGAGGCGCACGTCAAGCACTACTCCCGCTACGGAACGCCGGAGCTCGTGCTGGTGAACCTCCCCGCCGGCTCCAAGGTGGTGCGCGGGTAGCTCTCCCGAGTCGCAACGAAGCCTGGCGCTCAGCCGTCAGGTAGACTGACAAGATGGCCTCCCGCCGTAGCTCGGCGGCGGGAGGCTTGGACAGAAAACAACGAGCTCTCTGAAGTCCCGAAAGGACAGGGGAACACAAGCATGAGACTCGACAACATCGACAAGGACGACCTGCGAAGGCTGGTGGTCACCTACCCGACCGCCCCGTGGGCGTCCACTCTAAACTTCGTCATCCGGGCGTACACCGGCCACGGGAGTCCGATCCACCTCACGGAGCCGGTCTATGTCAAGGTCATCAACGCTGACCCGTCCGCGGCGACCATCACTTGGACGACCACTGCTCTCGGCGTCGGGACCATCGTGGCCAACACCAACATCGACGGTGGTGGCGCGGCCCTCAACGGCTGCTACATGCTGGAAGTCCTGACGGTGGGCGGGGTGATGAACCTCACCGGAACTTCCGGCGCTGGTACGGCGGCAAACGCCATCGTC
>Ga0172379_10007395_pt1 | contig 14279 bp, 15 predicted proteins | sample GrowelOW334metaG_FD_119756 | JGI IMG/M metagenome (GOLD analysis project Ga0172379, IMG submission 119756) | Groundwater microbial communities from an aquifer near a municipal landfill in Southern Ontario, Canada - Groundwater well OW334 metaG | ecosystem: Environmental > Aquatic > Deep... | reverse complement strand
GATCCGTTGCTTTGGCTTTCTGAGTGAAAAGTGATCTTTATTGAGCTGATTTTCGACATCATGGACATTGAGCGATTTTTTTGCCTCTTCCCCAAAAGGAATCTCAAGGACATATTCCAAATAGGTTTGTAACATCCCAGCATCCCCACTATCAGGGTGCATACGGGCAAATCGATCTAGCTGTTTGCTTGCCTCTTTGTACGCATCAGGGTGCATTTTCTCTTTTTTGGCTTCAAGCTTCTTTCGGAACTCTTCGATCTCTTCATTGCGACTCGTATCGGTTCCCAGCTCTTTTTGGATCTGCTTGAGTTGCTCTTTGAGGAAATATTCTTTGTTCACTTTTTCGATGTGGCTGTGAACCTTGGTACGAATCTCTTTTTGAAGTTTATTTGCCTCTGTCTCTTCGATGAGTTCGTCAATCAACATCAAAAATCGTTTCTCAGGATCCCGCTCTACAAAAAGGTTATAGGCATTCTCTTTTTTCATTTTGATCGAACTGGAGATGAGATCAACAATACGGTTATATTCGTGATTTTCCTCTATCGTACGAAGCAAATCAGGAGGAAAATAATTGCTTACTTGCGAGAGGGCACGTACCTTTTCCCGCAATATCTCCAAGATTGCATCCATTTTAAGGCTATTAACGCTCAGAGAGTGAATAATATCCACTTGAGCACGAAGAGGGTTCTCATTCTCCATGCTTACAATATGTCCACGAGCAAGTCCTTGAAACAGTACCTTGATCCGTCCATCAGGAAGGACAACTTTACGCATAATCGAACCAACAACCCCTGCCTCATAGATAGCATCTGACTCACGAGATCCCTCATGATCAGCTTTGACAGGACAAACGATAATAAGTGAATTGTTTTCAATCGCCTCAGCGGCAGCAGCAATACTCTTTTCATCGCTCAAAAAGAGAGGGGCAATCATAAAAGGGTAAAGAAAAAGATCATCTTCCGCAATTACGGGAAGAGTAGTGGGAAAAGCGGCATAATTACTAAGTTGCATGATTTAAATCCTATTTTTTACTTTCATTGTCATCCATTGATACAACACTTCGAGTTTTTGGAATCAAGAAAGCATACCAACTATTCGTTCCATCCCCCTCAAACATCTCTCGATACCACGGTACTGTTGCTACAGCGACCACACTTGAATCAATCCACGTCACAGGGGCAATAGCATGATAATATTCAGCTCCTTTAGGTTTCCCCAATCGATCATACAACCCCGCTATATGATCGTTCAGAGTCGCTTTTGCCAAATGAAGTTGTGTTTCCATCGTCTCCATGAGTGGCATATAAATTGAATTAGGATAGCTTATTTTAAAAGCATCCGCCCCTCGAAGTGTCGCATCAATCAATCCCTGTTCACGCCCTGGATTGGGAAGTGCCAAAAATTTCGATTTTATTTTTAGAAATTCAGCATATTCACGTCCCGAAGGGCTCGCATAACGACGATTATACTCATCCAAAAAATGTTCACTTAGCAAATATTCTTCATGTGCCATATGAGCATTCGCCATAATCAATGTCGCCTCACCCAACAAAGGAGAACTAATATGTTCACTTTGCAAAGAACTAAAATAGCTATCCGCTTTTTCCAAACTTCCATTGGATACAGAAGTAATCATTTTTGCATACCAATAATCAGCAGGTTTATTGTACTCGTCTACCTCTTTGGCGCATCCGCTCACAAAAAGGATTACCACAACTGCACTCACCACGCCTCTAATTATCTTCATATAGTGTCCGTTTCATATTAAGTAGCGACAATTTTACCAAAAAGAGATTAATTACACCATTGTTTGACCTTTTTTGTGTTAAAATCAATCTAATTTTTACGATAAAAGATAAAGGCACGTTATGCAATTTGAATTAAAACTCCCCCTTTTGGGTTTTGAGTCGGTCACTCGGATGGAACTTCAAAAAATTGATGATATTTTTATGCGATTAGAGAGTAGCGATGGGGGACCTAGTTTTACCTTGATTAATCCTTTTGCATTACGTGAATACGCTTTTGACATCCCTACATCGCTACAAGCGTTGATGGAAATCAATGATACGAGCAATCTCCTTATTTACGCTATCGTTATCCTCACCACACCCATTGAAAACTCTACGATCAACTTTGTTGCCCCTTTGATTTTCAATACTGACAACCAGACTATGGCACAAATCATCATCGACAATCGTGCTGACTTTGGTATCGCTGATCCTATCAAAAATTATCTCAGTGAGCAAAAAGATGACTAAACCCTCTGTTTCTCTCATCGGAAATGGAAAAATGGCATTGGCTATTGCCCAAGGTCTCAAGGGAGTTTACACCATTGAAGTCATTGGACGAAATCCAGAAAATTTGGATAAATTTGAAAAAGCCTTAGGAACTACCATTCAAAAAACACCCCTTGATGATGCTATGTGTGAGGGAAAAACCATTATTCTGTGCGTAAAGCCTGCAAACCTCATGGAAGTATCTCAAAAAGTGCATGGACGGGCAAAAGCTCTCTACTCTGTACTAGCAGGCACGTCCCTCGAATCTCTTCATCTCCTTGAAGCAGAGGGTTACGTTCGCACTATGCCCAATCTAGCAGCAGAAGTGGGGCTTTCTATGACCTCATTAACAGGAGATAGTGCTTTACGCAATGAGGCTATTGCACTCTTTGGCTCCATAGGGATGACCGTATGGCTAGAAAGTGAAAAAGAGCTTGATATTGCTACAGCACTCAGTGGAAGCGGTCCGGCTTATCTCGCATTGATCGCCGAAGCGCTGAGTGATGGAGCCGTACGTGAAGGGCTAAAACGCTCAGATGCCATGAGCTTGATGCGCGGATTATTCAAAGGTTTTGGAGAACTTATCCAAACTACTCATCCCGCCCTTCTCAAAGATGGTGTTATGAGTCCAGGGGGAACAACAGCAGCAGGATATGGAGCACTAGAGCTTTCCGGAGTCCGCCATGGATGCATGGAAGCCATACGATGTGCGCATGAAAAAGCGAAGAAGATGTAAGGGTTAGTCCTCTTGCTTCTCTTTTTTCTCTTCATGGTTGTGCACTTTCATCGTAAATGATGATTTAATAAGTTCACCATCCCGCTCAAAATGAATGGGGAAATTCACCCCGATAATCCACTGACTTTTATTGATTTTCTCTAAAAAGTTGTAAAAGCTTTCTGGAGAGGTTATTTTAGTCGTCACATTCACTTCATACACTTTGAACGATCCATTCTCATCTGCCATGGAAAGCTCCGTCAAAAAGAGGTTCTGAAACTCATCTGCGTATGCTTTTGTAAATTTTCGTGGATTAAAAGGAATTTTATACGCTTTGATCGTCTTTGCGTTGTCCTTCTGAAGCTTTTCAAGTTTCTCGTTAGTTACTTTATAGTCGCTACGGGCTTGATTCACTACTTTTTCCTCTTTCATAGATTCCAAGCGTAAAAGACGATACTCTTTTCCTTTAGGAATCAATACAAAAAAGGAGAATAAAAAAATAATAGTTAATAATAACGTTGAAAATAAAATAAGATAGAGTGTTTGATTATTGATACGCCCCATCATTCTTCATTACCTCCCTCTGTCGTATTTGCATCATCGTCTAAATAATTCGATGAAACAAAACTATACCATCCATTCTCTACCGGATAAAAACTTGTGTAAGTACGACTAAAAATTGATTTTAGCGGAGCTTGAAGCATAAAACTATAGGTGTCCTTGGTTGGAGTAATACCATAAAGAATCAACGATTTTTCATCCAACTCAGCACGTGTTAGGGTAATTTGATCGGGAACCAAATCAAAAAGATTACGAATACTCTCTTTCAAAACTGTATTATCTGTAGCAATCTGCTCGTGCATTTTCACCTCAGCGTCAATAACACCAATTTTCTTTTCAAGAACATCGGTAGAGGCTTCAAGATCCTTAATCGTTTGAGAAAAGGAGGTATGTTCATCTTTAAAATGAACGGTTTTATAGAGTAAAAAGAAATAAGTCCCCACTACCATTGCAATGCTGACAGCAAAAAAGAAGAAGGAAAGACGCATCTCATCACTAATAAAACGTTTGGGACGAGGAGTTATAAAACTGTACTTCACAACGCTTCCTCTTCAAGCTGTGCAAGAGCATTAATTCCCACACCTACATCAACATGACGAATCAACACATTTAAAAAAAGCTCTTCTTCCAAATACCGTTTTAATTCGTCACCGCCACTCCCAGAATCAGCAATACAAACCGTTTCTATAAAACGATTTTGACATTGTTCGCTAGCATAAAAACGTTCCAATGTTTTTTGAATCCATTCGAAACGAGAATATTCTTCATTACTGCGGTCAAGCTCCCCTTTTATCAAAACTATCCCATTCTCTTTATCTACTCGCTTCTCCTCGGGCGTGAGTGAATCCTCGCTAAACTCACTCGAATCACTAAACTCATCCAAATCATCCAAATCACCTAGTGAATCCAAATCATCCATCAAATCAAGATCTTCGAGATCATCCAATCTGACAATTGAGTCTTCCTCTTCTTCCTCCTCTTCTATCACAGGCGAACTAAACGTCAACGCTTCAGCATCCTCTTCTGCCTCCATTAAATCCGAATTAGTAGGAGTATAGTGATACGCATACTCTAATTTTCCTTCAAAAATAGCAACCGAAAAAAGATTAGGCAACCCAAAAGCGTACAAGGCAAGACCAGTTTTGATTTTATCCGCAAAATAGTATTCAATCAAGGAAAAAGGGGAAAAAATAAAATCAAGTCCTGTGTTACTATAGCTTTTTTCTAAATTGGCTAAATCTTCTCTTGATGCATACTGTGTCCATTGTTGGTCGCGACAAATGACTTTAATTCCTACCGACTTTTCATTCGATTTTGTACACCCGTCGTACGCCCCTTGATTGGGATATTGATTTAAGACACTGATATAGAAGAAAGGGGAAATATTACTCTTCTCTTTGATGAAATTATTCATAGCAATCGAAGAGCTATCCCCCTCGAAATGGTGTCGAATCAAATCAATAGTTTTTTTATTTTTAACCGTTAGAACAACTACTTCGTGTCCCTCTTCCAGAGCAATAATAGCAATAAAAACTTTCTGAAATGTCCACCCTAGCACGAGACATCCTCGGAATGTTGACATAGTGGATGTGATTTGAGATAATTATCCATCTTAAGAGCATTCCCCAACTTAGTATAAATCTGCGTCGTCGCCATACTAGCATGACCGAGCAACTCGCTCACATCTGCGATGCGTGCCCCATGGTTCAATAATTCAGTCGCATACGAATGACGAAGCTGATGGGGAGTGACTCTCAACCCAATATCTTCGAATGCCTTAACGAGAGAATATCTTAAACTATTTTCGCTTAATTTTTTACCTAAACCCTCAAAAACATACTCTTTAGTCTGGGAAAATATTTGAAATGATTTAAACTGTTTATACACGTCAGGAATCATTGGAATATCTCTCTCTTTATTCCCTTTTCCCAATACACGACACCACTCTGGCGTAACATCCCCTACTTTGAGATTTGAGAGTTCCGAAATCCGTAGCCCCATCGAATACAACATCGTAATCACCAAACCACTCAAAGGGTCAGCGTGCTCCAATGCACTCATAATATGCTCATGCGAAATTGGTTTAGGGAGGGTTTTAGGAACTTTGATACTCTCATCCCCTCGAAGCTCTACCGTATTGCCATTCTCACGAAGGTAGGAAACGAAACTACGGATAGCACTGAGCTTGGATGAAATAGTCTTTGGCTTTTGCGATGCAATACGAAGGCGCAAGGGCATAAGATTGATTTTCATCCCCCCCTCTTCTTCAACAATTTCTGCTTGATCCAACATTTGTTGAATCGAAACGTCATAATTGATAATGCTGTGGGGCGAATACCCCTTAAAACTATCGAGGTATTTTAAAAATGCCTCTTTGTCATAACGTAACGATGCCACACTCATAATGCACGTTCCATTAGCTTATCTTTGATAACTCTTCGAGCCGACTCCATATCAAGCCCTTCCAAATCAATGGGTTCAGAGGCATAAAAATCCAATATTCCAAAAGGCTTAGGGATAACAAAATGATCCCAACTGGAGAGTTGCCAATATTTCGAGGGTCGGCAATGCAATACAATCACCTTTGTATGTCGCTTTTGTGCCATTACAACAACTCCATCGCTCACCTCATAACGAGGGCCTTTTGGTCCATCTGGTGTAATACCAATATCATACCCCTGTGAAAGTGATTTTAGCCCTTGAATAAGAACTTTTGCACCCCCGCGTGTTGTCGAACCGTGAATCGTCCCTAATTTAAAAAATCGTACAGTACGCGCAATAATTTGTCCATCGAAATGTTCACTAATAAGGAGTTTGACTTTGGGAACGGGGCGAAACTGATAATAGAAATAGGGTTGCATCAACAAATCAGCATGCCAAAAGGCAAAAATAACGGGCTCATGAGGAATAATGAAGGGGAGATGAAACTGCTTACGATTACTCCAATAAAGAAGGCGAATAAGAATCGCTCCTATAAAGGGGACAACCGCAAGGGCGAATGCACGTAAAAAACGTTTACGCAACAATCTCTCCGCTAGCAACGGTGCGGTGAGCCTCCGTGATTCTTACTTTAGCTATTGTTCCCAATAACTCTTCAGATCCTTTAACTTTTATCCCTAGATTATTATCACTGCGTCCTGCAACATATCCATCCGAACGTAGCTCTTCAAAGTAGACTTCAACAATTTTCCCATGATGTTCTAGCTTAAGCTCATCCAAAATCTCATCATGACGTGCTTGTAAGATATTCAGACGTTCTGACCCTACTTCAGCATCGACAACATTAGTAAACTGCTCTGCTTCCGTCAAAGGACGTGGAGAGTATTTGAAACTAAACACTTGCTCAAAACGGACGGCATTTAAGACCTCCATTGTTTGGGCAAAATCTTCATCGCTCTCTCCCGGAAAGGCAACAATAATATCGGTACTAATACTGACATTGGGTACCATTTCACGTAATTTAGCGGCGCGATTCAAAAACCACTCTTTTGTATATCCCCGCTTCATCGCTTTAAGAATATTCGTTGAACCGCTTTGAAGGGGCATGTGCATCGATTTGCATATTTTTGGATTTTTGGCAAACTCTTCGATAAACTCATCGTCCATATGCAACGGGTGAGGAGAGGTAAAACGAATACGCTCTACCCCCTCAAGGGCACTAACACGACGAAGCAGCTCTGTAAAGTTCACCTTTTCATGCTCCCCTGAGAAACGGCGACCATAGTTATTGACATTCTGCCCCAGCAAAAATACCTCTTTCGCTCCATTTTCAACCGCACGCCGTGCTTCGGCTACGATCAAATCGGAGGGAATAGAGATCTCATCGCCACGCGTTTTGGGAACGATACAAAACGTACACTGCTTATCGCACCCAATGGAGATATTAATATAGGCTTTGTAGGCACTGGTACGAAAATCTTTAAATGCGAACTGTGATTCATCGTAATCAATCTCTATCTCTACTGATTTGTCTTTATGAAGCACCTGCGCAATTTTCGAGACATTACGCGCCCCAAGAACAAAATTCACATACGGTGCACGCTTGATAATCTCTTTGCCCAAATGGGATGCAGTGCATCCACATACCCCAATTTTTGCATCAGGTTTTTTGAGTTTATTAAAAACACCCAATTCGGAAAAAAGCTTATGCACGGGTTTTTCACGTACAGAACACGTATTGATGAGGATCAAATCCGCTTCACTCGCTTCATTAGTGAGCTCATACCCCTCAAGCGCATGAAGCTCTGCCACCATATGTTCGGAGTCGCGAACATTCATCGCGCACCCCAACGTCTCGATAAAAAGCTTTTTAGACATTATAAGATATGTACTTCATACATATACTCACTTGCAGAAAGTCCAAATTTCACTTCACGCATATAAAAACTTTTACCCTCTTTTTCGAAATGATCTTGCAATGCAAGTAAATCTTTATGAGAGTTTTCACGATCAAAATAAAGGATCAACGAATTGTTCTTTTCCACCATCTCGGTGATTTTTTTTAGATCGATTTTCTTTGGTTTAGCGTCATTCTCGCTACGCGCAAGTTTTAATTCCATGGATTCATCCCTTTGATATGATTGTTCTTGATAATTGGGCTATTATATCGGCGTTTCAATAAATATCCTATTAAGCGTTTTTTTTGTACAATGCTAATCCTTCATAAAAAAGCTTTCCCCATAACATTTTATTTTTTATGATCTACCCAAAACAAGGATATTCCTATGGAAAATATGTTAGATATTATCGATTCTATCGCTAGTGAAAAAGGTCTAAAGCGTGAAAACGTCACTGAAGCGATTAAAACTGCTTTTATCCAAACAGGTAAACGCATTATCAATCCAGCCTTCGCTTTTGAAGCCGATGTCGATGAAAAAACGAAACAAATCAAACTTCGTCAAGTCATTACCGTCGTTGCTGATGATGCACCTGAACTTGAAGGGAACAATGCAGGGGCGTATATGAGCCTAAGCGGTGCAAAAGAGATTGATGATGAAGCAGAGCTTGGTGATCAACTTCAAATGGAGCATGAACTCGAAACGTATGGTCGAAGTGCTTTTGCAGCGCTTCACCGTGAAATTGAATTTCATATCCAACGTCTTGTTGAAAATGAGCTGTACGACAAATACAAAAACAAGATCAATCAAATCGTATCCGGTCGCGTCACCCGTGTGGACAACGATCAAAATACAACGATAGAAATCGACGAAATCCGTGCTCTCCTCCCAATGAAAAGCCGTATCAAAGGTGAGAAATTCAAAGTTGGGGATGTTGTCAGCGCACTCGTTCGTCGTGTCAATGTCGATAAAATTGTAGGGATTTCGATGGAGCTTTCTCGTACTGCTCCTAAATTCCTCGAAGAACTTCTCGCCCTCGAAGTTCCTGAAATCAAAGACGGTATCGTTATCGTCGAGAAATGTGCCCGTATTCCGGGAGAGCGTGCGAAAATTGCCCTCTACACTAACCGTCCCCAAATCGATCCTATTGGGGCAACGGTAGGTGTTCGCGGTGTCCGTATCAATGCTGTAAGTGAAGAGCTATGTGGTGAGAACATTGACTGTATTGAGTACAGTGCTTCTCCGGAACTCTTCATCTCTCGTGCTATGAGTCCTGCGATTATCAGTGCTGTTAGTGTAACTGAAGATGAAAATGGTGAGCGAAAAGCAATCGTTACCCTCCCAAGCGACCAAAAATCAAAAGCAATTGGTAAGAGTGGAATTAATATCCGTCTTGCGTCTATGCTTACAGGGTATATCATCGAACTCAAAGAGCAAGGTGATAGCGCAACAGGACAAGAAGAGAAAAAAGAGGGACTGAGTTCACTCGAAGCTCTATTTGGGAATTAAACCTACCGCTTCACAAACGGATTAAGCTTCAACAACACCGCATCGGCGATTTGATTGCCGATGAGGGTCAAAAATGCACTCATCATCAGTACTCCCATAATCACCGGGTAATCGCGACTCATAGCACTAAGATAAAAAAGCTGCCCCATCCCCTCAATCCCAAAAATAGATTCCAATAATACCGATCCACCAATGAGTCCTGGAAGTGAAAGCCCCAACATCGTTACAATAGGGGGTAATAAATTGGGGAGAATAAAATATCGGATGATTTTTTTCTCCTCAATCCCCCGTGCTTTAGCGAAATAAACATAATCACTTTTGAGAATTTCCAGAGTGAGAGAACGGATATACAAAGCTAAGCTCCCTACCCCGACAAATACCATCACAAGTATCGGTAAACTCAAATGCCACGCCATATCAAGATAATACCCAATCCCCTCGGGCGGTTCTAAAGAATGAAGCCCCGCGATAGGAAACCATCCCAATGTGACACTAAAGAGCATCATTAAGACCAAAGCGAGATAATACGAGGGCATTGCAAAACTAATCAAAGAAATTTGCCCCATAATGGTATCGGTCATTTTATCAACCCTCATCGCCGATGTAATCCCCATCCAAAGAGAGACAACAAATGTCACAATAAGGGCAATACTATTCATCCACAACGTCACGGGAATCCGCTCCAGAATCACCTCATTTACATTTTGACCACTGACGAAGGAGATACCAAAATTGAGTTGCGTAAGATTTAGCACCCAATTCGTATATTGTTGAAACAGTGGTTTATCAAGACCGTAGATTTGTTTGAGCTGTGCTATATGTTCGGGGGTCATATTGGGATTGAGTTCACCCCCCATAAAACTATTAGGGGCTGCGTGCATTGCTGCAAAAGAGATCAAAGAGATCAAGAAGAGCATTAAAAACGTGTAAGAAATGGAACGAAGTAAATAATTCACACTACTTTTCTATTCCACGCAAGGTAGAATTCTTCCCTCTTAAAATAATCCAAAGTATCACCGAAATTGCCGCCATCCCCAAACTAAGTGCCATCCCCAACGTCATCCATTGACCGACAATATAGCCGATCTGTGTATCAGGAGCACGGTAAAATTCGACCATTGCGCGCCCTACTCCGTATAAAAATCCATAAAGTAAGATCAACTCCCCCTCGAACGTTTTGCGATGGCGATAGAGATAGATGATCACAAACACCACAACCCCCTCGACAAATGCCTCATACAACTGCGAAGGGTGACGGAGGGTATCATAGACATAAATCCCCCACGGTACATCGGTGGCACGCCCTACGAGCTCTTGATTCAAGAAATTCCCGATCCGCCCAAAGACATATCCCAATGGAACCGACACGGCAACCAAATCCATCAACCTCCCAAAAGAGACCCCATGACGGCGATGATACAGATACGACCCGATCAAAAAGCCCACAATCGCCCCATGAAAACTCATCCCCCGAATCCCGACAAATTGCCCATCAATAAACGGATTAAAAATCTGCCACGGTTGTGTCAGATAATACATCGTATGGGTATCGTAAAAAAGAACATACCCCAACCTCGCCCCGAGAATCACACCAATTTCTGCATAGATGAAATAATCGTCCAACTGCTCTTTCGTGATAGCAATGTTATCTTTTTTAACAATCCATTTCGCGATCATAAGCGCTGAAAGCAACGCCAAAACATACATCAATCCATACCAATGGACGGGGATAGAGAAGATATTAAAGGCTACGGGGTTGAAGTGTTCGTATATGTGATTCCAGTATTCCATGGTTTTATTTTTCCTTATATATTTTCAATTATCCAGTCAGTGACTGGATTTTTATTTTACAATTCTTCTATCTCAAAATAGGCGGCTATCTCTTTAGTCTCATTATCAACATAAATAGAAGTTCGAGAACCTAAATGTTTCAAGGAGTTTTTTGACTTTTTTTTAGATCGACTTTTTATCATCCAATTTTAATGATCAATCTAATGCACTAAAGGGATTTTTATAGTAAAACAGCTGCCAAAATCTATTGTTTTTACACTTAATGATCCCTTCATCCTAGATTCAATAATATTTTTAGCAAGATAGAGCCCTATACCCGTTCCAGAAGCATCATGCTTGGTCGTAAAATAGGGATTAAAGATATTTTCTATAGTTTCATCACTAATACCCCCACCATTATCGATAACTTCAATAATACCATCCTTATTATCACAGCTAAATGCAATGCTTATCTTCCCCAGCTCAATACTCTTCTCTTCAATTTGGAACTTGATTGCATCAATAGCGTTGTTAAACAAAATAATCATCACTTGTTTAAATTCATTCTCAACACCATAAAAAGAAAAATCACAGTTAATATTGAGGGTAGTAACGACATTATTACTTTGAAATTGTGCACCGAGAATAATCAAGATATCTTCAATGCTTTTTCTTGGATGAAAAACAATGGTCTCTCTATCTGGATGAAGAAATTTTCGAAAATCATCAATAGTCTGCGACATGTAGCTGATATTTAAGCTGATAATATTCATCTTCTCATGAAAATCTTTTTCAGTCATAAAACCGAGGGTATAGTGAGTCTCTAAATTCACCGTCGCTAATCCAATGATATTGAGAGGTTGTCTCCATTGATGCGCAATTGATTCAAGCATCTCGCCCATTGCGGCTTGTCTTGATTGATGGAGTATTAAACGCTCTTGTTTTTGCTGTTTCTCAATCTCCTTTTTGACCCTTTCCTCAAGCTCATTATTGAATGATTTAAGTTGCTCTCTTTGCTGATGTAGGATTTTGAGGCTCTCTTCCAAATCAATTTGTGTTTTTTTGAGTTGTGTTATATCACGCCCAGTTCCTACCGTTCCAATAATATTTCCGTCTTTATCGCAAAAAGGGGCTTTATAGACTTCCAAATAAAGAATCTTCCCTTTTACATTTCCGTACTCTTCAAATTTCATAGGTTTGTTATTCTCTATAACAACCAGATCGGAGTTGAAGCATAACTCCCCAAATGTATGCCAATCTGGATTATCTGTGTGTCTATTTCTCTCTCGCATAGCAAAGAAAATGTCATTTTTCCCGATTGGTTCATCCGTGTCTTTTGCCATCAGCAAACCATCACATATCGCTTGATTGGCATATACATAGTTTCCATTTAATTCTTTGACCCACAACATATCCGGAAGATTTTGTGATAAAAGTTTTAATAACTCGGAGTTATGCTCTTTTAAGTCTGAAATATCAAATGTCACACTATTTTCCTTTTGTTCTACTTCGAACGTCGAAATTAGGGAATGCTCTTCTGTCTGATGTCAATATTATCTTTTTCAACAATCCATTTAGCGATCATACGCGCTGAAAGCAACGCCAAAACATACATCAATCCATACCAATGGACGGGGATAGAGAAGATATTAAAGGCTACGGGTTGGAGTGTTCGTATATGTGATTCCAGTATTCCATTCAATTCTTTTAATTTCTGTGTTGATACTGCCCCATAATTTGAGTCATCACTTCCAAGTTTTCATCCAAACGATACGCTTTTCCAAATCCCATAACAGCATTTCCACCCACCGTAGAGAGTTTAAAAAGATGAAAATCTCCCATCCCTGATAAAGAGGTAATCAAATCACCATCAAATTTCTCTTTGAATGATCTCATCATCGTCTCAAATGCACCCTCTTCACGGAGAATTTCAGACACAGTAGCGTCAATGGTAATGCGTTTACGGGCGAAGGGTTGAAGTGTTTTGGCTTCGTCTTCGGCAAAGAGCAACGAAACTTTTTGGGAATTCAAGAGATTTCGTCCATGCTGTGCAACGGTACTAATCAAGATATAAAATTCGTTTCCTTGTTGGACAAATGGAGCGGTGCTTGCGTGCACTTCCCCCTCAGGAGTTAACGATGCCATCATAAGGGTTTGAAATTGCTCTAAAAATGTGCTGATTTCTTGTGTTGTCATTATTTCCCCTTCAACGCTTCGGCAATCAACTCAATCGGATTTTTAAAGATAACATCCACATTTGCTTCATTCATTGAATTGTTGATTTGCATACGGCACGCACTGCACTCGGCACTGACGATTTGTGCGCCACTTTGTTCAATCATCGCCGCTTTGGGACGACCGACCGCTTGAGCAAAATGGAATTTTTCCGTTTGCATCGTCACCCCTCCAAAACCACAACAGGTATTAGGGTCACTCATCTCTTTGATGGCATAATTTTGGGAAATAAGGGTTCGAGGCTCTTTGTGAATCCCTTGCATTTTGCGAGCATGACACGGGTCATGATAAGTGACACTCAAATCGGAGCGTTTTTTATGGGCTAACACCGTTTTAAGATCAGTATGTTGCTCCAGCCACTCGGTTGCCATAAAGATCTTACTTTTTAGTTTTTTGGAACGTTCTAGCCACTCTGGCTGATCGTGAAAGAAGTGCTCATAATCGATTTTTATCATCGCACTGCACGTCGCTTCAGGGATAATAATCGCTTCCACCTCATCAATAAAACTCTCAAAATAGGCAATATTTTTTTTGGCATTGTGATCAACCGTCGCGAAATCCCCTGTAAAATAGGCAGGTGCTCCACAACAAAGCTGTTTTTTTGGGATAAAGGCATCGATTTGAAGCTCTTCTAAAATTTCAACCAATCCATCACCAATTTGCGTATAGTTGTAATTCCCCAAACACCCTATGAAAATCGCAACACGACGTTTTCCCCCGTGGGAGATATTTTCAGGATAGCTGTTTAAAAAAGAGGTTTTCCCCATAGAGGGCAAAAGCCTATCTTTTTTAATAATCGGGAGATTAAATCGCGGTTGCATTGAGTTGAGTTCGGCTTTGATTTTAAATCCGCAGGTTTGAAAGACGTAGCCGAGT
>Ga0172379_10007394_pt1 | contig 14279 bp, 8 predicted proteins | sample GrowelOW334metaG_FD_119756 | JGI IMG/M metagenome (GOLD analysis project Ga0172379, IMG submission 119756) | Groundwater microbial communities from an aquifer near a municipal landfill in Southern Ontario, Canada - Groundwater well OW334 metaG | ecosystem: Environmental > Aquatic > Deep... | reverse complement strand
TAATTCAATCATCCTATCATACAATATAGAGGAGGACATCACCAAGCGTATGAACAGTGTTTACAAGCGTTTCGTAACACAACTTCAATACATCTAATTTAGAGGAGAGCAGTTATGAATTTACGTACACGATTTCTTTGGTGCATCTCGTTGATCGCTATCGCGGCAATGAGTGTGTATGCACAGAACACCAATCTGTTGAAAAACGGTGGCTTTGAGAGTGGGAAGCCGTCCTTATATACGGCAGAAGCAGGAGCAAGCGGAGCGACGCTGACGTGGGCACAGGACCAGAAGCACAGCGGAACACGGTCATTGAAGGTGGAGAAGGCCGGTACATCCGCAAGCGCGCGGTGGGTATCGGGTAACAACGTGCGGTATTGGGTAGATAAAGTGAGTCAGGGTGTTGATATCAAGATCGGCGCATGGGTAAAGACCAGCGGTGTGAACACATCGCCGGCGAATGCCGATGCACGCTGGTCGGTGAAGTACACCTTCTATGATACGAACATGGTGATCATCGGAGCGCCGATCGCGTTGAACGTGGATCAAAGCGTTGCAACGAAGGATTGGTATGCCGATACGAACGCAGTGGGATCGGTGATTCTGCCGAAGGATGCGTATAAAGTGATCATATCCGCGGAAGCGGGAGCAGCTGCCACGGGCACAGTGTGGTTCGATGATTTCATCTTTGTCGGCCGCGGCGGAGCATGGGCAGGACAGAACTGGAACGGATTTGTGGATGCGGATTCGGCATGGCAGTATTGGATTGCGCCAATGGGCGGCAATGACGGAGCGTCATACTTCCCGGGCTCCGGTGTGACCACCGAGCAGGCACGGACAGGAACATCGTCCTTGAAGATTACCGCACCGGTCGGACGTGAGACAGGCGAATTGGTGTGGTTTACGGAAACAGTTCCTGTGGTTGGCGGCAAGAGTTACGTCGTCAGCGCATGGGTAAAAACCAGCGACATCAAACCGGATTCCGTCTTCAATGCATCGAGCCAATTGGGCTTCACGGCAACATGGCATTCGAAACTGTTCGCCGATGCCGGCGGATGGAATGAATTTGCGGGAGCAGATTACCGCTTCGCGCTGAAGGATGCATCAACGGATTGGACACAGTATTTCTGGGTGCTCACGGCGCCGGCAGATGCAAAAGCAATTTCAGTGCGTGCTCGTACCTGGCCGTTGTGGACCGGTACTTCCTACTGGGATGATTTTGCTGTGAACCAGATCGAAACAGCACCTACCAGCGTTCAACAGCGTCCGACTGTTAACGGAACTATGGTTCCGGAACACTATTCACTTGAACAGAATTACCCGAATCCGTTCAACCCGACAACGAATATCGTTTACAGTCTGGCGAACAGCGGTTCTGTAAAACTGGAAGTCTTCAACATTCTTGGACAAAAGGTCGCAACAGTGGTGAACGAAGTGCAGAACGCCGGCGTTTGGACTGCCCGGTGGAATGGCACCGATGAGACTGGAAGTCTTGTGAGCAGCGGTATCTATCTCTATCGCCTAACGACAAACTCCTACGTTTCAACGAAAAAAATGATGTTCATCAAGTAACAATAATACAAATTGGCGTGACGGACTTCCTTGCGGGAAGGACCGCCACGCCAATCTTTTTTTAACCTTGTTCCCCACTCACATGAAACAGACAACCTTTATTGTTCGCCTGTTGATCGTCTGGTGTACCGTTACCGGATTGTTACTCTCAGGATCGACCGGAAAAATTGCGGGAAAAGTGACAAGCACGAATACCAAAGAACCGCTCCTGGGAGTCAATATCGTCATAGACGGAACTAGATTGGGTGCATCAACGGATATCGACGGAAATTATAATATTCTGAATGTCGCTCCCGGAACATATATACTTCGTGCTTCTGCAGTTGGTTATCAATCGGTCTCTGTTTCTCAAATCAAAGTTTCTGTAGATCAGACGACAAGGATCGATTTCACGCTGGCAGATGAAACTGTTGAGCTTAATCAGGAAGTGTTGATTGTTGCAGAACGTCCGATCGTTCAAAAGGACCTCACATCAACATCATCCAAAGTCAGTGCGGATCAAATCAAAGCGTTTCCAGTGGAGGACGTATCGGGATTAGTGAATTTACAGGCAGGTGTGGTGGAAGGACATTTCCGAGGTGGTCGTTCCGGGGAAGTGTTGTACTTAATCGACGGCATTCCTGTCAGCGATTCGTATTCAGGTGGTGCTGGAGTAAGTGCGGAGAATCAATCGATTCAGGAACTGGAAGTGATCAGCGGTACGTTCAATGCGGAGTACGGCCAGGCGATGTCCGGCGTTGTCAATCAGATCACGAAGGATGGTTCCGATCAGTTCCATGGAAGTATTTCCGTGTATGCGGGAGATTATATCAGCGGCAGGAATAATACATTCATGAATCCTGATTCGGTGCGGCGGGGTAACCTGACGATACCGCAACTGCCGACGGACGAGTACAATCATATTTCGCCGGCAGATATTTACGATCTTCAGGGAACGATCAGCGGTCCGGTCATCGGTTCCGACGTGACCTTTTTCCTCTCCGGCAGAAAATACACGAATGAAGGATTCTTATATGGACGACGGATCTTTCTGCCGAATGATTCAGCGAATTTCAGTTCGAACGATCCCGTGGAATGGTACCGCGGTGCAACGGGAGATAATAACTATGTGTCGATGAATTTTGAGCACCGTGCCACGATACAAGCAAAGCTGACAGTCCGTGCATTCGAAACTGATAAATTCCGTTTTTCCTATCTGGGACAATCGCGTGATTGGCAGAATTATGATCACCAGTATAAATACAATCCCGATGGTGCATTCAAGAGCTTCTCTTCAGGAGCCCTTGCGAGTATCAATTATGTCAATGTCGCCAGCTCCGAAACTTTTTCAGAATTGAATGTGGCGTGGTATAACACCAAAGAAGAGTCCTACGTATTTGAAGATCCATCCGATACAAGATTTCCTGTCTACACCCGCAGGCTTCAATCGAGCGGCTCGGCATTTCTCACCGGCGGTGCGGAGGATGTTCATTTCCACCGTGAACTCCGCTATTGGCTTGGCAAAGGGGATATTGTGAGCCAACTCGATAATCAAAATCAAGTGAAGGCCGGATTCGAATGGAAACAATACCGTCTATGGATTAACAACTTTGGAATACTGAACGACCAGACAACCAATTACATTGCAACACCTGTCTATTACGGAGGTTCGGAGTTTGCCAGCGTTACATTCCATCCGATCCAGGGATCAGCATATCTTCAGGATAAATTCGAATCGCAAAGTATTATCGTCAACATCGGACTGCGTTTTGATTATTTTGATTCAAAAGCAAAAGTACTCACAGAACAATTGAAGCTGAGCAGGATTGCCAGACAAAAACCGGCTGAACCGGAATTTCAAATGAGTCCCCGCTTCGGCATCGCATTCCCTATCACTGATCAGGGTGTTCTTCATTTATCCTACGGACATTTTTTTCAGATACCGCAATTCGACCTGATGTATTTAAATCCTGCATATAACATTAACAAATCGGAATCATTCCAGGTAGGGAATCCGGGGTTACGCTCGGAACGGACAGTATCGTATGAACTGGGACTGCAACAACAAGTAGCAGAATATATCGGTATCGATCTGACAGTCTATTACAAGGATGTACGAAATTTGTTGGGGACACAGATTTTCGACATCGGGAACGGAACCAAGTATTCGCAATATGTAAATCAGGATTACGGAAACACTCGCGGATTCATTTTCTCCGCTGAAAAACGGTTGGCCGACGGTTTCGGTGCTACACTTGATTATACATTCCAGATCGCGAAAGGAAATGCCTCCGATCCGAATTCTGTTTTTCTGGATAATCAATCTGATCCTCCCGTAGAGAGTCAGCGCCAGATGGCTCCGCTGGATTGGGACCGGCGTCAATCGTTGAACGTCTCCTTGACATTTGGAGAACCGAATGATTTCACCATCACCACTATCGGCAGAATAGGCACAGGATTGCCCTACACGCCAGCGCTGCAGAATCAGCGGACCGGCTTGATCAATAGTGAAACGCGGCCGTATGGATATTCTGTTGACCTCTATGCCACCAAATATGTGTCGTTGGCAGGGTATGCATTGAGCATCTTTGCAAAGGTGTACAATCTCTTCGACACGGAGAATGAATTGAATGTTTTCGGCGATACCGGGCGGGCGAACTACAGCGTGCAGGCCGGATTCTCAGGACGGCCGCGCGGCATCAATTCGCTGGAAGAATATTATACGCGCCCTGATTTCTATTCGGCACCGCGACAGATTGTCGTCGGTCTTGAACTTATTCTTTAATCTTTCACTTTATGATCCGAGCCATGATCTCTCGAACGCTCCTTACCGCACTCTGTGCAGTCGGTTTTGCCGCGTCAGTGAATGCACAGCAGTATTTCATCGATCCCAACAAGGGTGCGGATACGTACTCAAAGAAAGGGACGATGGATGGGAATTTTGTGAGAACGGTTTTTTACAATCACGGAGAAGTTGCCCATCATCCGGATAAACCTTCCGGCGAATGGCCGAAAGGGACAGGACATCAATATGTTGACGGTGTCGCAGTGATCGTCCAGGCAGAAACGAAAGATACGAACGGGAAAGTGATTCATCCGCTGGAAACGAATTACCGCGAATTCATGCGTACTGGTCCCGTTTCAACAGACCGTTGGGGATGGCAGCCGCTTCCGGGATACGCAAGCATGACGCAGGATGAGCCGGCCATGAGCAATAAATCTAATACGTGGCCTTCGCATTGGCCCGACCGTTCGAATGAATGGAACGGACTCTGGAACGGGTACTTTGGCCGGGGAATTTTAAACGCCGATCTTGAGACATACTTCCGGATGGATGATGCCGCAGATCTAGGCTATCCCGCTTACAAACCGGTACCGTCCGATCCAACCAGAGGCGGTCTGGGGCTTCAAGTTGCCGTTCGTGGATTTCAATGGTCACAAGTGCTCGCGGCGGATGTTATTTTCTGGTATTACGAAATTACCAATATTGCCGAGAAGGATTATTCCAAAGTAGTATTTGCACAATATATCGATTGGGGAATCGGCGGTACCGATGATTCCAGTGATGACAGGGGATTGTTTGACAAGGAATTGGATATCGCATACGCATTCGACGGTGACGGAATCGGAACTCCGGGAAGTTGGTCGCCGGTCGGTGTTGCCGGGTATGCATTTTTGGAAAGCCCCGGAATTTCAAAGGATTCCACAGGGATGCCGCAAGGACATGACGATGACGACGACGGTATCACGGATGAAAGCAGAGAGAACAATGCCGGCACGAAGGTAACAGGAAAAGCAAATGTTGTTTCCGCATTGGCAGCATCTATTAATACCGCAAATTTTCTAAAGTTTTATAATTTTACAAAGCTGGAAGATCTGCCTGCGGCGCAGCAGGGATATTGGTGGACCGGTGATGAAAACGCCAATTGGCACGGTTTCACCGATCTGAATTCCGATGGTGACTGGGATGAAGGTGAACCACTGAATGACGACGTGGGTTCCGATGGACTCGTGCCGCTCGATCCGAATTACACTGGTCCCGATGCCGATGGGAGCCAGGGGGATGGGAAACCGGAACAGGGTGAGCCGAACTTCGGTATGCTGGACAAAGATGAATCCGACCAGATCGGTTTGACAGGATTCAATATTTTCCCTGTGCACTTCTACGAATTGCACAACGATGAACAGAACTGGGATGTGCTGACAACGGAAACAGATACCGCTGGACTGCAACAACTGAACGATGTGAATCTTGGGATGTATTTCTCCGCAGGCGCCCGTCCGAAAACGAACAACGGTTTTCCGGGAAACTTGTTCCCGCTTCGAAAACTGCAAACGGAACGCTTTTCCATGGCGTTACTGTTCGGCGATGACCGGAATGATTTGATTCGCCGAAAAAAAACTGTGCAACAAATCTATAATAACAATTACCGTTTCGCAAAACCGCCTGATAAACCTAATCTGGTGGCTGTACCCGGTGATCATAAAGTGACATTGTATTGGGATAGCCGTGCCGAACTGTCGTACGATCCATTTCTTCAAGCATTCGACTTTGAAGGATACAGGATTTATCGCAGTACGGAATCGAGTTTTCTGGAAAACCTGGTGATCACCGATGCATACGGTAAAGTAACGTACCGCAAACCGCTGGCACAATACGACCTAGTGGACAGTATCAAAGGATTGCATCCACTTGATATCAATGGCGTAAAATTCGACCTTGGCACCGACACAGGTTTGCGACACACGTATGTGGATAATGATGTCCAAAACGGACAGACGTACTATTATGCAGTCGTTTCGTACGACCGGGGTTTTTATGTGCGGACGCTGGACGGCAAGGATGACGGCATTGCACCGTTGGAATGTCCAGTGATCATCCGGACCGATCTCAGCGGGCATTCAAAACCAGATATCAATACGGCGGTCGTTACACCTCGCGCACCATCTGCAGGATATATTTCTCCCGGAGTGGATGGGGGAATCTTGCATGCGGGACCTGGCACAGGTAATTTTACTCTTGAAGTGCTGAATCCGGATTCAATCAAAAGTGGTCATGTTTATAGTGTTGTTTTTCAAAACCCCACAGCATTTCAAAACGATCCCAAACCGCGATTTACTATTACCGATGTTACGGAAGGACATGTGCTGGAACAAAATACTCAAGTGCTGGGTAATCCTGAAGAGACGTCGATCGTCGACGGATTTATCGGCTATGTTCGGAATGATGCCGACATTGCCGTATCGACAACTGAATGGAAATATAAGGACTCCAATTACGTCGTGACCCTTTCTTCATTGGAAACCGATTTGGCGTATGCTGCGGTATCGGTAAAATATCCTGCAAATTATGAGATACGTTTCTATGACACTATTGTAGATACATCAACACAGACAGGATTTTTTGATGCGTTAATTCCTACAAAGTTCACCATTTGGAATACAACAGAAAATAAAAAAGCACAATTCATCCTTCTGGATACCCGGGGTGATTCTACCATGGCGCCGGGAAATACGGTGGTCATTATTGCTGGAGACAGCTTAGGAAAACTCGCGGAAATAGGGAGCTACCGTGCGGCATGGAAAGTAAAGATGACTTCCGATTCCGTCACGGGATCGTTGCACTATCCTGCAGCGGGGGATGTTTTAACCATTTTGACGACAAAACCGTTCCGGACCGGTGAATCGTTCCAGTTTAAAATGAAAGGTTCGGATATCGACGCGACAAGGGCGAAATCCGATCTGGACAAAATTGCCGTGGTACCAAATCCGTATATCGGAGCGGCGTCTTGGGAACCGCAGAATCTATTCAGAACAGGACGGGGTGAACGGCGCATCCAATTCATCAATCTTCCCGCCCATTGTACAATTCGAATCTTCACCGTCAGTGGGAATCTCGTGAATACAGTGCGACACGATGCCGAGATCGATAACGGACAGGAGGCGTGGGATCTTGTTTCCAAGGACGGTATGGACATCAGTTACGGTATTTACATTTATCATGTCGATGCTCCGGGCATCGGTGAAAAGATCGGCAAATTTGCGGTCGTTAAATAGGAAAGGGCGGAACATGAAACGATCACTGATCATCTGGATCTTGGTTCTGGGTGGCGTCATCGACCTACATGCACAGGCAGTGAATAAAAATGTCTCTAAAGCAGGAACAACCTCTGCAACGTTTCTGGAAATTCCGGTTAGCGCTCGCGCCATTGCCTTTGGCTCCGCGTTTTCTGCTGTGGCAAACGATATCTCGAGTCTCTACTGGAATCCTGCCGGGGCTGCACGCTTAGAACAGCCTGGTGTGATCTTTTCCCATATGAACTGGATCGCCGATCTCGGCTTCGATTATGCTGCCGTCGCGGTACCGGTCGGATCAATAGGGACTGTCGGTGTCAGCTTAACTTCGCTGACAATGGATGATATGGCGGTTCGCACCATTGATAAGCCGGAAGGGACCGGTGAATTGTTCAGTGCATCAAGCATTGCCATTGGTCTCCATTATGCGCTGAATTTGTCTGACCGGTTTTCCATCGGTTTCACCGGCAAATATGTCCAGGAAAGTATTTGGCATATGAGCGCACAGGCGTTCGCTTTGGATATCGGCGTTTTATACACCACGGAGTTCTTCAACAACATGAAGATCGGTGCGATCATCTCAAATTTTGGAACGGACATGAAAATGGCGGGACGCGATTCGCGACTTTTCGACCAGATCGACAGACAGAAGCTGGGGAGCAATGATCGCATTCCGGTCAATATAGAAATGGATAGCTGGTCATTGCCGTTGAATTTCCAGTTCGGTGTCGCTACAGATCTTTTCCACAATGAAACGCAGTCGATGACGATCGCCGTTGATGCACTCCATCCGAGCGATAATTATGAGAGCATTAATGTTGGTGTTGAATACGGAATCTACAATACGCTCTGTTTGCGCGGTGGATACCGAGCATTAGGTCTGTCGGACAGTGAAGGGGGACTTTCACTTGGTGCGGGATTTACAGGGAACTTATTTGGCGGCGGATTGACAGCAGGACTCGATTATGCTTATTCGGATCATGGACGGTTACAGTCTTCCAACGTAATTTCTTTAGCGATTATTTTTTAAAAGATTCCCTATCCTTTCGTATCTTTTTACTGAAGACACCGGTTGCTTGCCATGGCCGTTCATTCAATTTTTATAAAAGCAATGGTCAAATTCCTTCTATGTCTTACCCTTCTCTTTACCGGCTGTTCGGAAAAGAATGCCCATGATGCATCTGTCACCGGCGACGTCATTACGCTCACGTATTGGCCTGCGCCGAATCCGCAGGAAGTGCAACTTGCTGATTCCATTGTGCGCTCCTGGAATCGATTGCATCCGAACATTCAGGTGAAGATGCAGCCGATTCCAGTCAGTCAATCGACCGAGGAAGTGCTGCTTGCGGCCATTGCAGGAAGAACGACACCGGATGTTTGTTCTAATATCTGGCCCGGTGCTCTAGCAGAATTTACACGGCTTGGCGGATTGATTGATCTGGACCGTTTCGCGGATTTCGACTCAGCTATCATCAGCAGAACTCCTGCAGATGTGGTCGCTTCGTTACGTGATCCGAACGGTCATTTTTATCAGATGCCGTGGAAGACGAATCCGGTTATGATGTTCTATAACAAAAGACTTTTTGAAGTGAGCGGAGTAACTGGAGTTCCAAGGACGTATTCTGAATTCTATGCCGCAGCTAAGAATGTAACACGCGATACGGATGGAGACGGACAGACCGATGTGTGGATGGGGGAACGGGATATCCGTCCGATCTGGTGGCAGCGCTGGTTCGATTATTACTGCTTTTATATCGCAGCATCCAGCGGGAAGACATTTTTTATCAATGGCGAACCGCACCTGGATCAAAACGCATCCGCTACAGTGCTGGAATTCTTCCGCACCTGTTATGCAAGAGATTATTTCCCTCACACGTTTTTTCAGGGAGGCGATCCCTTCCTGTTGGAACGGAAAGCGACCCATTTTGCCGGTCCATATCTGATAGCGACGTTGCATTCGCTCGCGCCGTCGCTCCGTTTTGGAGTTGTGCCCATTCCGGTTCCGGATGGTCATCAAGGTCCTGTCTATACTTACGGAGATTATAAGAATATTGCCGTCTTTAGCACAACGAAACATCCGAAGGAAGCGTGGGAGTTCGTGAAATTTCTTGTGCAGGCGAAATACGATCTGATGTTGCTGCAGATTGCAAATCAAATACCGATTCGTGGCGATCTCTTGTCCAATCCAATATTTGCGGAGTACTTCAAACAAAATCCGTTGATGATTGAATTCGCCCGGCAGGCTGTCTATACCAGAAGCGTCGACGCAGCGCCGGATCTGAAAGAAATATTCGACGCCATTTCACAAGAATATGAAGCAAGTGCCGTATACGGAAAAAAATCTCCGATGGAAGCGACACTCGCAGCGCAGAAAAGGATCAACGTGATCGTCGAGTGGAATAAATGAAGAAAATGAAACTAAAATATGACCGTTCTGCATATCTGTTGGTGCTGCCGTACATCATCTTCTTCCTGCTTTTTGTAGCGTACCCGCTGATCTTTTCGCTTGTGCTGATCTTTCACCGGTGGGATATTGTAACGCCGATGCAATGGGTCGGGATGAAGAATTTCGAACGACTGATCAATGATCCGCTCTTTTTCAAATCGATCGTCAACACACTCATCTTCCTGTTTATCCATATACCACTGCAGATTGCAGTGGCACTTGGATTTGCACTGTTGTTGAATTCACGGATCAAATTCCGATCGATGTTCAGAACGATCTATTTTCTACCGGTGGTTGTTTCCGGAGTGGTCGTTACCATCCTCTGGCAGCAGCTCTATTCCTTTGATTCAGGCCTGCTGAACAGATTACTGATGATCTTCGGAATTCCGAAGATCCCGTGGATTGTCAGTCCGGAAATGGCGATGCCGTCCGTTGCTATTATGGCAACATGGAAGAATGTCGGCATTTACATTATCATGTTCCTGGTGGGATTGCAAAACATTTCCGCAGAATTGTATGAAAGTTCGAATATGGACGGCGCATCGCGCGTGCAGCAGTTCTTTTCCATCACGTTGCCATTGTTGAATCCGACGATCGTCGTTGTACTTGTCCTCTCAACGATCGGAGGATTTTCACTGTTCATCGAACCGTATGTGTTGACCGGCGGTGGTCCAATGCAAAGCACGCTGTCCGCTGTGCTCTATATCTATAATCAGGCATTTTACTTTAATCATATGGGATATGCTGCGACGCTGGGATTTGTCTTTGCCATTGTCATCTTTGCCGTGATCATGATCCAAAAAAAGACTGTTGAATCGGAATCATTAGAATGAAACAATTCTTCAAATATTTCCTGCTGACGCTCGGCGCCGTGATGTTTGCCTATCCATTCCTGTGGATGTTCGCTGCGTCGTTGAAACCGGAGATTGAGATCGGCGGATTCAGCTTATGGTCCTCAAATTTTTCATTCAAGAATTATGAACAGGTGTTTGCCCGTATTCCCATTGCGCGGGCATTTTTCAACAGCATTATCGTCTCGTTCAGCACCACTTTTTCTGTGATTATTTTCGGTTCGATGATCGGGTATGCGTTGGCGAGATTGAATTTCCGCGGACGGGACGCGCTCTATTATCTGATCCTGTTCACGATGATGATCCCATTCCAGATCACACTGATTCCGCAATATGTGCTGATGGTGAAACTTGGCATCACCGATTCCTATCTTGCGCTGATTGCCCCGACGATGATCAGCACCCTTGGGATCGTGATGTTCCGGCAGTTCTTCATGAGCATCCCGCAGGCGCTTATTGATGCTGCGCGTATTGACGGTTGTTCGGATCTTCAAATCATTTTTTCAATCATCTGGCCTATTTCTCGTCCAGTGGTGATTACCGTTGCGATTCTCTCCTTCATGGCTAGCTGGAACGAGGTTCTCTGGCCGATCATTGTAGTCCGAGAACGGACCTTGATGACGCTCCCGCAGATCGTGACGCTTTTCACGATAGGTGGGCAGGCGGAAGCGTTGCTTGGATTGCAGCTGGCTGCCGCAACGCTGCTGGCGCTGCCGATCATCGTCGCCTATTCATTCTTCCAGCGCTATTTCATCGACAGTATGGTTTCATCGGGGATCAAGGGATGAAACGACTTTTCTTTCTTGCAGCACTATTATGCGGTATCCTCCGCGCACAGGACGATTCGTTGATTGTTGCCTCCGTTGGTCCGTATAGAATTTCCACGGCAGACCTCCTTACGAGTTACGAATTCGGCTCGGCATTCGTGAAACGCCGCAGTGAACCGCTCCGGGAGCATCTAAAATACATGATCTATGAACGCTTGCTTGCACTCGAAGGATTGCAGAATAGTAAGCGGGAAGTAGAATTTGTGAAAGAGAGGATCAATGCATTGGAAGAAGACGGGGCAGTGGAACAACTCTATCGGCAGGAAATTCTCTCACAAGTGAAATTGAGCGACGAACAGATAGCCAATGATACCAGGAAAGCCAAGATTAATGTTTCACTCCGATGGATCTATTGCCATTCGAAGGACGAAGCGGACCTGACTTCACAATCGATCGGATCCGGTGCGTCGTTCGACTCACTGTATTCAGTGCAATTCGACTCGACCATGAGTTCCGATAGCAGAATGCTTGAGACTACATTATTGAAACTGGAACGTGACAATAGTGAATTGGCAACTGCTCTTGCTGCCCTTAACACCGGCAGCATTTCACTGCCGGTTCCCGGGAAGGATGGATACTATATTTTCCGATTGGATAAGGCGGAACAAAATCCACTGATCACGGAAAATGAATTCACAGAGCTAAAGCACCAAGCGGTCGAAATCCGTAAAAAACTCATCGCAGATGGATTAGCAGATGAATATGTGAAGAACATCATGAAACAGAATGATCCTGTGATTAAAGCGGAAGGATTCAACATTCTCCGTGCTTATCTGGCGGACCGTGGGCTTTCCCGCGATACCAAAGTGCAATGGGAGATCCCCTCTACGTTTATGACGGAAGCTGGACCGCAGCCAATTAGAAATTCCGGGAACTATCTGCATCGGCCGCTCGTCACGTTTGGCAGCAGGACGATGACCATTCGGGATTATGCAGCATGGTATGACATTCGGCAGTTCCAGTTCGATACGCACTCGCAGGAAGCGTTCAACTCCAGCGTGAAGAGAACCATCTGGAAAATGGTGCAGGACAAATTATTGAGCGAAGAAGCATACAAACGCGGATTGGATAAAATACCGGCGGTTGCACACGAGACAAAAAAATGGGAAGCAAAATTGTTGTATCTCTCCCAACGAGCTGCAGTCTTACGGACGATCAGTGCCACCGACAGTGCTTTGCAAGTATTTTTCCGGACCAATAGGAAACAGTACATTAATGAAAAAGGGAAACCAGCAGAATTTCAAGAGGTACGTGAATTGGTAAAAGCAGATTATTTTACAAAGGAAGAAGCTGTCGTTCTGCTCCGTACTGTTGAGGCTTTAAGGAAAAAATTTAGTGTTTCTGTGAACGAACAACTGTTGAAACGATTGTCCGTTGCAACAGTGCGCGATCCGCGTGCAATTGAAGCGGTATTTTACAAGCCAGGTGGAACATTCCCCCGCGTGGCATTTCCGACGATCGATGAAGCCTGGAGCACTATCCAATGAAAAGTTTTTCACTCCTTTTGTTGCTGTTACTGATCTGTTCGACAGATACGATGGCACAGAACAATAATCCTCTTGAATATTCATTTGATAAGAAATATGGACAAGTGGAGGTTGGGGGTCCGTTTGTCGGCCTTGAGTTTCATAAAAGCCGTCCGTTGCCTTCCAGGATCAGTTTCTATTACCCGGTGGCAAACAGTATCGATCTTAGCACGGACTATTGGAAACGGGATGAATCACGTCCTTTGGCATTCGGAATAAAAATCGGTAACGGGAAGAAACAATGGTTGGGGAGAGATGGGTGGAAATATACAGTAAGTCCGCATACGGTTACGTTTAAAGAACGGGATGCAATATTATCATATCAATTGACATATGATTTTTGTTTGACTGAACCGACGATGGTTGTTTCGCTTTCTTTAAAAAATGAAACGACAACTCCTCAAACGGTACTGGTGTATTCGCATTTGTTGATGGTATTACGAACATGCCAAACCTACGCACGGAAAGACACTGCGGATATCATTTCTGCTGCGAGACGAGAATCGGTCATCGCTCAGTTCGGGGATAATGATACGAAAGACGCAACTGTATTTGCCCTCAACGCAGGAGTGAAACCGGATAAGTGCTGGAGTGATGCAGCGGTGCTCTCGATCAGGGATGATGGGACCAGTCTTTGGATGGACAGTTCATCGATCGGAACGACAATGACTTCTTCCGTTGCTCAACGGATCCGCGGTACTGCAGCATTTGAATATAACAGGATCCTGCAGCCCGGAGAGTCGATGACGATCGTGCAGATTATCGGCAGCACTTCGAAGGAGGAAGCAGAAAAAACAATTACCGCACTGGCGGGAAACTGGCAACAACAGGTTGAATTATTCCGTGATCTTGTTCGAAATGCGTCGTCAAATGATTCCCATTTCTTTACCGGTGACCCGGTCATAGATCGGACCACGCAATGGTCGAAAGCGATCCTCACAGCAAACGCGCATTATCTGGATGGGAAGATCGTCCCGATGCCGTGTCCCGCAGAATATAATTT
>Ga0172379_10007393_pt1 | contig 14279 bp, 10 predicted proteins | sample GrowelOW334metaG_FD_119756 | JGI IMG/M metagenome (GOLD analysis project Ga0172379, IMG submission 119756) | Groundwater microbial communities from an aquifer near a municipal landfill in Southern Ontario, Canada - Groundwater well OW334 metaG | ecosystem: Environmental > Aquatic > Deep... | reverse complement strand
GGCGATATCGCGCTGAAAACCGCCGAGGGCACTGCGCGGTTCGTGGCCGATTTGCTCAAGCGTGCCTTCCGCTCTTCGGTCCGCTCGAAGATCGGCTTCCTCATCTCGCGCCCCGCAACCGAATTGCTGCGCCATCATCTCGACCCCAATAACCACAATGGTGCCGTTTTTCTGGGGCTTAACGGGCTGGTCGTGAAAAGCCACGGCGGCGCCAACGAAGTGGGCGTGGCAACCGCCATCGCGGCGGCGGCAAAGATGGTACGCGACGATCTGACGCGACGTATTGCGGAAGATCTGGGTGATTTCGAGAAAAAGGCGGCATGATGCAAAGCGTGATTATCGGCACCGGATCGGCGCTGCCGACGCGGCGCGTGTCCAATGCCGAGCTGGCCGAAACCGTCGATACTTCGGACGAATGGATCGTCGAGCGCACCGGCATCCGCTTCCGCCATATCGCCGGCCCTGACGAGACCACCGCAACGCTGGCCGCCGACGCGTGTCGCGCGGCGCTGGGTTCCGCCGGTATTTCGGCGCAGGACATCGATCTGATCGTGCTGGCGACGGCCACCCCGGACCAGACCTTCCCCGCCAGCGCGACCAAGGTGCAGGCGATGCTCGGCATCGATGACTGCGTGGCCTTCGATGTCGCTGCGGTCTGTTCGGGCTTTCTCTATGCTTTGCAGGTTGCCGACAGCATGTTGCGCAGCGGGGCCGCCAAGCGCGCGTTGGTGATTGGCGCGGAAACCTTCAGCCGTATCCTCGACTGGGAAGACCGCGCGACGTGCGTGCTGTTCGGCGACGGCGCGGGGGCGGTTGTCCTGGAGGCCCAGGACACAGGCGCACGCGGCATTCTTGCGGTGCGGCTCCATGCCGATGGCCGCCACAACGAACTCCTCTATGTCGATGGTGGCCCCTCGACCACCGGCACCGTCGGCAAGGTGCGGATGAAGGGGCGCGAGGTGTTCCGCCACGCCGTCGTCAATCTCGCTTCGGTGATGACCGAAACGCTGGCCGTAGCCGGGCTTTCGGCGGGCGATGTCGATTGGCTGGTGCCGCATCAGGCCAATGCCCGCATCCTCGATGCGACCGCGCGCAAACTTGATCTGTCGCCCGACAAAGTCGTCGTCACAGTTGACCAACACGCCAACACCTCGGCTGCCTCGGTTCCGCTTGCGCTCGACACCGCAGTCCGGGACGGGCGAATCAAACATGGCGATCTGATCGTACTGGAAGCGATGGGCGGCGGCTTCACCTGGGGGGCAGCGGTCATCCGCTTTTGACCCCGCGATACCCATCTTGCCCTAATCCCTTGTTACGAGACTGTAACTAGCACTTTCAGTCCGCCACTTCTGTGTGTCAGGTCCATTCTCTACCATTCTCAGGGGAGGGAAACGGGATGGCATCTGCGGGAACATTGACACGGGCCGATCTGGCTGAAGCGCTCCACAATTCGGTTGGGCTATCGCGAGCGGATTCATCGAAGCTGGTCGAGCAGATCCTGGCCCATATGTGCGGCGCGCTTGCCAAGGGCGACAATGTCAAGATTTCGGGCTTCGGCACCTTTGTCCTGCGCGACAAAGGCGAACGGGTAGGCCGCAACCCCAAGACCGGCATCGAAGTACCGATCGCCCCGCGCCGCGTGCTCACCTTCCGCGCCAGCCAGATGATGCGGGATCGCATCGTCGAAGCCGACTGAGCACCGCCGTGGCGGTTCCGCCCGGGAGTCTTCCCCCACGAACCGACGCGGCCCATGCGGCAAAGGGCGGGGCGAAGGCGGTGGGGGCCTATCGCACGATCGGCGAACTGTCGCGCGAGACGGGGCTGCCGCAGCATATCCTGCGCTATTGGGAAACGCGCTTCCCGCAATTGCGCCCGCTGCAACGCGCCGGCAACCGTCGCTATTACCGGCCCGAGGACGTGGCATTGGTCCGGCGAATCGCGGCAATGCTCAACCAGGACGGCTATACGATTCGCGGTGTGCAAAAGGTACTGATGGCCGAACGCAAACCCGCCGCGACGACCGGGGCGGGCGTCGCATCAGACAGGCGAGACGCGATTGTCGCCGTGCGCACTGCGCTTGCGACCGCGCTCGCCGAAGACGGGTAATCGCCAACGTCGATGTGATTCGAATGTTCGGCAGGATGCGCAATGGCCCGGCGACCCCGGGACGACGCGAAACATAGCGCCGGTCGAGCCGGGGCCGGCATTCTCCCTCGGGATCACTTCCGCCCCGTGACTCCAAGCATCGCCAATCCCCCAATGAGGGACAAGGCGGCGAGCGTGAGGAACAAGGTGCCAAAACTGTGCGGAGTTGCCAGCCACCACGCCAATGCCGGTCCAATCAACACCGGCACCGTATTCGACAAATTGATCAATCCAAGGTCGCGCCCACGCCGTTGCGGGTTGGGCAGCAACTGCATGACGAAACCGATCTGCAGCGTCAGGAACACGCTCCAACCGATCGAATATAGGAAAAAACCGGTGGCGGCGGCGGCCCAGTTGGTCGCGCACGCCATCACTGCCAGCCCCGTCGCGTCGAGCACGACCGCCATGACGAGGAACGGCTTGCGCCGTCCGAACCCGTCCGACCAGCGACCAAGCCCGATCGCCAGCGGTAACGGCACGATATTCGCAAGAAAAATCAGCCCCCCGACCTGCGCCGTCATGCTGCCGCGCGCCGAAGGGACGACAAATTGCTCCATGAAAAACAATAGATAGGCCGACAGCACATTGCCGGGAATCTGGACCATCAAGCGCGATATCCAGGCGATGACGAGATCGGATGATGACGCGGTGACCGTCCGATTCATCCCCTCCACCGCCGGCTCGGGCGATGTCGCCAGCAATGGCCCGAGGCAGAGGATGACGACCCCGGCGATAACGGCCAGGCGAAGACCCAATGCAGGCGCGGTCCATTGCACCAAAAGCGGCCCGATTGCCGCGCCAAGCGGCTGAGCGCCCGCAAGCAGGCCGCTCATCAAGCCATTTTGCCGATCCGGGCTTTCCTCGGCGAGCAGCGCGACCAGCGGCGCCAGGACGGTGTTGAGCGCGACTTGAAACGCCATGATCGCGAGGACCAGCATCACCGGGGTGCGCGCGCTGGCGACACCCGCATAGGACAAGATCGTCGCGACGAGGCCCGCCGCGATCCAGTATCGCCGCCCGATGCCCCGCTCGAGCGAACGGTCGCTCAGCCACCCGAAAAGGATGCCGGCGATGCTGGCCATCGCGGCCCCCGCGATCATGGCCGTTGCGAGCACGCCGAGCCGCGCCTCCCCCGCAATCTGTTCGATCCGCAACGGCAACAACAGGGTCAGCAACGGCAAATACGCAACAACGCATCCGGCATAGCCAAGCGCGCCGAGCACCGGGATCAGCAGGGGCGATCGCCCACCACGACGGAAAGAAAACAAGCGGGCGGAATGCGCGGTCATGTACCCCCTGCTTAGGATGTCGGTATCGCCGCAGCCAGAGGTTTGCGCGGTGCTATCGGCGGCGGGCCGTTGATTGCCGCAGTTCGAGTTTCGCCGGAACGATAATCGGCTGTACCGGCGGATCGCGCCCGGCCAGGTCTGCGATAATAAGTTCGACCGCCTGCGCCGCCAGATCAGCGATCGGCTGATCGATCGCCGTCAACGGCGGGTGCGTAAACCGAACGATCGGGGTGTTGTCGAAGCTGATCAACGATACGTCGCGCGGCACCGCAATTTTGCGCTCCCGGCACGTTTCGAGCGTGGCCAACGCCATCTGGTCATTGCTGGCGACAATCGCGGTCGCGGGGTCGGCGGCATCGAGCAAAGCGACCGCCGCGTCCCGCCCCGAGGCGTAGCCGAAATCTCCGCGCGCCAGCAAATCGTCCGCCAGCCCCGCCGCCGCCATCGCCGCACGCCAGCCATCGACTCGCCATGCGCTGAGTTCATAATCGGAAGGGCCGGCGATGAAGCCGATCCGCGTATGTCCAAGCGCGATCAGATGCTCGGTCGCGATCCGCGCCGCACGGTCATCGTCCATCGTCAGCGCAAAGCCCGCGCCCGCGCGCCGCGAGCCGATCCGCGCGAAGCTGATCTTCTGGGCTTCGAGCAAATTGACGATCAGCGGGTTTTCCGAATGCGGCGGGGTCAGGATCACGCCGTCGGGCTGGAGCGCGGCAATCGCCCCCATCAATTCGCGCTCGATATGGTCGCTATGCGTGTCGACCAGCTCGACGATCATGCGATAGCCATAGCTCGCGCAAGTCAGCATTCCGCCGAGCAGCATCTGGTCAACCCAATCGGTGCCCTGCCGGGCGCGCCAATCGGCGATCGTGCGTTCACGGTCGTTGAGCGCGACGATCAGATAGGAACGAGAACCGCCCATGCGCTGCGCCGCGATCGAGGGCACGTAGCCGAGCCGGTCGATCGCTTCCTGCACCCGCGCGACCATTTCGGGCCGGACGCCCGGCTCCTTGTTGATGACGCGGCTGACGGTTTGCAACGAAACCCCGGTATCCGCCGCAACGTGCTTGATGGTCACGGCTTGCCGTCTGCGCGCCATACCGTCAGCCGCCGCAAAACTGCGCGACATAGTCGCCATGTGCCGGCAACCCGGCGACCGTGCGCGCCACATTTTCGCGCAATGTCGTCAGGAATTTCGCCAGTTCCTCGTCGCGCAACTTGGCGGCGATCGGGTGATAGGCGGCGGGTTCGATGCCCTGTCCCATCATCACCTGCACCCAGCTATTTTCCGCAAACAGCTCCTCATTACGGCGAAACACACGCCCGGTTTCGCGGAACAGGGCGATTTTCTGCGCCAGACTATCGGGAATCGCCATCCCCGCACATTGCCGCCAGAACGCCGAATCGCGCCGGTTGGTCGCCTTATAGTGGAGGATCAGAAAGTCGCGGATCTGCTCCATGTCGGCAAATTGCTGGTCGTTGAACTCGGCGATGTCGCGCGGCGAGATCGCACCTGCCGGCATCATCCGGATCAACCGCAGGATCGCGCGCTGGATGAGATGGATGCTGGTCGATTCGAGCGGCTCCATAAACCCGCCCGATAGCCCGATCGCAACGACGTTGCGGTGCCACTGCCGCCGCCTGGCACCGGTTACGAAGCGGATATGGTTCGGCTCGGTCAGCACCGTCCCTTCGATATTGCCGAACAGCCGCTCGAGCGCGGCATCACGCTCCAGATAGCGGCTGCAATAGACGATGCCGTTGCCGGTGCGATGCTGCAACGGGATGCGCCACTGCCACCCGGCATCATGCGCCATCGCGCGCGTATAGGGCACCGGCGGGCGGACGTTTTCGGTCTGCACGGCAATCGCCGAATCGCATGGCAGCCAATGGGTCCAGTCGTCATACCCGGCATGTAACGCCTGTTCGATCAGCAGCGCGCGAAACCCGGTGCAGTCGAGAAACAAGTCGCCCTCGATCACCGCGCCCGATTCGAGGTGGAGCGCCGCGACATCGCCACTTTCGCCATCGAGCGCGACATGCGCGATGCGGCCCTCGATCCGGCGCGTGCCATCGGCTTCCGCCATCCGCCGCAGGAATTGCGCGTAGAGCGACGAATCGAGCTGATAGGCATAGTTCATGCGCTCATCGGGCAAATGCGCGAACTTGCCCGCCAGCGCCGCGACGAGCTCAAGGCAATAGGCGTCATACGCCGCATCGTGCCCACGCTCGCGACCGTTCAGCCAGAAATGCTGGAAGCCCGCTGACCAATGGTCCTGCCCGGTAATCCCAAATGAGTGGAAATAGCGATCGCTGCCGTCCTTCCAGCCATCGAACAGGATGCCGAGCTTGAAGGTTGCCTGTGTCGCACGCATGAAATCGGCCTCGCCGATGCCGAGCAGCCGGTTGTAGGTGACGAGCGGCGGGATCGTCGATTCCCCCACTCCGATCGTCCCGATCGCATCCGATTCGACCAGCGTTACCTCGGCGGTGCGGCCCATCGTCCGCGTAAGTGCAGCGGCGGCCATCCAGCCAGCAGTGCCGCCCCCGGCAATGACGATGCGGCGTGGGCTGGCAATCATTGGCTGAGGTTCCTGAGCAGGAAGGCGCGGATGCGACCCGCGCTTTCGGGAGTGAGCGGGGCGAGCACGCTGCGACCATGCTCGGGGATGTGCGCGGTTACGTCATCACCATTGTTGAAGACATAATAATCGAACAGGTCGCGCCAATGCTGTTTTTGATCGGCGGGCAAATCGCGGATCGCGAGCAAAGCGTGGTTGAGCGCATCCTGCGGCGACCCCAGCCAGCGCGGCGTTTCACGCCACCAATAGTTTACCAGCACGTTGAAATCGGCGAGTCCCTCGACATGGTGCCACCACATCGCCGGAATATACAGCGCGTCACCGGCGTCGAGCTCAGCGACCTGGGCGTGCGCCAGCGCTTCAGGGAAACGTGGATGGCGCTGCAGGTCCGGCGCGTGGAAATCGACCATGCTGATCGCACGACCAGCCGGTGTGTTGTCGATTGGCCCCAGATGGAGGTTGCGAAACTGTTCGCGCGGAAACAGCGTGAAGCGCCGCCGCCCCACGGCAACGCAGGCGAGATTGTCGGGCAAATCGTTATGCGCGGCGATCCGCGTCTTCGACCCGATCCAGATGCTCGCCAGACAGTTTCGATCGGGCAGATCGACATGATTGGCCTCATGCAAGCCGGTGAAGAACTGGTGCATGTCAATCGAGCCGAGATAGACCGGCGGGGCGCCCGCTTGCCCCTCGACCGACTCCATCCGCTGGAAGATATCGGGCAGCTTCGCGCGCAGCGTGCGGAAGTTCATCGCCATCGCGGCATCGTAGAACAGTCGGCCGTCACCGCCCTGCTCGCCCACCGTAACCGTGAAGGCGGTGTCGCGGTGGTGCTGCAGCAAATAGCTGCGCGCGTCGCGTGATGAGCAGCGACCCGCCGCGACCAGCGGCCAATCCCGAACCAACCCGCGCACGACGAACGGCGCGTCGGCCGCGCGCAGCCGCGCGTCGAGCTCGGCCGCATCGGCAACCTGGACCTCGGCCACTTCCGCAAGATCCTTGAAAATGCCGGAATCGGCTTCAACCATGCGCGGTGTTCCGTCGGCTTTTGCGATCAATCAGCGCGGCGACATTGCCAAGCGAGGCGAGTGCCATGAACACGGGCATCAAGTGCCCCTCGGCGTGCAGCTCGCCAAGCGTGGCGGCGTCGAGTTGCTGCAAGCGCTCCTCGGCGATGCCGTGATAACCAACCAGCCGGTTGGTCGTACCATCGTCGAGCGTGATCTCGAGCGTCAGCGGCTCGATCAGTTCGTGGCGCGTCAGCGCGGCGAAAAATCCTTCGCTCGCCTGCCAGCCTGCGTCGAGCTCACCGAGCTGTTCGGCAATTGTCTCCAGATACGGCGTCGGACGGCCAAGGTCGTCGAACACCCGTACGCCCTCGCCGCCGGTCGCGACGCGCGGGTTGTCGAGGTCGAGATGGATCTGCTTGTCGCCGCCGGGCGTCGCGGGGTGGCCGATCAGGAAAGGCTGGATCTGCAACGCGAGCGGACGATACCGTGCATCCCATTGCCCCCCGTCGAGGAACAGATTCTCGCCGGGCTCGAACCCGAACATCGCCAGCGCCTGGAACCGGTCGCGCTGGGGGGTAAGACGGAACAGGATTGGATAGTCATTCTGCACGCGGCGGAACTCGCTCGGCACGATCAAGCACGACATCACCGCGTCGCCCAGGTCCACGCCGTGCGTGGGAGTAATGCGCAGCGTGCGGTGTTCCGCGCTGTTGAGCAGGACGTGGTTGGCCATCAGGAAATCTGCTCCGTAAGGATCGGTTGATGTGCCGCCCGGCACGCATCGAGATAGGCGCGGATCGGGGGCAGCGTGGCGACCATGCTGCGCGTGCGCTGCGCGATCGCTGCCAGCGATGGCACCTTACCCACCCGGAGCGGGCCGGAATCCGGCACGCGCGCGCCCATACCGTAGAGGATATATTGATAGCTGGCAGTCGGGAACAGCTCGTCGAGCATCGGCAGGTCGGCGCGCAGTGGCGGCCGGTGCTGCCACAGCGCCAGCAATTCGCCGAGCCGCGGCGGGATCGATGCCGGGTCGCGGTGATCGCGCCAATAGCGCCCGTCGCGTCGGCTCAGCACATAATGCAGTTTCAGGAACTCGACGATCCGGTCCCAACGATAGCGGAACAGCGTGTTGAAGCGCGCGGCCACCAGTGGCATCGTCGCGCGCGTCGGCCAATCGTCGAGCAGCGCGTCGAGCGACAGCTCGACCGTTACGATCGCCGATGCTTCCAGCGGCTCGAGAAAGCCCGCCGACAGCCCGATCGCGAGGCAGTTGCCGACCCAAAAGTGTGCGCGGTGCCCCGAGCGAAAGGTCAGGCGACGCGGCGTAATCGGCGCATCGGTGCCGAGATACGCCAACAGCGTCTCCAGCGCCGCATCGTCGCTCATGTGCGCCGATGAATAGACGCAGCCGACGCCGCGCCGGGTCGGCAAGCCGATGTCCCAGATCCATCCTGCGGCATGGGCGGTGGCGTCGGTTTGCGCCTTGATCGGGCTGTCGGCGGCGACCGGCACCTGTACCGCCAGCGCACGGTCGTTGAACAACACGTCGCTGCGGTCGATGAAGGGAACATCCCCCATCAGCAGCGCGGCATGGCCGGTGCAATCGAGGAACAGATCGCCCTTAATCACGCCGTGCGTGCGCGTGCGCACCCCAATGATGTCGCCCTGCTCCGCCCGGTCGACCCCGATCACATGATCGCGCAAGTGCCGAACACCGAGCCGCTCGGTCGCGTGCCGCATCAGCAGCGCCGCGAGTTTGCCCGCATCGAGATGATAGCCATAGTTCAACGCGCCCGCGAAATCGGGCATCGACCGCTGCCGGGGTGCGAGATGCTGCTGCGCCACCTGCGGTTGGGGCGTGACGACATCGGCAAACGCCGTGCCGGCCGCCTCGGTCTGCCATGCGGCGACAAGCGCGCGCGCATCCGGCTCGGCAGGCGGCGTGAAGGGGTGAAAATAGACGTCGTCGGGCGCACCGCTCGCCCAGCCCCGAAAACGCGATCCATGTTTGAACGACGCATCGCAGGCGAGCAAAAATTCCGCCTCGCCGATACCGATCCGCTCCAGCGTCGCCCGCAGTGTCGGCCAGCTTCCCTCCCCCACGCCGATCGTCGGAACATCGGGCGATTCGACCAGCGTGACCGCGATGGGATGCTCTGCGGTCGGGCGGGCCGCCGCTGCAATACGGCAAGCGGCCAGCCAGCCCGCGGTGCCGCCGCCAACCACGACGACTTTAGAGATGGCCGTATGCAATTGGCCCGTCCTGTTATGTGGTCCGTATCAGGCCCTGTCTGACACCGCTTATGCCGCGCAGACCCGAAAAACGCCACCCTCGCGCTGCGAGGGTGGCGTTACACGCATTGCTAGAAGGTAATCCGCGCGCCGCCCGAATAGCGCGGCCCTTGCTTCGTCACGAACGCGATGTTGCGGTCCGAGCGTAGATGCCCGCTGCGATTTTCGCTGTTCACGTTGATCCCCTCGAAAAAGACCGAGATGTTCTTCGTGACCGCGTAGCTCGCGCTGACGTCGAGCTGACCATAGGTGTTGACATAGTACGGGTTGACACCCGCGCCCGCCAGATACCCCTTGCGCCAGTTATAGGCAGCGCGCGCCTGCAGCCCGTTCTTGTCGTAGAACAAGACCGCGTTGGCACTGTCGGATAGCCCGGTGATCGCAAATTGTGACACGCTGGCCGGCAGCGTGTTGTCGTAATTCCGGTTCCCCTTGACGATCGTATAGTTGAGGATCGTGCCGAAGCCGGTGTGCCAGAAGCTGTGCTGGATCGCGAATTCGAACCCGTCGACATTGGCGGTCTGGCTGCTGTTGAACGGCGTCTGGATGACGAAGTTGACCAACGGATCATTGGGTTGCGCCACAATCGCGCCATTGACCACACCGCCCGGATAATTGGCGGCAATATAGTCGCGGATCTGGGCAAAGGTCGCGCTCGCCCCCAGCGCATTGAGCGCCGCCTGATAGCGCGGGCCGTTCTGCGTTACGCCGTTGAAGGTCGTGGTGGGCGACGTAATTCCAGGAATTGTCTGGTTGATAACGGTATTACTAATGAAATTGGATACGTTTTTGTGGAAATATCCAACCGAAATGTAGCTTTCTTTACTGTAATACCATTCCGCCGACAAATCGATATTCTTCGATTTGTAGGGGATTAGATTTGGATTGCCGACCGACCCCGTACCGCCACCCACACGGAACAGCGTGTCGAGCCGCCGGCCGCCCTGCAGGCTGCCATAATCCGCGCGCGTGATCGTATGGCTATACGATGCGCGAAGCTTGACCGTGTCCGTCGGCTCAATGTCAAAATCGACCGACGGCAGCCAGTTCTGGTAGCTGCCCCGGTACGAGGTAAAGCCGCTACCGTTGAACAGGATGTTGAACTCGTTCTGCGAATTCTGCCGCGCGCCCGACGGAGACGGCACCAATGCCGACGCCGCAACTTGGGTCGTCTCGTACCGCACACCGCCGATGATGTGGCCGGGGACCGAGAAAACGTTGAATTTGCCGTTGAACTGGAAGTACGGCGCGGTCGTCTTTTCGCGGACGCGTGAGTCGGTGGTGTAAGGCTGCAGGCACTGGCCGTTGCCGCCGCAAATCTTATACGCTTGGTCGAGCAGGTTCACGACGCTCGGCAGGTCGAACGAATAGAACGACTTGACGATGTTCGCCGCATTGGCACCGCTGATGCCCGAGAATTTGTCGGGAATGCTGACCAGGTTGAACAGGCTGTCGGGCAACAGTGCCGCTGCGGCGGCACGCTGCGCCGCGCTGTCGCCACCCGTGCCGCCCCACGTATCGTTCTGCAGCACGCTATAGGCCGAGCGCACCTTGTTGTCGGTGTATTGGATACCCCAATCGAGACTGTCGAGGAAACCATCGTGATGGTCGTAATGGCCCTTCAACTGAAGCTGGTTGATCTCGTCGCGGAAATACGAATTGCGGAACGCATTGCCCGTCGGAACGATGTTCGCGGGATTGAGCGGATCGATACCGGGATAGGTATTGAACGAAATGACGGGCAGCTTGTTCTCAAAGTTGATCGACTGGCTCTGGATGCCGAAGACCGCAGTACCCACCGAATTGCTGTTGCCATACGGGCTGTCCGGCTTCGATTCCGCCGTCGAGTGGTTGACGTCGAGCACGATGGTAACGCCACCCGGCCCCTTCCACGTCAAATTGCCGCCAATCGCCTTGTTTTCGCTGCGCGCCGAGGTTTGCGATGCCGAATAAGCCAGGTCCTTGGTTTCCGCCGCCTGGAACCGCTCGGTGTAAAAGACAGGGCCGGCGACGGGACCGTTGGTCCACGCGCTCGACGTGTCGTTGTGATTGAACCAAATGCCGACGCTGTTGTCGCGAATATCAACCGTATTGCGCGAATAGGTGTAGTCGACCGTCGCCGTCAGCGAATCGGTCGGCTTGAACTGCAGCACCGCCTGGCCGTTGATACGCTGGCGCTTGCCATTGACCACGTCATAGCCGGCATTTTGCGGCACCTGATAGACGTCGGTCGGCCCCGGACGATTGGTGATGTTGGCGTAGCGCGGGTCACCCTGCTGCGCGAGCGACCCCCAATTGTTTTCCGCCCCGAGATAGCCATCGCGGAAGCCGACATTGGCCTGGTTCGCGCTGAAATGCCGCTCCTGGAACGAACCGAGGATGAGCACGCCGATCCGATCATCGGCGAACGTGTCCGAAAAAATACCCGACACTTCGGGGGTTACGTCCTTGCCGCCATTTTGCGACGTATCGATCACGCCACGCGCGGACAACGAACCACGCAGGCCGGGCTTGTCGAATGGTTTCGGGGTGCGGATGTTGATGGTCGAGCCAATGCCGCCCGACGGGACGCTGGCACGCCCCGACTTGTACACCTCGAGCGCGGCCACGCCTTCAGAAGCGAGGTTGGCGAAATCGAACGAGCGCGACACCGGCGCGCCATTGCCATCGCCGATCGTCGACGTCGCGAGCTGACGACCATTCAGCGTCACCAGATTATATTCAGGACCGAAGCCGCGAACCGTGACGAACTGCCCTTCGCCGTTCGAACGGTCGATCGACACGCCGGTGATGCGCTGCAGCGATTCGGCGAGGTTGGTATCGGGGAACTTGCCGATATCCTCCGCCGAAATCGCATCGACGATACCCTGCGCATCGCGCTTGAGATTGATCGAATTGCGCAGGCTGGCGCGGATGCCGGTTACGACGATATCGCCACCCGAATCGCCCCCATCCGGAGCCCCCGCGCTCTGCGTCGGAAGCGGCGCGGCGCTGGTCGGCTGGTCCTGGGTCGTCGACGCCGTATCCTGCGCCACAGCGATCATCGGATAGCTTGCAAGCGCAAGCACCGATCCGCCAAGTGCCAGTCGCGTAGCCAAACGGGTCCTGAAGCCCCCCATCGTCATCCTCCCTGAAAACGGCGCATTATCCCTGCGCCTCTTGCTTGAGAACGTTCACTTGCTCCGCAGCACTACGATTGTCAAGCCAGCGGCACGCCGGAAACGCGATGTTGTGAACGTTCTCAAGATGTGCTGTTTATGCGCCACACGCAGCGGCATGGTTGGGCGGGGCACGCCCGATAACAAAAGCCTATCCGCAAAAAAATCAGGGAGGATTCCGCAATGGCAAGGACGATTCATGGCTGGCTGCTGGGCGCGACGCTGCTCTCGGGCGTCGGTACCGCAAACCCCGTCGTTGCGCGCCATGCGACCGTCGCCGCAAAAGCGCAGGATGCGCGGGCACGCGCCGCCGCAATCGTTGCCCGAATGACACTCGATGAAAAAATCGCGCTGGTCCACGGCCTCTTCCCGCCAATGGCGAAAGGCAAGACGCCGAATGAACTGATCCCCTCAGCCGGCCATATCGACGGGATCCCGCATTTGGGCATCCCGTTGATTCGCGAGAGCGACGCCTCGCTCGGCGTCGCCAATCAGGTCGAGCAACGCAAGGGCGACGTTGCGACCGCGCTCCCTTCCAGCCTTGCTACCGCCGCCACCTTCGACCCCGCAATCGCACGCGCGGGCGGCGCGATGATCGGTGCCGAGGCGCGTGCCAAGCGCTTCACCGTGTTGCTCGCCGGGGGTGTCAATCTGACACGCGACCCGTGGAACGGGCGCAACTTCGAATATCTTGGCGAGGATCCGCTGCTCGCCGGGACGATGGCGGGCGCGCATATTGCGGGTGTGCAGTCCAACAGGATCGTCTCGACGATCAAGCATTACGCGCTCAATGCGCAGGAAACCGGTCGCACCGTCGTCGACGCGCGGATTGGCGAGGCCGCGCTGCGCATGAGCGACCTGCTCGCTTTTCAGATCGCAATCGAGACGGGCAAGCCCGGCTCGGTGATGTGCGCCTATAACAAGGTCAATGGCGACTGGGCGTGCGAGAATGCGCATTTGCTCACCGACGTGCTGAAACGCGATTGGGGATATCGCGGCTGGGTGATGAGCGACTGGGGTGCGGTGCATTCGACCGCCAAGGCGGCGAATGCCGGGCTCGATCAGGAATCAGGGCAGGAACTCGATCACGCCATCTACTTCGCTGACGCGCTGAAGGCCGATATCGCCGCCGGTCGCGTGCCGATGGCGCGGCTCGACGATATGGTAACGCGTTATCTGACCGGACTGATCGAAACCGGTGCCTATGACGCACCGGCCACTGTCGCGCAGCCGATTCCCTATGACGCCCATGCCGAGGTCGCGCAGCGCGCGGCCGAAGCCGGGATCGTGCTGCTCAAGAACGACGGCGGCCTCCTCCCGCTCACGCGCACCGCGAAACGCGTCGTGTTGATCGGTGGTCGCGCCGATGTTGGCGTGCTGTCGGGCGGCGGGTCGAGCCAGGTCCGCTCGGTCGGCGGGGCGCCGGTCGAAATCCCGCTGACAAGCGGTGCCGCATCCTCCTTCGCCCGCATCACCTGGCACGCGTCCTCGCCGCTGCTCGCGATCCGCGCCGCCATGCCGCAGGCGCAGGTAAGCTGGATCGATGGCCGCGACCCGGCCGCCGCCGCTGCCGCCGCCAAAACCGCAGACGTGGCAATTATATTCGCGACACAGTGGACAACCGAAGCACAGGACGTGGCCGATCTGTCGCTGCCCGATCAACAGGACACGCTGATCGCGGCGGTCGCCGCCGCGCAACCCAGGACGATCGCGGTACTGGAAACGGGTGGCCCGGTGCTGATGCCGTGGCTGTCGGCGGTGCCTGCGGTCGTGCAAGCGTGGTATCCTGGTCAGCGTGGT
>Ga0172379_10007392_pt1 | contig 14280 bp, 14 predicted proteins | sample GrowelOW334metaG_FD_119756 | JGI IMG/M metagenome (GOLD analysis project Ga0172379, IMG submission 119756) | Groundwater microbial communities from an aquifer near a municipal landfill in Southern Ontario, Canada - Groundwater well OW334 metaG | ecosystem: Environmental > Aquatic > Deep... | reverse complement strand
TGCGAATGTTGCGCAGACCAATGAAATGCTCGCAAGAGAAAGAGAAAATCGCTCGGCGGTTGGAAGCGAAATCAATGTTCTTGCTGATATGGAAAACAAACGGCAGGGAATTGATAAGGCTGTCAAGGATATACTCACTCTGGCGACGGAAAAAAATAAAACATTCATCGAGGGCATTATCGCTGATGTCGTACGGGCACAGCCGCAGTATGCAACAGCAATCGAAGCAGCTCTGGAAGGCAAAACAAACGCAGTTGTCGTAAGCGATACGAATCTGCTGATAAACGATAGCGAGATTTTGAGCAAGTCGCAGGGACGCGTTAAATTTATCTGCACAGACAGGACAGAGCCTTTTGTTGAAAGCGATATACTTCCGAACGATTATCCAAGAGCGGTGGAATTTGTGAGTTTTGACGCTCAATATGCTCCGGTTGTCTGGAGTCTTTTGGGCAAAACGATAATTGTGGATTCAATTCAAAAGGCGATTGAGCTTTCGTCTATTTATGGGCAGGGATACAGCTTTGTTACCGAATCGGGTGAGATTCTTAACGCTGACGGCAGTATCGCGGCAGGACCAATCGGCAAGGCGACAGGCCTAATCTCGCGAAAGAGCAGATTGACACAATTGCAGGATGAGCTTGTGAATCTGTCGGGCAGAATAAAACAGCTTGAGGAAAAACTAAGCAGCGACATCAAGCAGAATGAACATCTTGAAAGGCTCTGCAAGGATTTCAGAACATCGGTTTATGAGGCGAATACCGAAAAGACAAATATCGTATCAGACCTGAATGTCGTTGAGCAGAACATTAAGCGAATTACCGATGAGCAGCCAATTCTGGCGAGCGAAATTGAACAGCTTGAAAAACAGATTTCGCAGACCGTTCAGACCGAATATACATCCAAACAGCAATTGCAGGAGCTTGAGATTGTCAATGTTCAGCGGAAAGAAAATATCGCCCTGCTGGAAAAATCGCTTTCGGAAAAGAAGGCTCTGCTTTCGCAGGGAACATCGGAGCTGACTGAAATTAAGGTGGCTCTGGGACAAAGTCAGGAACAGAAAAAGGCAATCGCCCAGCATAGAAGCAGTCTTGAAAATCAGATTCACAACGGCAGGAACGCACTGGCCTCGGCGAAAGAGATTATCAAAAACTGCGACCAGCAGGCAGAGCAGAGCCAAAAGGATATATTGAGCATCGAAGCTGAGATATCGCAACTGCTGACGCAAAAGGAAACCACCCGCAATCAAAGCGTCGAACTGCACGAGCAGGTCGGAGCGATGATTGAAACTCGAAATGAACTTGAACTCGCATTGAAGGCCGCAAGACAACGGCAAGGCCAGCTTGATGAACAGATTCATCAGATTAAGCTCGAACTTAGCCAGCTTGAGGTAAAACTGGCTGACCTTATTCAGCGGGTTACGGAAGAATTGCAGATGGATTTGAAGGCGCAGTATGAAAATTACAGCGCAGAAGATATGAACTGGGACGCGGTTCGCGAGGAAATCGCGGATTTGCGAGGTAAGATTGAACGGCTCGGCAACGTCAATGTTGACGCGATTGAGCAAATGGACGAGCTTGAAAAGAGAAATGAATTTTTGAGCAGCCAGATTGAAGACCTCAACAACAGCAAGGATCAACTTACTCAGCTCATCAATCGACTCAACAAAGAATCGGTTGATAAATTCGCTATGACGTTTGAGCAAATAAGATTAAACTTCCAGGAAGTCTTTAGAAAATTGTTCGGCGGCGGCAAGGCGGATATTATTCTCGAACAGCCTGAAGACATTCTCGAAAGCGGAATCGAAATTATAGCCAGACCGCCGGGCAAAGAGACGAGAAGCATAAGCCTGTTAAGCGGCGGCGAAAAGACAATGACCGCCATCGCCCTGCTGTTTTCGATTTTCAAGACCAAGCCATCGCCTTTCTGCTTCCTTGACGAAGTTGACGCGGCGCTGGATGAAGCGAACAACGAACGCTTCAACCTGATTGTCCAGGAGTTCAGGAAGGATTCGCAGTTTGTGATTATCACTCACGCCAAGCGGACGATGAGTATCGCGGATATGCTTTATGGAATTACAATGCAGATGAAAGGCGTGAGCAAACGAATAAGCGTTTCGTTCGATACGTTTGAATCGCCGGAGAAAATTGAAGTTCAAGACTCCGCAGTAGCGTAAACAGCGACACAGATTAACGCTGGTTTTTTAGACACGGATTAACACGGATTTACACTGTTAAAAATATATTTTTCAAGGGAAATTTTATGAAACTAATCCTATTTTATCTAATATGTATTTATCTGATACCTGCGGCTTTTGCCAAGGTGAACGATGTAAATTCTTTAACGATTGAACAATGTCGGGCAAGAATCTTAGAGCTTGAAAACATAGTCCGGTCCCAGCAGGATAAAATCGAAAAGCTGACAGCGGCATTGAATAAATACAAACAACCAGAAATAAAGTCAGTGGGCATTAATCTTTCGGATGGAATTATATATCACAACAAAAAACGAAGTTCGCAATGGTTTAATTACTGGTACGATGAATTTATGGATAAAATTGTTTATCATAACGGACGGTATATGGAAATATCGCCGCAAAAATACAGCTGCGATATTTTACGGGGTATTAGTGATGATGAAGCCATAGTGTCGATACGCGGCTATAATGAAAATGAAAAAGGCGAAATTTTTTATAACAAGTGTTGCCATATAAAAGGGGCTTATAAGCAATTGATTGACAGTCAATCCTTTTCGTCTTTTTCGTTCGAAGGCTATCTGTTTGACAATGGCAAGTATCAATGCAAAACCACTACAGGGGCAATGGAAACCGTCACAAGCTATATTATTATAAAACATAAATCTCTAACCAAAGAACAATTTGCTGATGCTATAAATAACGGCTTTGAACTTACACAAAAAGTTAAAGTTGGGGATAAAATAATAACAAAGCCTGTGCCTTAAGTGGTTGGAATAGAAGAGAGATTGCCGCGTCGATTGCTTCGCAATCTCCTCGCAATGACAATTATTATTAGTCGGCGGGCAGCGGGATTGAGGCAGCGGTTTTGGTTTTTGCGGGTTGAGCCTTATTGCCTTTTTTGTCATCCTCTGGCGGGAGTTCTTTGCCGGGGATTTTCATATAAGTAAGAGTGCTTTGTAGAATTTCCGCAGCGACCGGCGCAGCGACCGCCCCGCCGGTATAACCTTTGCCAAGGCTCTTATTCGGTTTTCTGATTGATACCAGCACAATCACGGCGGGCTTTTCGGCAGGCGCTCCGCCTACAAAAGACGCTACATAATTCTGCTCATCATATCCGCGTGTACCGGTGTGCGCGATGTTTGCTGTTCCGGTTTTTCCGAAGACCTGCCATTTTTCCATCGCGGCTTTTTTGCCCGTGCCTTCATTTACAACCGAAACGAGAGCGTCCCTGACAATCCACTTTGCAGTCTTATCGCTTATGATAAATCCGCCTGTCTGAGCAGGTTCGATGCGTTTGACTTTTTCGCCGGCATCGGAAATAACCGCCATACCAAGATGCGGCTTGATTCCTTTGCCATCGTTGACCAATGCGCAAAACGCGCAAGCCATTTGCATTGCCGTTACCGAGACTTCGTGGCCGAACGGCACTCGCGCAACGCTATATCCTGTCCACTGTGTATAGTTCCAGACAACGCCCTCATCTTCGCCAGGCAGGTCGATATCGGTTTTCCTGCCGAAGCCGAAAAGTTTTACGCCCTCATAAGTTTTTTTCGCGCCCATCTTTTGGCCTATTTTCGCCATTCCGATATTGCTTGAGTGGCAAAGGATTTCGCCGATTTTCAAATTGCCGTAGCCATTTCGATATTCGCCGATTGTGCCGAAGCCGTGGCCGCTATAGCTTCCGTTTTCGCAGTAAATGGTAGTATTGGGGCTGACTGTGCCTGTTTCAACCGCCCAGGCGGCAACAAACGGTTTAAAAATACTGCCCGGCTCATAAGGGTCGCTTATCGCGTGGTTGCCGAGATTTTTTTTGTTCACGTCGCTCAAATCCGCAGGGTCGAAATCCGGCAGTGAAACCAACGCAAGAACGCCGCCGGTATAAGGATTCATCACTATCGCAACGCCGGAATCAGCCTGAAACTCCTTTACCTGTTTAGACAGCGCGGTATGCGTAAATTCCTGAATTGTAGAATCGAGCGTAAGTATCATATCGGAGCCATCCTGCGCGAACGATTCGCACTGACCAAGACGCACAGGCCTTCGAGCGGCATCGGCAAAGAATGTGCTTTTGCCGGCTGTTCCGCTCAATTCGGCATTATACTTCAGTTCCAGCCCGGCAAGCCCTTCATCGTCTGTGCCTACAAAACCGACAACGTGAGCGGCGACTGAGCCGAGCGGATAAAATCTCTTCCACTTGCTCTCGATACCAATGCCGTGCAGTTTGAGAATTTGGTTTCTCTGGCTGTCGGTGAGTTTGGCATCGCTGATAATCGGGGCGTAGCCGGTATTGCGAGAGGTTAAAACCGATTTTGAAATTTCCGAAGGACTTACGCCTATAATTTCGGACAGCTCCTTCGCAGTTTCATTAAGGTTGTTTATTACTGCCTGCGGCTCTGCGAAAACGGTATCAACTTTATAACTTGCCGCCAGAATTCTGCCGCGGCAGTCGAGTATCGCCCCCCTGCGGGATTTTTCAAGAAATGTGGCTTTCTGCGACTTCTGCGATGACTGATAATAATAGTCGGCCTTGTAATCCTGAAGATAAAAACAGCGAGCGACCACCCCCAGAAAACCGGCTATAGTAGCAATCAACAGAAATATGGCGAATTTTTTACGCATAATACTAAATACTATACCGATTTAGTGCTTCGGATTTAATTGTAATTTATTATTATTTTTTAATGTCTGTATTCATTCCGAGGTTATATTCGACCGCTTCAGAAACAGAACCGGGATTTATCAAAAATTCAAGCTGAAGCTGCTTTTGCCAGAGCTGCTGCTTTAACCTTACCTGTTTGGCCTGACAGATTCGGAATTTGTAGAATTCACAGTTTTGGCTTCTCCGCAGATATGCCTCCGACAGAAGGACAAATGACAGAACAATCACAACAAAAATATATCTAAATGCAGTCAAATAACACAAAATCAAAAATTAAATATTAAAATTAAGGATTCGGCCTATAAAGCCGAGACTATTTTGCCGGCAGTTTTATTTTTGTGCCGACGACTAAAGATTTGCCGTCGCTAATTACATCTTTATTCAGCTTAATAATTTCCTTATATCTGTTGCCGTCGCCAAGCTGCTTTAGAGCTATCTGCCAAAGACTGTCGGACTCCTTTATAGTATAAATTCTGAACTGCTCTTTAGACTGCTTCTGTTCCTTCTGCTCTTTCTGTGCTTTTACTTCTTTTGGAGTCTCTGTTTTTTTTGCAGCCTCTTTTGCGGTCTGTTTGGAATCTTTCGATGCGGCAGGCTTGACTTTTTCAAACATACCGGTCTTGACAAGTTCATCGGTCTTATTTTCAATGGCTGGAATAATCAGTTTCTGTCCGACCTGAATGCTTTCTATTGAAGAAAGCTTGTCTTTGTTAGCGTTAAAAATTCTGTCGATTGAAGCAAGCTTTTTGCCTTCCTTTTGGCCATAAAACTTCAGAGCTATCTCGGCAAGACTATCGCCTGTACGAACTTCATAGACCGCCAAAGGCTTGACAGTTTGCGTTTGATTCGGCTCAGGACTGACCGCCACAGCATTAACCGCTTCCTGAGCGGCGGGCATAACCGTCTGAACGGCTACCTGGGTTGTCTGCGGCTGAGCATTCGGCTCGGCAGCGGACGGCTGGGTTACAACCGTTACAACAGGCTTGTTCAGAGTCGCAGCGATATTTCTGCTCTGGCCTACAAGAGCCGGCGCCTGCTGTTTATAGTGGTTTATATAACCTATGGTGTCGGGCTGGTCTTTGGTTTTGTTAAGGAAATCAGGCAGGCCGTTGATGACAAACGTTATTCCCACGATAAAAACAAGAGCCAACAATAAACCAATTTTTGCGTCAGCAGTCATAAAGCAAACTCCATTTTTAAATTATGCTGTTTAAATTATATTTTTATTGCCATTCTTAATTTCGCGCTTCTCGCACGCGGATTTTGGCGTATTTCATCAAAATCAGCAACGACAGGCTTTTTCGTCGCAATCTCATAAATGCCATCAGCCTTGTTTTGGCGAAAATCATTTTTCACGAGCCTGTCTTCAAGACTGTGAAAACTGATTACCACGATTTTGCCGTCTTTGGCTAATACCGCAGGCGCCGACGAAAGAAGCGTTTGAAGATTCTCAAGCTCACTGTTCACCGCGATTCTCAAGGCCTGAAATGTTTTAGTCGCAGGGTGAATTCTGCTTTTTCGAGAATCCGGGTTACACTTCAGCGCTCGGCATATTATATTAACAAGCTCTGACGTCCTGTCGATTCTTTTTTTGTCTCTGGCAAAAACTATGGAACGGGCAATCCTCCTTGACGCCCGTTCCTGTCCTAAATCGTATATCAGGTCGGCTAATCCTTTTTCATCCCTGCTGTTGACTATATCAGCGGCGGTTATCGACAATCTGTCGTCTAACCGCATATCGAGTTTGGTGTCCTCATTAAAACTCAATCCTTTGCCGGAGTCGGTAAGTTGAGCTGAACAAAAACCCAAATCGGCAAAAATCAGGTCTGCCTTTTCAATCCCGTTTTGCCTGAGAACCGCCGAAACATTAGCGAAATTTTCCCGCATAAACATAACTTTGCAGGACACATCGGCTAAATTTTTCTTTGCCCCTGCCAAACTATTGGGGTCAACATCAAAACCAATTAAAATCCCATCCTTAGACAGCGATTTGGCAAAGATTTTCGAATGTCCGCCAAGCCCAAGCGTAGCATCGACAACGACAGCGTTTTCCTTCAAAGCTATCCCCGCCGCAAACTCCGCCAATACAGGCGTATGTTCCGCGGGCGTATTATCCATTTTCAAAGAACAATCGCTATCCACGGCTCAACAGCTTTTCAACTGATTGCCAGTTCTGATTCCTGCTCGACAAGAGCATTGACCATCGGCGAAAACTCAACATCGAGAAAACGTCTGTGGAGTTTACGCAGAGCGTCGAGCTTTTCTGTGAGGATGCCGATTGAGGCAAAGGTCTGTTCATCTGTCGCTCTTTGGCCTATGAGGCTGTCAAGCACGATTTGACTGTTACTTTCGGCTGCATACATTAGCCTTCTCCTTAAAGCTTTTAAATATATTAAATTTCTTTACTCTGTTTCTGCAAAACAGTTTGTCTGGCCTGCATTGTCTGCTGCTGGAACTGCCTGAAGTTGTCGGCGACATATTTGTCCCAGTCTTTGCTGTTCCAAAGTTCGATGTGGTCGCGAATTCCAACCAGCATCAAATTATTCTGAAGATTGGCTCGTCTCCTGATTTTTTCCGATACCAATAATCTACCCTGCCGATCCAGCTCAACCCTGCTGGCCAATGCGAAGCTCATTCGCTCAAAAACGACCGCTTCATCAGGGGCCACCGTCCCTGGCGACTCGGCAAGGGCAATCTTTTGGAAATATTTTTCAGGATAAAGACATAAAATGCCATTAGCTCCCAGTGTCAGATAAAAACTTCCGCCATGCTCATCGCAGTCTATCTGACTGCGGAGTTTGTTGGAGATGAAGACTCTTCCCTTTTCGTCAAGAGTCCCTTCATATTCCCCTGTTAACAAAAGCATGGTTATCATCCCATTAGTTAGTATTTACGTCCCAATTATTACCACTTCGTCCCACTTAGTCAACAAGCAAAACAAAATTTTTTGAAAAATTATTAAAAAAAGTTATCGGACTTTTGTAACAGTTGTCATTGCGAGAAGTTCTGATGAAATCAGAACGACGAAGCAATCTCTGTTATTGCTTCAAAAACGAGATTGCCCTATATATCTCCCCAAAAAACAAGCATAAACCAGTATTGAACTATCCAGAACCATACACAAAAACCTGCGGTAAATATCACAAAACTAAAAAAATACATAAAAATTTAATTTTTATAGTTGACAAATACACGATAGTCGTTAATAATTACACGTAAATTATTAAGGAGTAAAATTATGCTGCATAACGTTATTGAAAAAAATGAAAGATTTTTGCGTTTCTGCTGCAAAGTTGCCCACACGATAAGCTTTGTGGTTATCTTAATCGCATTTCTTCAAATAGCATACCCCTTGTCGGCGGTACTGTGGGCTGGTTCGCCTAAAAATATGGCTGCAAACTTATTACAAACAACTTCCATCCTTGGGTATATCAAATTTTTATTTTTAATTTTTCTTTTTTTGGGGATTGAACAATTTATACGATGTCTCATTGACATAGATTTTAAGCCCAACTGGATACTTAGATATGGGGATAAGATTATTTATCTGTATGCATTGTATCTATTTGTTACTCCAATTTATTACTGCGGCAGTTTCACATCTACACATAACGCATCTATAGCTATTGTTGTAATAGCAGCAATATTCGCTTTCATAAAAAGCATTCTCTGGATTGGTATTGGCAAGGTATTAAAAATAATAGTCCCAATTATCCAGGAATCCAAAACTACTATATAAGGAGCTAAGCATGGATAAAAAGTTAAAATTACTAAGCGGTTTCTGCACAGCAGTTGCATCTATCGGATGGATATTGATTATAGGCGGATGGTTTTGGTTAATGGTGTTTTCTACACATGCAAATACCGGAGTATCATCTGATGCAGATTGCATGAAATTTGCTTTTTATGGTATTTCAGCAGTAAGTTTTGAATTTTTCTTTGTTGGCATAGGGGCGATAATTATCGCAGGATTAGTAAAATTCATTATTAAAAAAGAATCTAAGCCCAGTCTGATGCTTCGTTGTGGCGACAAATTATTTTATATTTTCGCGGTGCTGGGAATTCTGTGGGCTGTTATTCAACATTCCTTCTTTGCCGTTGCTATAGATGATAAAATTGCCAGATTTTTATACGAACAGCCGATACTATTGCCAACATTGGGAAAGGCTATAATTTTAATACTGCTTGGTCAAATTTTGAAAAGGCTGCTACCGATTATCGAAGAATACAAATCGCTGGTTTAAGGAAGGTGAACAATGATAAATATTCGACTCGATTACGTTCTATTAGATAAGCGGATGAAGCTGAAGGATTTGGCAGAAGCTACCGGAATTGCGGTGAATAATCTCTCGATACTTAAAACCAACAAAGCTCTTGCTGTTCGGTTTTCAACTTTGAATCTTCTATGTAAGCACTTGAATTGCCAGCCCGGCGATTTAATTGAATTTATCCCAGATGCCAAGGAATATGCTCAACCTGACAATCCATGAAAAATTGGATTGCCTGCAATGAGATTAGGGCTTGTTTTTATCTTTGATGAGTTTGTATTCAACGCTGTCAACCAGGGCCTGCCAGCTTGCATCGATTATGTTTTCCGACACGCCGACCGTTCCCCACCTATCGTCTTTGTCCCGCGTTTCAATAATAACACGGGTGATAGCCGCCGTAGCCGCCGCTGGGTTGACAATCCTTACCTTATAGTCAACAAGGTGTATATCGCGGACATTTGGATATGACCGCTCCAAAGATTTACTCAAAGCGCTGTAAAGAGCATCGACCGGGCCGTCGCCTTCGCTGACAACGTGTTCAATCTGGCCGTTGACCCTCATTTTGATTGTCGCCTGGCTTACCATTTTGCCCGCTGAATTTCTCTCAATGGTAACGTGGAATTTTTCCAGCTCGAAGAAAGGCTTGTAATCGCCCATCAGTTTCTTTACTAACAGCTCAAAACTTGCCTCTGCCGCTTCAAACTGATAGCCCCTGTTCTCAAGCTCCTGAACCTGATTAAGGATTTTTTTGGCAAGTTCCTTGTCCTCTGTGATATTCGCTTTTTCAAGCTTGGCCAGAATGTTCGCCTTGCCGGAAAGTTCAGAGATTAAAAATCTTCTCTCGTTTCCAACAAGCGATGGGTCAATATGTTCGTAAGTATTTTTATTTTTTCGCAGAGCGTCAACGTGCAGTCCGGCTTTATGCGCAAATGCGCTTTCGCCGACATAAGGCATATTCGCCGTGGATTGCAGATTCGCCACTTCCCAGACAAAACGCGATGCCTCCGTGAGCATCTTTATTTTGTCGGGAGATAAAACATCGAACCCCATTTTAAGAGCGAGATTAGGTATAATCGTGCATAAATTCGCGTTGCCTGTTCTTTCGCCCAGGCCGTTGATTGTACCCTGAATGTGTCTTGCACCGGCATCGACAGCGGCAAGAGAACTGGCCACAGCACAATCGCTGTCGTTGTGGCAGTGTATCCCGATTATCACTTTGCCGAATCGAGCTTTTACGACTTTTGTTATATCGTAAACTTCCGCAGGCAGACACCCGCCATTGGTTTCGCAAAGAGCGAGCGTTCCGGCGCCGGCATCAACAGCCGCGGCAAGAACCTTCATAGCGTATTCGGGATTTCTTTTGCAGCCATCAAAAAAATGCTCGGCATCGAAGACCACTTCAAGGCCTTTATCTTTCATATACTCGACAGACTCGGCACAAATCCTGACATTATCCTCAAGGCTGCATCGCAAAACTTCGGTAACGTGCATATCCCAGGTTTTGCCGACGAGTGTCGCCACAGGAGTTTTGCAGGCTAAAATCGCGTTCAGTGAAGCATCATTTTGAACTGTCGCGTCCGCTCTGCGGGTATTGCCAAAGCCGGCCACCTTTGCCCGCTTTAGATTCAGCTTTGCTGATTCGATGAAAAACTGCATTTCCTTTGGATTGCTCGACGCGTAGCCGCCCTCGATATAGTCAAAGCCAAGACCATCTAAGTGCTTTGCTATCATCAGTTTATCATCGAGCGAGAAACTTATCCCCTCTGCCTGCATTCCATCCCGCAGGGTCGTATCATAGATTTTTATCTTTTCCATAGAAAGCGGGTGATGAGAATCGAACTCACATGACCAGCTTGGAAGGCTGGAGCTTTACCACTAAGCTACACCCGCATTAGTTTAGGGCGGCATTTTAGCCTGAATCTGCCAAAAATGCAAATACTAATACTAAAAGGAATTGAAGATTGAAGATTGAAAAATATTGGTTAGAATTAAGGCTATGAATTTATTAGAACTTGCACAAAAAGCCAAAAAATCGGCAATTCTGCTTTCAGCGGCTGACGCTAAACAGAAGAACGCCGCCCTTGCAGCGATTGGGCAGGCCTTAAAACAAAATTCTGCCCGAATTGTCGAGGCCAATCAGCTTGATTTAGATAAGGCAAAAGCTGAAAATCTGGCCGCCCCGCTGCTGAAAAGGCTGAAATTTGACTCTGCCAAAATTGCCGAAACGTGCAGCGGCATCGAAAGCCTCATCGAGCTTGCCGACCCTGTCGGTCAAACTCTGGCTGCGACGGAATTGGATAAAGGCCTTGAACTTTACAAAGTAAGCTGTCCTATCGGCGTAATCGGCGTAATTTTTGAATCCAGACCAGATGCACTGGTGCAGATTTCGACCCTTTGCCTCAAAAGCGGCAACGCAGTCCTGCTCAAAGGCGGCGCAGAGGCTGCGAATACCAATAAAGCCCTTTTTGAAATTATCGAACAGGCCTCCGTTGCTGGCGGAATACCCGCAGGCTGGATTGGCCTCTTGCAAACCCGCGACGATGTTCACGCGATGCTCAATCTCGACGACTGCATCGACCTGCTCATCCCCCGCGGCAGCAACGAGTTCGTCAAATATATAATGAACAACACCAACATCGCCGTCCTCGGCCACGCTGACGGAATCTGCCACGTCTATGTTGATGCAAAGGCTGATACCGATATGGCTGTAAAAATTACCGTCGATTCAAAAACGCAGTATTGCGCGGTCTGCAACGCCGCAGAGACGCTTTTGGTGCATAAGGACATCGCCGCAAAATTCCTGCCCGCGGTAAAAACCGCTCTCGAAGCCCAAAATGTCGAACTTCGCGGCTGTGATAAAACTCGAAAATTTATCGACATCAAACCAGCCTCCGATGCAGATTGGAAAACAGAATACCTCGATTTGATTCTTTCGATAAAAGTGGTCGAATCACTTGATGAGGCAATCGAATTCATAAACACATTCGGCTCGCATCATACCGACGCAATTGTAACGAACGATAAAAATGCCGCTGAGAAATTTTTGAATCTGGTCGATTCGGCAGATGTGTTTTTAAATGCAAGTACACGCTTTGCCGATGGTTTCCGTTTCGGCCTCGGCGCGGAAGTCGGCATCAGCACAAACAAAATTCACGCTCGCGGCCCGGTAGGCCTTGAAGGTTTGGTCATTTATAAGTGGAAACTCCTCGGCACAGGCCAAATCGTCGCAGAATACAGCGGCACAAACGCTAAAAAATTTACGCACAGAAAATTAAAAAAGGATTTTAAAATCTAATGCGGAACTTTAGCACATCAAAACGAATCGCCGTTAAAATCGGCACAAACACGCTCAGCAAAGCCGGCAAAGTGGATTCCGCGTATATCCGCTCAATCGCCTCACAGGTCGCAGAGCTTATAACCGCCGGCAGGCAAGTCGTTCTCATCAGTTCCGGCGCAATCGGTATGGGCGCCGGCAGAATCGGCCTGACCGAAGCCGCTGCCGACATAAAAACCCGCCAGGCTCTTGCCGCAATAGGTCAACCCCTGCTAATGACTGAATACCGCAAGGCATTCGACAAACTCGGCCTGGCCTGCGGACAGGTTTTGCTCACAGCCGAAGTTTTGAGCAATCGCAAAACATATTTAAACCTGAAAAACGCCATCGAAACGCTGTTAAAGCTCGGCGTTGTGCCAATCCTCAACGAAAACGACTGCGTCTCGACCGCGGAAATCGGCACAGCGTTCGGCGACAACGACAAACTAAGCGCACTTGTCGCAAGCAAACTCGACGCGGATGTTTTAATAATCCTCAGCGACATCGACTGCCTGTACGACAAAGACCCTCGCAAATTCGCCGATGCAAAACCCGTCAAGGCCGTTTATGAAATCACAGACGAAATTCTCAAAAGCGCAGGGGCGGCAGGCAGCAAATTTTCTACCGGCGGAATGAAAACCAAAATCGCCGCCGCTCAAATCGCCGCCAATGCCGGCTGTCGAATCGTATTGGCCAACGGCAGAACGAAAAATATCATCACAAAAATAATCGCAGGCGACGACCTGGGCACAGTTTTTATGCCTAAACGCAAACTCTCTAATCGCCTTCGCTGGCTGCTGAACAGCACATCGGCAGGCACAATAACAATTGATGACGGCGCTGAAGCCGCGATAAGAAAGAAAAAATCGCTCCTGCCAAAAGGCATAAAATCCGTATCGGGCAATTTCAGACCCGGCGATGTTGTAATGCTCAACACCGTCGCCAAAGCGGTCAGTAATTTCAGCAGTGATGAGCTGAGCGCAATAGCAGGCAGGCACAGCAGCGAAATTAAGGCAATTCTCGGCTCTGGCAAAAAAGATGTCGTCGCCACGCCGGAAAATATAGTTTTTCTTGATTATTAAACAGTATTTGGTATATGGTATCTGGTATATAGTACTTGGTTTTTTGCCGCCCGGAGCGGTTTTTTTGTCGCTAAATACCAACAACTAAATACTAAATGCTACTTTTTAAGCCGAAGTGGCGGAACTGGCAGACGCGCAGGATTCAAAATCCTGTCCTCGCAAGAGGGTGTGGGTTCAATTCCCACCTTCGGCATTCATGACGAACTTATAGAATGTATTTTGGCGGAAAAACTTGAAATTTGAGCGATGGAACCGTTGACTGTAATCTCGAATCCGCCTATTTCAAATCTCAACTTTCGATTTTCGATTGCTATGTTTTTGTCAAAAAAGACAAAAACGGAGAGGGCGGGATTCGAACCCGCGGTACTCGAAAGAGCACACTGGTTTTCGAAACCAGCTCGATCAGCCGCTCCGACACCTCTCCATAAATTATGTAATTTTAAAATAACCTATTCATTTTCCGCGGAATTTCGCTTCTTCTGAAAAAATTCCTGCAAAAGCAAAGCACAGTCATCAGCAAGAATACCTTTGCTTACTTCCAGCCTGTGATTGAGCCTTTCATCCTGCACGATATTATACAGGCTTCCGCATGCCCCGGCTTTTGGGTCATCGCAGCCGAAAACCAATCTGTCAAGTCTGGCCAGGACACAAGCTCCGGCACACATACAGCAAGGCTCTAATGTAACATAAATTGTGCATCCGTGCAACCGCCAATTACCTATATACTCCGCCGCCGCGGTAAGAGCGATTATCTCGGCGTGAGC
>Ga0172379_10007391_pt1 | contig 14280 bp, 10 predicted proteins | sample GrowelOW334metaG_FD_119756 | JGI IMG/M metagenome (GOLD analysis project Ga0172379, IMG submission 119756) | Groundwater microbial communities from an aquifer near a municipal landfill in Southern Ontario, Canada - Groundwater well OW334 metaG | ecosystem: Environmental > Aquatic > Deep... | reverse complement strand
TGCTGCTACTTGGGGGTATGTTTGGTATTTATGGTGCGTCGGGTTCGGCATTCTTGACCGTTATGTATTTTATACTGACATCCACTGACACCTCTGGTAGACCACATTACACCGTACACGAAAGCATCATACTGGGAGTACTGCTACTAATGAGCGTCATAAGCCAGTTCTTCTGGCGCAGGCTGTATACGGACCAAGACAGTGCCCGCGTTGCACAATTATCTGGCCAGTTAAAAAACAACAAACAGCAGTCAGAAATACTCGTACAGTCCCTGACTGACGGTGTCATGTTGCTGACTACCGACGGCCAAATTAGCCTCATGAATCCAGCGGCCGCAACCATGACGGGCTGGCATGTAGAGGACGGAACAGGCACTGACTACAGATCCGTGGTAACGCTCAAGAACGAAGACGGCAGCGACATTGAAGAAAACCCTTTGACCAAAATATTTGAAAATCCAACTGCCAGCACCAAGACATTACAGCTTATTAGCCGTGATGGTCGGCAAATGATCATTTCACTAGTTACATCCCCAATTCTTGATGCCAAAACAAAGGAATTAACCGGGGCTGTGGCCGTCATGCGTGACATTAGCGTGACACACCAGTCAGACAAACAACGCGCCGAATTTATAAGCACCGCTAGCCACGAAATGCGTACACCGGTCGCTGCAATTGAGGGCTACCTGCAATTGGCTCTTAATGAAAAGGTATCCAAAGTTGACCCCAAAGCACGCAGCTTCCTAGAAAAAGCCCTGGATTCGACGCACCACCTAGGCCAGCTGTTCCAGGACTTGCTCACCAGCGCCAAGGCAGAAGACGGACGACTAGTCAGCCATCCGTCTGTCGTCGAGATGGGATCATATGTTGAAGCTCTAGCGGAGACATTCAAGTTCTCCGCAGATAAGAAGGGTCTACTAACGGACTTTATTTTTGGCACAAGTGGCAGTAATGGCGTGCCCAGCCAAGCTGGAGAACACGTCGTACGGCCTTTGTACTATGTAAATGTCGATCCTGACCGCCTGCGTGAAGTTGTAACCAATTTGTTCGACAACGCCGTCAAATACACACCTTCTGGCAAAATTTCCGTTGGACTAACGGGCAACAACGATGTCGTGCAGCTTTTTGTACGTGACACGGGGCCAGGCATTCCGCCAGAGGATGTGCCACACTTATTCCAGAAATTTTATAGAGTAGACAACTCGGCTACACGTACCATTGGCGGCACCGGACTAGGTTTGTTTATTAGCAAAAAGATCATTGAGTTATATCAGGGTCGAGTTTGGGTCGAGAGTACCGTGGGTAAGGGCAGTACCTTTTACATAAACCTCCCCCGGCTTTCCGCCCAGCGTGCTACCGAACTAAAAAATGCCCAGACACAGTCAGCCGAACCTGAACCAATCAGTTCCTTAACCACACCAGTATAGAGATACAACAGAGTTGCTTTATGGCAGAACATGATACAATTACAAGCATAAGTGAAATAAACTAAATACAGGTAATAGAGGGCACTATTCATGGCAAAAATCATGCTCGTCGAGGACGACAACAATCTACGTGAAATCTATGAAGCGCGTCTGCTTGCAGAAGGCTATGAGATTGTCGCAGCCAAGGATGGCGAGGAGGCATTAGCCCTTGCAGTAAAAGAAAAGCCGGATCTTATCATTTCTGACGTCATGATGCCCAAAATCAGTGGCTTTGACATGCTTGATATCCTCCGCAGCACAGCAGAGACCAAAAACACCAAGGTAATCATGATGACCGCTCTCAGCCAGGCAGAAGACAAATCCCGCGCAGACAAACTGGGCGCCGATCGCTATCTTGTTAAATCACAAGTTACTCTAGAAGACGTTGCTAAGGTTGCCCACGACGTCCTTGCTGGCGTAGGTGCAGCCGGTGCCGCGCCTGTCGCACTAGCTGAAACGCCTGCCGACACACCACCAGCAGCACCCGTAGCAGCACCTACTACCATAGATGAGCCAACGACCGTTACGGCCGCGCCTGTCGACCCAGTTGCCGACACGCCAGCCGTTACTGTTACTACTCCCCCCGTCATGACAACCGACCCCGTCACCTCAGAACCAGCGGCTCCGGCAGACGAGCCCGTGGTGACACCTCAGACCCCAGAACCCACAAGCGAACCTGAAGTTGCGCCAGCCCCTGAAGCTTCCGTGCCAGAAGTCACAGTACCCACAGAAGAGCCAACACAACCAGAAGAGCCTGCTCCTACGACAACATCAACAGAAGATCCAACACCTGAAATAACAGAGACACCAGCCCCAACCGAGGAAGTCAAGCCGGCCATAGCACTTGGCTCAACAGGGGACCTCAGCCAAACAACAGCCGAGGAAGAAAAAGCAGTTGAGTCTCAGATCAATGCTATATTCGCTCAACCACCTACAGCAGAAGAAACAGATCCAGCAGTCGTGGCAACACCTCCACCAACTATGCCCGGCGAGTCCCCAGCCGTACCAGCACCCGAGGAACCATCCGAGTCCCCAGCAGAAACAACCCTGCCAGAAGCACCGGTAGAAACCGTGGAAGTCGCGCAAGCTCCACCGACTGAAAATGTTATTACTCCTACCGAAGCTACACCTCAGCCGTTAATGACAGACATTATGCCACCACCTGAAGCAGGACCAGACCAAAGTAACGGTTCGGTGCCTATTGCAAACAAGCGAGTTATTCAGCCTATTAGTGACATAAGCAACAAAGCCCCAAGTTTGAACGAGCTACTGCAGAAAGAACAAGATAGCCCAGCCGTTCCGGCCACCCCAGCTACCTCTGTAGTTTCTCCTGGTGGGCAAACAGTAATACCCGTAACCACAGACGCCCCTATAGAGCCGAGTCAACCAGGTAACGTCGTAGCTCCTGGCGATATAGCTTTGTAGAGAGCAGGGAAAATAGAGTGAGGGTTAGGGTATACTGGTCTTAGTTATGAACCCTAATCTCTATTCTCTGAACCCTTACCCCTATTTTTATGAGGATTAATAAATTCGTCGCGCAAGCAACTGGTATGAGTCGCAGAGCAGCCGATGCCGCAATTACTGACTTCAGAGTAGGTATTAACGGCAAAACTGCCCAGTTGGGTAGCGAAGTAACCGATTCTGACGTCGTCACCGTGGACGGGCGAACTGTTAAGCTACCAGTAAATACCGTCACTATTATGCTCAACAAGCCACCTGGATACATAGTCAGCCGGGATGGACAGGGTAGTAATACTATTTATGACCTATTGCCGTTTGAATATGACCGGCTCAAACCAGTTGGCAGGCTGGACAAAGATTCATCAGGGCTCATTTTGTTAACCAACAACGGCGATCTGGCCAACAAATTAACTCATCCCAGCTACCAAAAGAGTAAAGTCTACGAGATTTTGCTAGATAGTCCGCTGCAGCCACTCCACCGTCAAATCATTAGTGATCACGGTCTAAAACTAGAAGACGGCCCAAGTAAACTACAGCTCGAACGCCTAGTGGAAGGTAATGACCGCAAGTGGAAAGTCACCATGAGCGAAGGCCGTAATCGACAGATCCGCCGTACATTTGCTGCACTAGGTTACACTGTTACAAAATTACACCGTACCCATTTTGGCCCGTATGCATTACAGAACGTGAACGAAGGTACTTATAAAGAACTACTGCCGTAAGGAGTTAACACGATCTACGTGATCTGACATAAAGCCCGATCCGCCGCTCTCTACCACATTGCGCATCTGCGCAAGCGTTTCGACACCCCAAGGTATGATTTCCAGCCCTCGCATTCTAAATTCTTCTGCAAATTGATCATTCGCTTGCTCGCCATTAACAAAAGCGCTATAGGGAATTATCAAACCATCAAAGGCTGCTGACAGGCTTCCGGCTCGCATTGGATAAGCACTGCCGTCAATTTTCAAGGCCTTTACGTCAGGTGCTACGGATTTCATCCTTCGTAAGTTACGGCCATTAAAGCTTTCGTAAGCAAGATTTGTTGAATCAAAGCCATAGTGCACAAAAGAATTATTAATGGCGCGTAGTTCTTTGGTGGAAATATACTTGTCTTTAATCTCGGCGATGATGTCCACTCTGTTCCTGTATGGGCTCAGTGCGGCGGCAATTTGCTCCACTGTAGAGATAGCATCGCCATGGTTCATATGACAGCGCTTAAGGCGTCGGTAGTTGTGCGTAGAAATTTTCAGATTACAGTCCCTAGTCACGCGATTTGTATTCTCATCGTGCATCCCCAGAGCGACACCATCTTTTGTAACCCGCATGTCTATCTCGCAGGCATCCGCGCCTGACGCGACAGCATGCAGGCATGACCGAACCGTGTCTTCATCTGCTTTGCGACCCTTATAGTAGCCTTTGAGCCCTCGGTGGCCCATAGCGGTAACATCCTGCGCTTTCTCAGCAAAAGTAGCGGTCGGGGAATAAACTTCGTCATTTAGACCACCAGCCATGGCAGACCCACTCGTGGTCAAGGTACCGCCCATAGCAGCCAGGACCATACTTCCTGCCGCTACAGACACACGTAAACGCCGAGTAAACCATCCTGCTCTCTGATGCTCTACCGCGTCTATATCGGGCAACATAATTTCAGATGCTTCTGCAACTGTAGAGTAATCGTGGGGTAGGGAGGCTGTATCGAACTGTTCTGGCATAGCATATTCCTGGTAGAATTTGTGATAATAGCGCTAGATTTCTGTTCTTATGTGTGAATTTGATTCGAATTATACTGATTTTCTCATATTTCGTCAACAGAATTGCCTCTGTTACCACTACATATAGCGAGGTTTATGCTTTACGCAACACTATGCTATTCATATAGGACTAGTAGAAATAGAGTTGTCAAATTTTGTTTAAGATACAGCTTACCAGAGGCATAAGCAGATTGACTCTTTACAAATTAAGACTTTTATGTTACTATTACACCGTTAACTCGTCACCCGACTTGTTTAGCACCTACCAGTTCAACCTACTACACCCCCAGGGGGAATCATGAAGCGTTTCAAGACCATTTCCATGCTCATCATCACGGTGGCTGTTGTGATCGGGCTTGGCTCCTTCACGGCCCCCGCTCAGGCAGATGCTCCGGCATCCGGCTGTGTCATCGTGCACCGCGGCCAAGGCCACGCCGAGAACACCATCTCAAACTTCAAGCGAGCCATCAACCACGGTGCCTGTGGCATCGAAGCCGACGTGCGTTCGACAAGCGATCACGTCAAGGTCTTGAACCATGACGCCACGCTCAACCGGACGACCAACGGTACGGGTCGTGTTTCGAGTCGTTCCTGGCATTACGTGTCCAGGTTGCGGGTTGGACACACCCATGCCCACGTGGCGACCTACCAGCAAGTGCTCATCCTGTGTCGCGACAGCAGGCTCCAAGTCTGCATGTTCGAGGCCAAGAAGGGCATGTCATCCGCTGACGTGCTCACCATGGCGCAGGACGCAGTGAACATCATGGGCGACAAGCTCTACAAGGTCACGATCGAGACCGACACCTTCGCACAGACCCGGACCATCGAAAATTCCGAGTTCAAGCAGGTATCGACCGCTTTCGTTGGCTTCAACAGCTGGCCCAACGTGTCGGACGTCAAGGCAAGCGGTGCGGATGGCATTATCGTCAACCGACCCGTTATGTCCCGTGCTCGCGTAGCCTCGGCTGCACAACATGGCCTGTGGGTGACCCCGTACACCATCGAGACCCGGAAGCAGTTCGCTCGCGTCCGGCACATGGGTTCTCATGGTGCAATGACTGATTCATCGCCGTCGCGACTCATCGGGTAACCGAAGCGGCAGCTCAGTCAAGGTGATCTGGTAGGTCGAACAAACTAGCGGTGGGGCGCAATTCTGTCTGTTCACTCAGACGCTTTGCGCCCCACCCTAGATTCACCCAAGTATGACAACTCTCCCAGACGAGAGTTTTTTTATACCTAAAATCTGTAGATAATAAAAAACTCCACTGAATGGTTTCGTGGAGTACGTATTACGAAAGTTAGGGCAGGGAGGGTTGCAGAGTGCGGAAGAGTTGTCTGGATTGACAATCTTTGCACCACTGCAACCATCCCTTTTGAACCCCTACGGAACAAGCAGCTACTGGCTACGACACCAACCGTTAAAGGCCGGCATCTTGTCAGTAGAGATCTGGTCCGGTAGAGCAGTTGCAGCACGGTGCAACAGTCGACGCCACTGCTTGGACGAGTTGGCACTGCGGGCAGCAACCTTGAATCCGCGCTTGTGGAGAGCACGCACATAGCGGGCCGTTGCCTGGGAGTAGTCGACATTGACCATCTGGTACAAACCACGAATCAACCGGCTGGGGGCCGGGTGAGTTCCGTTCGCGTACCAGACATATGTACGAGGGATCTCAGGCGCTACGCTCCGCATCTCCCGTAGGAGGGCGTTCTTGGATGCGATGAGGATAACCTGACCCTGTAGACCGTACGCGTAGATCAGGTCGACGACTCGCTGCATGTCGGCGAGGGCGTGAGCCTGACGCTTCACCTCAAGCTGAGCCATGCGATTGACGTAGCGACCATCGTTGCCGTAGCGCAGGTTGGACAGGTAATCAGCCAGGGAGGGAATGTGACTTCCGTCCGGGAGGATAACTGCCCTGATCTGTGCATCGGTCATGCTTCGAAGCATGCGGTGATCACGGCCGTTTGTTACCCGAGTCAGATCCGAATCGTGCAGAATAAACCAAGTTCCTTCCGCGCTCATGTGGAGATCCGCCTTGGAAACGTCGGCGCCGTAGTAGTAGGCACCGTTGGCGGACTTGATCGTGTCCTCAGTGTATTCGACGCCTGCAACCCAGTGTGTACCAGGACCAAGTCCTCGGTGACCTGCGGCCTGAACGTCAGTACATGCACGACGCATGGCCGAAACATCGGTCATATTGATGTGCATGTTACCTGCTGCCGCGTCCGGTGACACAACAATCAACAGCGCAACTACCAATGCAAATACGGGCAACCAGAAGAGGTTGCCAAGAAGCCGAAGCTTCATGTAAATCACATCCTTTGGCTTGTTCGTAGGGGTTCGACTAACCAGCAAAGAGCTGTTCAGTATGCCGGAATTCTAACACAAAACGCCGAAAAAGCAACAGTAGAATCTTATTATGATTTTGTCAATATACCTACCTCTGGTATAATACAGCCAATGAGTAAGAAACTACCTATAGTAGCCATCGTTGGTCGCGCCAACGTTGGCAAGTCCAGTCTGTTTAACGACATCCTCGACAGGCGCGAGGCTATTGTTGCACGCGAAGCGGGAACCACCCGTGATTCGTTGTGGGCAAAAGCCACCTACGCACACCAGGATTTCTGGCTAGTAGATACTGCAGGTATAAAAGATGCTGAAGACGACTTTGAGCTAACCATTCAGGAACAAATTACAGAAGCTGCTGCCGCCGCAGACGTCATCTGGGTAACTATCGAGGCCGATGTAGCCATTACAGAAGAAGACCGTCGCGTTGCCACTATGGCACTCAAAACCCGCAAGCCAGTCTTCCTGGTAGTCAACAAGGCCGACAAGGCCAAGAAGGCTATGCCAGAAGACTATCAGCGACTTGGTATCAAGCCAATCTTCCTGACCAGTGCCACCCAGCACCGTGGTGTTGACGCACTTTTAGAAGAGTTAATCACCGTTATTCCTAAAGCCAGCCAGACTGAAGACGACAACCGCCTGCGCATTGCGCTACTCGGCCGCCCAAATGTAGGCAAGTCCAACTTATTTAACTCCTTGGCCAAGAAACAGCAAGCTATTGTAGCCGACCGCGCAGGTACAACTCGCGATATTAACCGTAGTGTTGTTAAGTTCGAAAAACGCGAGGTCGAACTGCTCGACACCGCCGGTATCCGCCGCAGCGGCAAAATAGAAAAGGGGATAGAACAGTTTAGTGTTATCCGGTCTTTGGCAGCCATCGAGCAAGCCGATATATGTCTGTTTCTCATGGATGTTAACGAGCTTAACACCTCTCTGGACCAAAAAATCGCCGGCATGATCAAAGAAGCAGGTAAAGGGCTAATCATTGTTGTCACCAAGTGGGACAGCGCCGACAAAGACCCCTTCACGCGCGACCAACTAGCCGCCGAAATCCGCCAAACATACGATTTTATTCCATGGGCACCAATGATTTTCACCAGCGCAGTCACTGGCCAAAACGTCACCAAAATCTTTGAACTTGCAATGGAAATTGACCAGGAACGTCACAAACACATCAAGACAACAGAACTCAACCGCTGGCTCCGTGGCATCGTGGATAAACACCCACCAGCCGGGCTCAAAGGCCGGCTCCCAAAGCTCAACTACATCATGCAAGAAGAAGACAATGATTCACCCAACTTCAAAGTGTATGGCGCACATACCAAGCTGCTCCACTGGAGCTACAAGCGCTATATGGAACGTGAATTACGCGTAAAATACGGCTTTGAAGGTACTGCTATCAAGTTCTGGTTCTTTGAAAAGCACGTTACTCACAAACACGGCGTCAGCCCAACCCGTTCCGCAGAGACTACTGCGTTACAGCGTCACAACATCAAAAAGCGCAACTGGAGTAAGGGCAGCAACAAAAATGATGGTTAATATTTAATAGATAATGGATAATAAGACCATTATTCATAAACTATTAACGATCAACTATTAACACATGTCTTTGTTTCAAAAGCGACCTGATCTAGGATCCAACCTGCCCATGTACTCACTTGGCCTAACCAAGACCCTGTTAATAGTGGGTCTCGGCAACGTAGGCAAACAATATGACGGGACAAGACACAATATTGGCTTCGCCACCGTTGATGAACTAGCGGCGAGACAGGATTTTGGCCAGTGGATAGAGAAAAAAGACCTCAAATGCCAATTTACCACCGGCACTATTGGTGAAAGCCGCGTTATCTTGATCAAACCAACCACATTCATGAACCTAAGTGGCGAAGCCGTACAGGCAGTAGCTCATTTCTACAAAATTCCCGTACAGTATATTTTGGCCGTACACGACGAACTGGACATCCCATTTGGGCAAATCAGGACACGTATAGGCGGATCAGCAGCAGGTCACAATGGCATCAAATCACTAATACAGCACTTAGGCGAAGATTTTGGCCGCGTTAGAATTGGAATAGATCAAGAAAATAGAGACAAACGAATAGAGACAAGCGATTTTGTACTAACAAAATTCAACTCAGCAGAGCAGGCGGAGTTGCCGGCGCTACTAAAGGAGTCGACAGCTATTCTGACTGAATATATCCACGCTGGCAGCCTGCTCCAAGAAACCCGTAGCTTCATAATTTAAAGTTCTCTCTGATGATACCTGTGCATAACTGATTGACAGCATAAGCTTAATAGCGTAAACATTAAGACAATACTGTAAACATAAACAGGATCCCATACTCATGAAAATAAGCTTAAAAAGGCTCAACAGCCATGGTGTTGCGCATCATCTGCTCGTAGCCGTAATTGCGGTTACCTTTGTGGCAGGTTTTGGCGCATATAAAGTGTTCTTTTCTAAGGCTGCAATTTCTTATGAGACTCGCAGCTCAATCGTATATATGAGCCAGGCCGACGGAAAAGGCTGTTGGCTGGCGGGCCGCAACTGGGATGGCAACTCCTGTAACAAAACATGTCGAGCTGCCGGCAGTAACTTCGTAGCAGCTACATCAACACACCTTGGTTATTGTACTGGGGCTGTAGCCGTTGATATGACTCAGGCAAGGTGTAATGAACTGGGCCGCCGATACGTCAATAGTACTGGTTGTTCGAAGAGAATAGATCAGGACAAGACTCCTGCCGCAACCCAGTGTATTTATTCTAGTAACACCTACATCGCCAACAATGGTGCCGACCATTGTGCAATATCATGTTCGGGCCAATGGTTGAACAACAAGCCAGAATGTCCAGTTGCGCCAGCTCCAGCACCAGCGCCAAAGCCAGCGCCAACTCCTACACCTACACCAGCACCGACAAGCACAACAACAAGCAATACATCTGCAGGCGCACCAACAACAGGCAGCGCATCTGCGACAACACCAGTAGCCACAACCAATACTCCTGGAGACCCCAGTGTTGTTATTGACGATGGGACAGGCGACGATGTAGATACCGCAGGACCAGTCATACAAACCGCCAGTAGTGCGACAAGTGGTGCAGTGACCATTGATGGGTCTATCTCTCACCCTACCTGTTTACAACTACTCGGCAGGGAATGGGTTCCTGCGCAAAAAATCAACGGCACTGCTACTCCAGCCGGTTGTAGTACCAGCGTGTGTCACAACAGCAATCTAAAAGTAGTGCAGAATGCCAATGGCGCTGCTTACTGCCAAGGATACGTAGCTGGCACCGCCACAACCAAGGCTATTTGCGACAAACTACACCGTACATGGATATCAGAAGCAAACCGCTGTGCCCAACACCCAGATCAAAAGAGAGTTAAGGCAAACGGCGCCAAGCAGTGCCAGCCACCATTCACGGTGTATGTTTTCCATACAAACGTACGTGACGAATGTCTAAAGCCAAGCACTGTAGAAAAGCTCCAGCGTACGCTCGCATCTGTTAAGGGTGGCACCTTAGATAAAATAGCCAACGTCGGCCCCTCAGCCTTCTGTAAAAGTCGTGGCAAGCTATATGTCGACGGCCAATGTAAGTCCAAGCCTAAAGAAGTAAAGGCAAATGTCAGTGTTGAACCAAAAGGCGGTAACAAAGCACCAAATGGCAAGAGTTGGGCTGACTTCTGTAAGAGCCTCGGTCGAACGGCCAGCGGGAAAGGCTGTAGCGCCGGCTGTACACAACTCAACTTCGCTAGAAGTGCAGCAACCGCAAAAGACCACCATGGTTATGACAAGTGTGTGCTGCAAAAAAGTCCGACTACTACCATTTGCGATAAAAACCCTGATGCAGCTGGATGTGACACCGATGATGGTATAACGACTAAATCAGTCCCGTGTTACGAGTTCAGGAAAATATCTGGTCAAGATAAGTTATGTCCTCTCAGCCAAGGTGGGGGTACAACCTGCCTCGCAGGACAGAAAAAAGCCGTCACATTCAAAAAAGGTGATACCGTATACACTACGACAGTATGTTCGTAACAGCATTTAGAAGTTAAGTATTCAGTACAAAAAAGAGCCTATGGAGAGTGAAAATTGCCTGTGGCATGCCGCAAGGGGACCTTCCGATGAAAACTTGTCTTCAATCGTGAAGTCCCGGGGTCGCCAAAGGTGACTGGGCACCACTAAAAAGAGCCTACGGAGGGGGTGGGCACCGCCGTAGGCTCTTTCTATGGCTCGAGACAAGCTCAAGCCAGGGATACACCCTTCAACCCACCCGAGCGAAACATCATCACCTAACATTAGTGGCGTGTGTCTGCGTTAGCAGTCATTTAGACTCGCTTTGATCGGGAGCCGGGGGCCTTGTCGAAACAAGGTCCGGGGATCTGTTAAAGGGATTAGTTTGTTTTAGAACGTCTAGCAACGAATCACTAGAGCAAAGATTAAGTGGAGGGTAACAACTTATAATTGGCGCGCTCTAAAACAATCTAACGTTCATCTCGTGAAGAGATGAATGCTAAAATGGGGGTTATAAGGTGCGAAAGCGCTTATATCACGCTTACAGATTGCAATTCTAGCAAATATGTTTCTTTATGTCAATACTTAAACACTTATTGGACATATTTACCAGTATTAATCATAACCGAAATTGCTCATTTTGAGCTGAAAAGGTAGAATTTAAGGGAAACGTATCGGTAATACGTTGACTGAGAATTCTGCCTTTTTTAAGCCAATAATGAGTAATTTTTAGGATGGGAAATACTGGTAATTATGTCCTCCGTCAAGACGCTTACGCTAAACTCACCCCTGTTTCCCGAACAGCTCCGGCACATTGCCGATCCACCCCGGCAATTATATTATTTGGGAAACATAGAAAATATCCTGGATAAGCCACGCCTGGCTATAGTAGGCAGTCGCAAGGTATCTGCCTATGGGAAATCCGTCACTCTCAGGTTAGCCAAAGAGGCTGCTGAGCAGGGTATTGCCATCGTTAGCGGACTTGCACTTGGAGTAGACGGTCTGGCGCACCAGGCGGCCTTAGAAGCAGGAGGATTAACACTAGCTGTGTTGCCCAGCGGTCTAGATAAAATCTACCCTGCAACGCACCACCAGCTAGCAGAACGCATCCTCAGACAGGGAGGGGCCCTGGTCAGCGAATATCCTTTTGATACGCAGCCATTTCCGTTGAACTTTGTGGCCCGTAACCGAATTATTTCCGGCATCAGTGACGCTATACTCATCACCGAGGCGGCGCTTAAAAGCGGCAGCCTACACACTGCCAACTTTGCTTTAGAACAGGGCAGGACAGTTATGGCTGTTCCTGGCAATATCACCAGTGATCAGTCCGCAGGGACCAATAACCTTATCAAATCTGGCGCTACGCCTGTTACGGAAATACGCGATATCTTGGCGGCTATGGAACTCAAACAAGCGGGCAAAAAGGCCATACCCATGGGTACCACCCCTGAAGAAAGTATTGTCATAGAGCTTATCGCACGAGGGATTAGTGACGCAAGCGAGCTGCTCCACAATAGCGAGCTCGCTCTACCAACGTTCAACCAAACCCTGACCATGTTAGAAATTACAGGGAAAATCCGCCCCTTGGGCGCCGGTCATTGGGGACTCACCTAATGGGATTGTTTGATTGGCTATTTCCCACTAGTGCCAGGGATCGCAAGATGTGCAAAGACAAAGTTCGGTATGCCAATGAGCCTGCCGCGCTACAAGCAATCAAGCATATAAACCCTGAACGCACCAAAAACAAGCCAAATCGTACCTACAAATGCCCCCGCTGTCGTGGCTATCATTTGACACGATCACCCAAACGTTAGTATTGCTTTTTTTGCCATTTTATTGTATTATCTGTGATGATATTTACCCCGTGGAAATCGTCGTGAGACTTGAGTTCTGAACCGGATAAATATAGTAAGTGTTTTACAACTTCCCCAAAGAGAGAGGCAACATAATGTTGTTTGCACGCTCCAAGATGCTCCGGACCATGGACATGTTCCTGATGCAGCTCAACACGGAGATCAACATGCGCCGTACGCACCTGTGCGCGCTCAACGAGAACCCCGCGACTCGGCTGCTGGATGGCAAGGACTACTCCCTGTTCGACCAGCAGTACAGCCTGGACCTCGCGCTCCTGAACCACATGTTCGACGTGCGGGACAGCCTGCCCAAGCCAGCCAGATTCGGAGGTCGCAAGCCTTCCGGACGCCGTCTGGTCAAGCAGTACGAGCGACTCCTTCAGTTCGTGGCACAGCAGATCGCCATGGAGCAATACAGCGAGGTGCCGGCCAAGCACAACTGGACGCTGCTCATGCACCAGTCGCTCCACCGGTACATCACGCACACGCTGCACACCAGCAGGGAACAGCTTGGCCTCGAGTACGACCAGAGGTTCGTCACGAACACGCCCGTCTCGCAGTCCAAACTGCCCAGCGTCGGCCTGTCCATCTTCGACACCGAGGAGCCCGAACCGGCACCGAAGGTCATGATGGAGCTGACGCACCACCCGGACATGTCCACTACTCCCGTCGCCCCAAGCGACACCGAGGAGGACCTGGACATCCCCGAGTTCCTGCGTCCCGGTTTCCAGACCTCGCCTGCCTGATCCTCGGATCGGCAAGCATTCTCCGGGATGGGGGCCTCCCGGATGGGGAAAGGGCGCGGCCATGGATGAATTCTGTTGCGAAAGCAGCACAACCATCCTTGGCCGCGCCCGCCTCTGTAAAACACTTAATCGATATACAACTACCTCGTTGTACTGACGAGCTCCTAGCAGAGCGAAATCGAATTTAACAACAGATATATTTTATATATAATACTATTGCCTAAATCTATAAATTGTTTTATACTTGATAGGTTTTGTCGACGGTTTGAGGATATTTTTTCTCACCTCCAAAACGCACTTTTGATAAGTAGATCGAGCAATGATTGCAACATGTGAGATATCAGCCCATTAACTGGGGTGGTTTGATATCTCACATGTTGAGAAGCCAATCCGTTACGCACGGAACAGTACAGCAAGACAATCCTACACCATCTCACCCCGGCTAATTATTAGCCAGAATGGAAGTTATGACCCAGCTCGCACAGCCCCTGCCAGGCTACAGCGTCTCTCACTCCGAGATCATGCCGCACCTGCACGTTGCACGACCGCAGCCCGGCTCCAGCTCCATTGGCGTGGCCATCGACGTGGCTATGCTGCCCGCCAAAATCGCTACGAAGCCTCTGAGCTTCTTCGCCGATTGGGCAAC
>Ga0172379_10007390_pt1 | contig 14284 bp, 12 predicted proteins | sample GrowelOW334metaG_FD_119756 | JGI IMG/M metagenome (GOLD analysis project Ga0172379, IMG submission 119756) | Groundwater microbial communities from an aquifer near a municipal landfill in Southern Ontario, Canada - Groundwater well OW334 metaG | ecosystem: Environmental > Aquatic > Deep... | reverse complement strand
AAATTTTTCTTCATTAATAGAATTTAAAAAAGATTTTACAGTTTCTTTTGAACCGGAAGAGTTTTTATCAATTTCAAGTAATTTTTTATAAGAAGCGTCTTCATTATCAACTTTAAGACCATGTTCGATTAAAGACTGCAATGTTTTTTTTAAAACAAATGGAGTAATTGAATTTGTCGTATCAATTAATGTGTCATCTAAATCAAATATTATTAACAATCTTAATTATCTCTTTTGCTAATTTTTTTGAATCATGTCTTATTAAATTTCTTCTAATAATATCATTTTTTTCCATAATTGCTAATGGACCCAAAAGATCTGCTAAAATAATCCTCTCATCCTGCAGCATATCATTTTCAACTAAATCCCCTTCCTCGGAATATTTCTGAATCAGTTCTTCAGATGGTTTGCTCTGATTCACTAAAATATAATCGAAAACGTCTTCCCCGATAAATTTAACAAGCTCGTTTAAATTTTCACTTACTTTATTTCCTGTAGACTGCCCTTTTCTGTTCATCAGATTTACAACAAAAACTATTTTTGCAAGAGTATTCTTCAGAGCAGGTGCAACACCTTCTACCAAAAGGTTCGGGATCAGGGATGTGTACAAGCCCCCCGGACCTAATACAATCAAATCAGCATTCATTATCTCATCAATTACTTTTGGATTGACCTTTGGATAAGGTTCCAAATAAATACTTTTGTAACCCTGATCAATTTCCTGACAAAGATAGATTTCTCCTTCATTTTCCAAAACTTTTCTATTGTTCAATATCATTTTCAAATGGACCTGGTTTAATGTAACAGGTATAACCTTGCCTTTGATAAATAAAATTCTGCCTGCTTCTTCTACAGCCTTTTCAAAACTACCAGTAACTTTTTCCAATGCAGATAATAAAAGGTTTCCAAAACTATGACCAATTAAATTCCCGTTTTCAAATCTGTAATTCATGAGGCTTCTCATAAGCCTAGAGGAATTCGAAAGAGCAACCAAACATTGTCTGACATCTCCAGGAGGTAAAACGCCAAGTTCATCTCTTAAGATTCCAGTACTGCCGCCATTATCAGCCATAGAAACTATAGCAGATAAATCAACATCATAGTTTTTCAACCCGCGTAAAATGACAAAATTACCAGTTCCCCCGCCTATAACAATAATTTTTTTCATATTCTCAACAACTTCTTAATTTTTCTATGCCGTCTTTCATGTTGCCCGAAGAAAAAAGATATGTTCCGGAAACTAAAAAATCAGCACCCTTTTTTTTGCATTTTGCACCTGTTTCCAAATCGATTCCACCATCGACCTGGATATCATATTTTAAATTCAAATCATCTTTAAAATTTTTAGCCATTTCAATTTTTTCAAGAGCAGAAGAAATAAATTTCTGGCCCCCGAAGCCAGGGTGAACCGACATAATTAAGACCAAATCACAAAGTTCTAGGTATTTTAATGCCAAAGAAAATGATGTTTCAGGATTAAATGCAATTCCGGCTTTTCTTCCACATTTTTTTATATAATTTAACGTATCCGCAACATCTTCTGTAGCTTCAAAATGGAAAGTAATGAGATCAGCTCCAGCCTCAATGAATTTTTCGACATACTCAAATGGATTGTAGATCATCAAATGCACATCTAAAAAAAGGTTTGTAGATCTATTAATAGCTGAAACCACTTTTGGTCCGATGCTTAAATTTGGAACAAAATGACCATCCATTATATCTATATGAATCGCATCAGCTCCGGAATTTTCAATTTTTTTTACTTCATCATAAACATGAGCAAAATCACATGATAAAATTGAAGGGGCAATTTTGATCTTATTTTTCATAAATCTTTCTTCTTTTAATTAAAAGATTAGACATAAAAACCACAAAAGTCAAGAAATAGAATCTTTTGCTTTCATCTAATAAACGAACAAATTATTAATAATATTTTTATTAAAAGAAAAAAAAATATTGGGTTGTGCGATTAAACTTTTAAAATTGTCAGCACCGCAAAATATATATAGATATTTTTAGATTAATTTAAATTCTGTTTTATAATGTCTAATAACATTTTTTGTTTAGCTTTTTCCTCACTTAACAAAACACATCCCAAATAAGATATGTCATGAGAAGTTAAATAAAAACTTATAATCTCAGATGATAAAATATTCATGTTGTCTATATCATCTTTTATCTTTTTTCTTATGTTTGGATCGTACAGGGGGATAACTATATACATTTGTTTTAAACCCTGTTTAAACAAGAAATCAGAGTGTTTTTTTATTCTGGTCTCTTCTCGTTTAATGGCATTGATCAACATAAGAAACAGATCTTTTAAAACCTCCTGCTTAACAATTGCAGTCATCTCAGCAGGAGTAATAGAATAAAAATATTTTTCCAAAAGAGAGTCATAATGATTGCCGATTTCGCCAAGCTGAGATTTTAAAAGTTTATATGATTCATTTTGTTTATGGATCATTCCCCCATTATAATCTCTAACTTCTCCAAATAAATTATTCAGTTCAACTAAAACATCTTGTCTGGCCCTATTAATATCAACTGTATTGTCTGATCTTAAATATTGAGCGCTTTCTAAAGAAACTCTAATTACATTAGCTTCTTTTAAATACTTTCTTCTGACAACTCCAACTTTTTTTACTTTCTCTTGAATAATTTTCAAATTACCTTTAGACCTTAGCAGAAGTTCTTTTATTGAGATATCATTTGGCTTCAAAACCCTTAATAAGATTACATTAAAAGTAACATCATTATATGTCTGCTTATCAAATGAAATAATCACTTGAGGGATGTCATGAACATATTTAATCTGTTGAGACAACACTAAAATATTTTTTACAATCTCTTCTTCATTTCTCGGCATAAAAACAGGATGAATTAATTGTTCGATGCTCCCCTTCAAAAATGTCGGCAAAGACTCTTTCAGCATATTGATTTCCTGCAGGGCAAAATCATTTCCATTATTTTTTTCCACTTCAATATAAGAAGTCTGAATCTCATTTTTTGATGTTTTATCAAAAAAATACGAATTCTCGACGAAACTGATTTCGGGAAGAAAGTGTTTTATTGCATTAATGAGCTGTTTTTTTTCAAAAATTTCATGCTCCTTTAAAAAATTTAGACCGACTAGCACTCCTAATACTGTTTTCTCACCTTGGGTTGGCAGAATCAATTTAGTTTTTAAAAATTTTAAGATAACATGTCTCTTATCCGGATTAAGATATATATTTTGTTTCAAAATCTTTCTAATCATATAAAGAATTGAAATTATCCTGCTAATATGGTGATAGTCTCTTTGAGATTTAAATTCATCACGAGACATTATTAAAAAATGCTGCATTTCCGAAAAAATATTTTTTCCAAATTCCTTTGGTCTTTTTTGCATTAAAGAACCAATTTTTTCTTGCACCATCGCAGTTTTTCTATCAGAAGATAATCCTTTAAATTCAGTAATGCGGTTAGCGTGAAAGTCTGAAACAATCCCAAGCCTCATCTCTGTTTCAAAAATACGTTTGTTTTTTTCTATGATTTCTAATTCTTCATCAGTTTCAATATTTATTATGGCTTCCATTATTGTAAACTTCTCTTGGTCTATTTCCAAAAACACAAAGTCACTAGAGAAAAAAAGTTCTATATTTATTTTTTTTTGAGGTATCAGCCATCTGGTTATCATGTCATAAAAAAAGCTGGTCGCATTCTTTCTATGCTTACACATCAAAAGTATTGATAGGTTTTTCCCCTTTTCAATCTTGGACCATTTCAAAATGGGAATATTCTCAGTTAAAAAAAGCTGAGCTTTTTTTAACTCATCTTCATTAGGATTTTCATGAAAAAATTCTTCAGGAAGTATTTTTTTGGCCAGACCTTTTAATGAATTAGCATGATGAGTATGGTTTTCTTCATCTAAAGAGTCATAATTGTTTTTAAAAAATTCTAGCTTTAATTTCATTGTGATACAAATATTTAATTTTTTTTTAAAAAACCTTAAATATTTTCGTATACAACTTTTGTGGCTTTTTTTAAAGAATCTTTTCCAATAATTGTAAAAATTTTTTTATTTATGTTTTTTTTGAAATTTTTAAAGCTTCTAATAATTAGTAAAATATTATTGTCTAATGCCAATTTTATACACCTAGGATGTAAAATCGGGTGATTGTCTTTGATTATTATATCTAATGCTTTTTCATACGTTAAGCTATAAAGAAAATTTGCATTTTTATTTTTTTTGGGGTCAGAATCATAAATACCTAAAACATCTTTATAAAATTCCACTTCATTCGTTCCCAATGCAATAGCTAAAGCTACTGCGGAAGAATCAGAGCCTCCTCTGCCTAACGTTGTAATTTCTTTTTCTCTGCTTACTCCCTGAAAACCCGCAACAATTACTATGTTATCATTATTTAACGCTTCAATAATCCTGTTGGGCTTCACGTCAATTATTTTAGCCTCGCTGTGGTTCGAGCATGTAATAATTCCCGATTGCGATCCCGTGAAGGAAATTGATTTTTTTCCTTTCTTTTGAAGAGCCATAGCAAGGAGCGCCATGCTAATTCTTTCTCCGACGGAAACTAGCATATCCTGTTCTCTTTTGGCAGGATTGTCACTTACTTTTCTTGCTAAAGAAAGCAACTTATCCGTTGTTTTTCCCATAGCAGAAACAACTACAACTATTTGTTTATATTCTTTAGATCTTTCAATTATGATATCTGCGACCTTTAAAAAACTTCTGGGAGTTGCAACACTAGCGCCTCCAAACTTCAAAATTAAACATGACATAAAAAACTCTTAGGCTTTTTTAGAAAATTATAAAATAAAAAATAGTTTTTTTAATAGACAGTTCTGAATTTTGAAAAATTTTGACTTAAAATATTTCCTTAAATTTAATCCAAGTAAGTTCATGTTTGTTATTATAAAGATGAATTAATTTACTATCCGGAATACTTTGAAACTCTTTTATTATGCCATCATGGTCATCCTTTTGGAATTTAATGGTACAAATAAAATTATCGCAAAAACCCAGCCATTTCTGGATCCAGGCTAAAAGTTTTTCGGGATAGCAGATCAGATCACTAAAAATCCAATCCATTCTGCCAAGTTTTTCCGGTAGGAAAGCAAATGCATCTTTTTGTAAAAAATTTATGTTTGGAAATTTATTTAAAGAGTTATCTAAAGGAGCTTTATCAACAGACATCAAATCGACATTCAGATTAGCTAAGACCCAAGACCAGCTTCCCGGACTTGAGCCGATCTCAAGACATTTTTCTCTTTCTTTAGGAATCTTCTGCATTATCGTAAAAGCTTCCCAAAGCTTTAAATAAGCTCTAGATGGTGGTTCTAAAGTTTCATGAAAACATACTTCGCCATTAGAAAATGACGATGAACAAGTTTGTGAATAAAGTAATGTATTTTCATCTAAAAGAGTCCAGGAACCTAGATTTATTTTTGGTAATTTTGTATAAAATGAAATTGTTTTTATAATTTTAGCAAGACTTTCTTGAATTAACATAGATCTTCTTACCGCCTTGTAAGGATACAAAGCCCAATTTTTTTGAAGACTTCTTAAAAATTTAGCGCCCTCTGAAATCGACTTAATTTTAATTAGTTTAGGTTCATACCAAACATTTTGAGCCCAAACAACACCATCGGGTACAGTATTTGATAAATAAAGCTTATCAAGCTTTTCAAAATCTTTTAGCTCTTTTTCTAATTTATGTTCTAATTTATCAATAGCCAGATATGCAAATTTTTTATCCATTTTGCTGTCTCCATGCCTCAGACATAAAAATCGAAGAAGCAATGGAAACATTTAAACTTTCTACATTTCTGGATCCTGGAATTTGCAGGGTAATATTAGCTTCTTTTAAAATTATAGGACTTATGCCATTTTGCTCAGATCCCAGAATAAATAAAATTTTATTAGAAAATTTATGCTTATATAAGGACTCGCCTTTATGGGAAGATGTGGCAATAATAGAAAAACCTTCTTTTTTTAATCTCCTAAGAGTTTCAATAGAATCCTTCAACATTATTTGAAACACATGTTCCTGAGCTCCAATGGCAACTCTGCAAGCGGAAGCAGATAACGCCGGCAAGGTTTTCTCATCACCTAGAATATACTTGATTCCGAAGTGAGAAGAAGCTCTCATGATTGAACCAATATTGTGAGGATTTTGAACTCCATCCAAAAAAAGCAAACAAACCTTTTCATTCTTTAAAACAGAAGTTAACATTTCTTCAAAAGTTGGAGAAATAATTTCTTTAGCCAGTATGCATACCCCTTCATGGTGAACCGATTCTGTTATACGGTCTAATTCATGTTCGGATACAATATGATATGCCTTTTTATTTTGAGAACACCATTTAAAAACATGAGTAAAGTTTTTAATTTTAGATTCTTGGACATATACCCTTATTATATCATGAGGTCTTCTTTTAAAAAGCTCTAAGCAGCTTTGAAAACCATAAAATTTCATTTCTCTATCTGTATATCTTTTTTTTGAAATTATATTTGAGGTCATATACTAATACTTTCTCTTTAAATTATATCGAATTTTTTTAAAATCAATGATTATGTCCTTTAAATAAATCTGTTTATTTAATCTTCATAAACCTTAAATCAAAATAAAAAATTTTGATGTAATTATAACAATAAAAAGCTTTTTCAACAAATGAATCATTTTCAACACCAGATATTTATTTAAACATTAAATAAAAAAAAATTTATTATTAAATTACTGCATTTAGACAAAAAATATTTAAAAAAAAATACTGATAAAAAATTTATTTTTTCAAAAAACATTAATTTTAATTAAATTTTAACTTTGAAAAGAATCTAAGGTTTATCTAAAATCGTATGAAAATATAATTTAACATTATGACAAGTATTAGCATTAGCTTATCAAAAGCAAATTCGATCGACGCTCTAGCCACAATTTTATCAGATGCTAGAACAAACATATCGTTCTGGGGATCCAGATATGTTACAAACAAACATTTTTCTTCAACGGTGACTCTTACAGAAGTAACAAAAAAAGCACTTTCTCTTTTAAATTCCTATCCAAAAAATTGGGATTATTCAACAACCGAAAGAACCAAAATAAAGACCATAATGGAAAAAATAGATTCTTTTTATTCCACAACCTCTGAACTAATTCAAGAAAGCAGTTTTCTTACACGGTTATTTTGCTGCTTAAGAGAAACTTTTTCTTCTTATTCCTCAGTCAGGAAAGCGTGGAAAAAACTTCCTGACATGACGAATTTTTATTCAAAAAATCAGTACCTTGAGACTTTTCCAAACGCTCCCCTTTCTCCCAATCCCGATCAAATGTATCAGCCCAATTCTAATGAAAATATTAATTTATACTTACCTCCGCCTCAGCCTAAAAGACGATGGTTTCATTTTTTCAAAAAATGAGTCTGTCTTAAAAAAATATCTTAAATTATGATAAAATATTTATATTATATTTCTTTAAAAATCAACTGCTTGACTGATTATTAAAACAGTTGTTAATATTTAATAATATTTTTCTTTAACATTGCTTTTATTAGTTATTTTTTGTTAGACTGCTTGCTTAAACATAATAAATAGGGAGTAACCATTAAATGAAACAAACAACCTATGATTGGAGTAATCATAACATTTTAGATGATGTTGAATATAAAGAAGAAGACGCAAAACAATTCAGGGACTTATTGGGAATAAAAGATGAGGAAAATGAAGAAGGTTTTTCACTGATGAGAGCCGGCCAAATGCTTTCTGGCACTATAGTTGAGATTAATAAGGAGTTTGCAGTAATCGATGTGGGTCTAAAATCTGAAGGCCTTGTCCCTTTATCTGAATTCGATGATCAAGAAGAATTAGCTCTGGGAAAAACTGTAGAAGTACTTTTAGATAAAACTGAAGGATCTGATGGTCAAATAGTATTATCATATGAAAAAGCAAGAAAATTACGTAGATGGGAACATATTTTAAAATCTTGCAAAGAAGGTTCTATTATAAAAGGAACTGTTATAAGAAAAGTAAAAGGCGGTCTGATGATTGATATCGGAATCGAAGCCTTTTTACCTGGTTCTCAGATCGATAATAAAAGAATTAAAAATCTTGATGATTTTATCGGGAAAAAATATGATTTCAAAATATTGAAAATCAATATTGAAAGAAAGAATATTGTTGTTTCAAGAAGAGAACTTTTAGAAGAAGAAAGAGCCTCAAAAAAATCTGAACTTTTGGATAATATAAAAGTTGGCGATCTAAGAAAAGGTATTGTAAAAAACATTACTGATTTCGGAGTGTTTTTGGATTTAGATGGCATAGATGGATTATTACATATTACTGACATGACTTGGAAAAGAATCAGACATCCTTCAGAAATGGTTCAGTTAGGACAAGAACTTGAAGTTGTGATTTTAAGCATTGATAAAGAAAAAAGCCGAGTAGCTTTAGGTTTGAAACAAAAAGATCACAATCCTTGGGAAGCTATAGAGAAAAAGTTTCCTCCTGGCACAAAAGTCAAAGGAAAAATAACTAACTTAGTTTCATACGGAGCGTTCATCGAAATCGAACCAGGAATTGAAGGATTGATACACGTTTCTGAAATGAGCTGGACAAAAAATATTGCTGAACCTTCAGAAATGGTTAACATCGGTGATGAAGTTGAAGCTATAGTATTATCTATTCAAAAAGATGAAGGCAAAATTTCACTTGGAATTAAACAAACTGAAAGAAATCCTTGGGAAGAAGTTGAAAAAAAATACCCAATTGGAAAGGCAGTTGAAGCTGAAATTAGAAACCTTACAAACTATGGCGCTTTTGTAGAATTAGAACCAGGTGTTGATGGTCTTATTCATATATCAGACCTTAGCTGGACCAAAAAGGTTTCTCATCCATCTGAAGTGCTAAAAAAAGGCGATGTTATCAAAGCAGTAGTATTATCTGTAGATAAAGAAAGCAAAAAAATAACTTTAGGCATTAAGCAGCTAACAGAAAATCCTTGGGAATCTATCGAAAAAATTCTGCCTGTAGGATCATCTGTGAAAGGAATAGTTACTAAAATCACCGCCTTTGGAATATTTGTTCAACTCGAAAATGGTATAGAAGGTTTGATTCATGTAACTGAATTATCTGATCAGCCTTTCGGCAAAGTTGAAGATTTAGTTTCTGTGGGAGATGAAGTTACTGCTAAAGTAGTAAAAATTGATTCTGAGCACAAGAAAATTTCACTTTCCTTAAAAGGTGAAAGTGGAAAAGATGATATTGTTGTTGGTAAAAAACGCAAAACATCTTCAACAAAATAATAAAGCTCTCATTAAATTAAGAGAGAATAAAACCGAAAGATTTTCTTTCGGTTTTATTAAATTTAAAAACTTATAAAGTAGGATATTGATGAATAAAGATTTAATTGCAATTTTTGAATATTTAGAAAGAGAAAAAGGCATTAAACGAGAACTTGTCATCAAGGCAATAGAAGATTCTTTAAGAGCAGCTGCTAAAAAAAGCATCAAAGGCGGAGAGAATGTCGATGTTGAAATAGATCCCAAAAGCGGTGATATAGAAGTTTTTGTTAGAAAAAATGTTGTTAAAGTTGTCGCAAATCCAGAAGAAGAAATTTCTTTAGAAGAAGCTGTTAAACTTAACCCTGATTGCAAGATAGGTCAAAGATTAGAAATAACAATACCGCCTCAAGATTTTGGAAGAATAGCCGCTCAGACTGCAAGGCAGATAATCACTCAAAAACTTAAAGGCGCCGAAAGAGACGTGATATATGAAGAATATCGTCATAGAGTTGGCGAAATTATCTCAGGTACAGTAAAAAGAATGGCAAGAAAAACGATAATTGTTGATCTTGGAAAAGTAGAAGCAATACTTCCCGAAAAAAACTTACCAAGAACAGAGAAACCTCATATTGGAGAAAGAATTCAAGCACTTTTGCTAGAAGTTCAAGATACTGAAATCGGCGGTGCAGAAGTTATTTTATCTAGATCTCATCCTGAATTCGTATCTGCTTTATTTGAGCAGGAAGTACCTGAACTCGCAGAAGGCGTGATCAAAATAGAAAAAATTGTTAGAGAAGCAGGGTATAGAACAAAATTGGCAGTTAGCTCTACCGATAAAAAAATTGATCCGGTTGGAACCTGTGTTGGTGTGAGAGGATCTAGAATAAAAAATGTTATTCGAGAACTGAATAACGAAAAAGTTGATGTCATTCCTTATTCTTCAGATAAAGTACGTTTTCTTCAGAATGCTCTATCCCCTATTACAATCCAAAGATTAAAGATTAATGATAAGGTAACAATAATTGTTAACGACGACGATTATCCGATAGCTATCGGTAAAAAAGGAATGAATGCAAGATTAATTTCTAGACTCATAGAACAAGAAGTTGATTTTCAAAAAATAACTGAATATCAGAAATTTGTAACAGTACAAATGGCTGAACTTGGAGAAAGCGATGATCCTTCTTTGGATAAGCCTTTAAAAATTGAAGGTTTAAGTTCATTAATAGTCGAAGGATTGATTTCTGCAGGATATGAAACTTTGAGGTCCGTATTAAGATCCAATCCTCAAGAAATTACATCTAAGGTTCCCGGAATCAATTATTTAGATTTAGCGGATAAAATTTTAGAACAAAACACATAGGAATTAATTTTGGCTAAAGATATTAAACTAAACATAAAAAACACGCAGATTGCTGAAGCATTACAAAAATTCAATAAAAAACCATCTTCTTTAAAAAAAGATGTATTGAAGTCTTCTGAGAAAGAAACAACAACCCCTCCTAAAAGAAAAGCAAGAATTATTTCTGCAGAAGAAGTGCAAACAGAACAAAAAGAAATCAAGGCTAAGAAAACACCTAAAATCTTAGAAGAAAAAACAGAAGAATTAACTCCGAAAGAAGAAATTTTATCAGTTGAACCAAAAGCTGAAGAGTCTATTGAAGTTTCTAAAGAGAAAAAAGCACATAAAATTTCAGAAAAAGAAATTGTTCAGGAAGAAAAGCCATCCCCTATCATCGAAACTGAAAAACCTCAAATTACAACAGAAGAAAAGAAAGAATCGGAAAAAGTGTCAATTGAAAAGCCGCCTATAATTGTAAAAAAAGAAATTGAAGAAGAAGATGAAGAGCAAAAGAAAAAAGGATTTAAATTTGCAAAAAATGTAAAAGCTGCAAAAAAACCGGAAGTATATCGATCTTTTGATACGCAGGACAGATTGGGACTTAGAACTTTTGAAGATGAACGTTGGAGAAAGAAAAGATTTTCTAAACAAAAACTTCAAAGAGAAGTAATCCCAATTATTCGTCCATCTCATTTAAAAGTTAAAGTTCCTATTTCAATTAAAGATTTAGCTCAGGAGATGAAATTAAAGGCTTCCGAACTAATCCAAAAATTATTTTTGCAAGGGATCGCTGTAACTATTAATGATTATCTTGAGGATGAAACAACAATTCAATTATTGGGTCAGGAATTTGGCTGCGACATAATTATTGATACTGCAGAAGAAAAAAGACTTCAGATTACAGAAAATAGCATCAAGCAGGAAATATTGAACACCGAAAAAAGTGATCTTATAATTAGACCTCCAGTTGTAACATTTATGGGACACGTCGATCATGGTAAAACATCTCTTATCGATGTGATTAGAAAATCAAATATCGCTGCAGGCGAAGCTGGGCAAATAACACAGCACATGGGCGCATTTAGCGTTAAAACGAAGTTTGGAATGATCACAGTATTAGATACTCCGGGCCACGAGGCGTTTAGTCAAATGAGATCCAGAGGAGCCCATGTTACAGATATTGTAGTTTTAGTAATTGCCGGTGATGAAGGAATGAAAGAGCAGACAATTGAAGCAATGAATCAGGCAAAAGAAGCTAACGTGCCAATTGTTATTGCAATTAATAAATCAGACAAGCCGGGGTTTGACCAAGAAAAAATATATAGACAGCTTGCCGACCACTCGCTTTTGCCAGAAGCATGGGGTGGAACAACAATAACAGTAAACTGCTCAGCTAAAACCCACCAAGGAATCGATGAGCTTTTAGAAATGCTATCTCTTCAATCTGAAATATTAGAGCTAAAAGCTAACCCTAAATCGAGGGCAAGAGGAACTATTTTAGAATCAGAAATGCATAAGGGATTTGGAGCGATCGCAAATGTTTTAATACAGAACGGAACTTTAAAGACATCCGATGCAATTGTATTTTCAAATAAATGGGGCTCAATAAAAACTATTCATGATCAATATAATAATCTTATAACATCTGCCGGTCCATCGATGCCTGTAAAGATTACTGGCCTTTCCGATTTAGCCGAAGCAGGTTGTGAATTTATTGTTGTTGAAAATGAAAAGAAAGCAAAAGAACTTGCTGAAGCCAGATCTGAAAAAATGGAACTTTCTGTTTTACAGCAGACTAAGAAAATCAGCTTAGAAAACATTACAAAGAAAAATAAAAAGCTCTTCCCAATAATTTTAAGAGCTGACGTTCAAGGATCTTTGGAAGCTTTAAAGACCTCTCTTTTGAAAATTGATTCAACAAAAATAGATCTGGTTATTGTAAATGCCGAAGTTGGAGAAATTTCTGAATCAGATATCAGGTTAGCATATGCCTCTAAAGCCATTATTTTAGGTTTTCATACAAAAGTTGAAAGTCATGCCGAGACTATGATTAAACATTTAAAAGTAGTAGTTAAGCTGCATGATATTATTTATCATGCTATAGATGATATAAAAGAATTAATGAGAGCATCTTTAGACAAAATCGAAGAACTTCATAATATTGGAAAAGCAAAGGTAATAGCTACCTTTAAATCCTCTCAATTGGGAACTATTGCGGGATGCCAGGTTGTCGATGGAATAATAAAAAGAAATTCTTATATTAAAGTTATTCGAGATGGTCAAGAAATTGCCAAAACAAAAATCGCATCTTTAAAGAAAGTCAAAGATGACGTTAAAGAAGTCAGCAAAGGTTCTGAATGCGGAATCGTTCTTGAAAACTTTTCTACTTTCCAAAAAGATGATATTTTGGAAGCAAATGAAATTACCTATTTAGAGCAAGAATTATAATATGAAACCAAAAAGAGTGGATCGTTTAAATTCATTACTTCGCGAAGTTATTTCTGAGGTAATACATCAGGATTTAAGAAATCCCAAAATATCGAAGCTTTCCACTGTTATATCGGTTGAAATAACACCAGATCTTAAATATGCGAAAGTATTTGTAAGCGTAATTGGACCAGAAAAAGAAAAACAAGAAACAATAAAAGCTTTGAATCAGGCTGCCGGATTTATCTCAGTCAACTGCTCAAAAAAAATTGTAATTAGATATTTCCCCACACTCTCATTCGAACTTGATACTACCATAGATAAATTCATGAAAATTGATGAAATCTTATCAGATGTTAATAAAGAAAAAGAAAACAGAAAAAAATCAAAAGATGAATGATAATCAAGGAATTCTTTTAGTAAACAAATCTAAAAATTTTTCATCTTTCACTTTAGTTAAAATTTTAAGAAAAATAACTAAAATAAGAAAAATTGGCCATGCAGGCACTTTAGATCCTTTTGCAACAGGTCTAATGATCATGCTGCTCGGAAAAGAATACACAAAGAAATCTTCTTTTTATATTAACCACGATAAAGAATATTTATGTAAGCTGCATCTGGGATTTACTACAAAATCTTTTGATTCCGAAGAAGAATTAACATTTTTTTCAGACAAAATTCCAACAGCTGAAGAGCTTCAGAGGGTCCTTGAAAAATTCCAGGGAACTGTTGAACAAATCCCGCCTATGTATTCTGCCAAAAAAGTCAATGGTCAGAGGCTATATTCTTTAGCTAGACAAGACATAACTATTGATAGAAAACCGATTCAGGTTACAATTAATACAGAGTTGCTCTCTTATGTTTATCCATATGTCGAGCTAAAAATTTCATGTTCTAAAGGAACTTATATAAGAGCCATCGCAAATGATATTGGATATTTACTAGGCACAGGAGCTTACCTGATTGAATTAAAAAGAACAAAAAGCGGAATTTTTAATTTAAAAGATGCAATAGACCAAAGCTGCTTAACAGAAGAAGTTAATTTACAATCCTATCTTATAAGATGAAAATTTTAACATCAATTTATGAGAAACATGATTTTCCCTGCAATATCACTTTAGGTGTATTTGATGGGGTTCATTTGGGTCATCAATATATATTACAAAAACTAAAAGAGAAACCTGGCAATTCAGTTGTCATAACATTTAAAAATCATCCTCTTGAAATTTTATGCCCTTT
>Ga0172379_10007389_pt1 | contig 14286 bp, 11 predicted proteins | sample GrowelOW334metaG_FD_119756 | JGI IMG/M metagenome (GOLD analysis project Ga0172379, IMG submission 119756) | Groundwater microbial communities from an aquifer near a municipal landfill in Southern Ontario, Canada - Groundwater well OW334 metaG | ecosystem: Environmental > Aquatic > Deep... | reverse complement strand
GGTTCTTCCACGCCGCCTCGTCGGAAATCTTCGGCCAGCCCGCGCAGATGCCGCAGGACGAAAGCACGCCCTACGCGCCGGTGAACCCTTACGGCATCGCCAAGGCCAGCGCCGCGCAGATGGTGACGATGTATCGCAAGACGTTCGGGCACTTCGCCGTGAACGGCATCATGTTCAACCACGAGTCGCCGCGCCGCGGTGAGAACTTCGTGACGCGCAAAATCTGCCGCGCGGCGGCCGCCATCAAGACGGGGCAGCAAAAGGACCTTCTGCTCGGCGACAGCTCGGCCAGACGCGACTGGGGCTTTGCGAAGGATTACGTGCAGGGCATGTGGCTTTCCCTCCAGCACGCGACCGCCGAGGATTACATCTTCGCCACCGGCAAGCTCCACAGCGTGCAGGACGTGGTCGAAACCGCCTTCGCCACGGTGGGTCTCGACTGGCGCCAGCACGTCCGCAAGGACAACCGCCTCCTGCGCCCTGCCGAGCCGCAGCGCCTTTGCGGCAACCCCTCCAAGGCCCGGCGCCTCCTGAACTGGGAGCCGACCACCACCTTCCGCCAGCTGATCGAGGAGATGACGCAGGCGGAGCTCGCGCTGCTCGCCTCCGGCTAGCACGCGTTCGTGCGTCGAAAGGGGAATCCCGCTCGACAACCCCGTCGGGCTTTCACACTCTTTGGGCATGTCGAAACCTGCTTTGGGGCGCGGCTTGAGCGCGTTGCTGGGAGGTGGCGCTGCCTCCGCGAAGCCCGCGCCAGCCCCCCTCCCGCCGGCTCCCGTTCATCCGACCGTCCCGGCCGCGCCCGGCGAAGCGGTCCGGCAGGTCGCCATCGCCCGCGTGCGCCCCTGCACCTTCCAGCCGCGCAAGGATTTCGCCGAGGAGCCGCTTCGCGAGCTGGCCGATTCGATCAAGGCACAGGGCGTCCTTTCACCTCTCATCGTCCGTGCTCGCGGCGATGACTTTGAACTCATCGCCGGTGAGCGCCGCTGGCGCGCCTCGCAGATGGCCGGGCTCAAGTCGGTTCCCATCATCGTTCGCGAGGCGGACGACCGGGCCGTTCTTGAACTTGCGCTCATCGAGAACCTTCAGCGCGAGAATCTCAATCCCATCGAGGAAGCCCTCGGCTACGCGCAGCTCATCGAACAGTTCCAGCTCACGCAGGAAACGACCGCCATCAAGGTTGGCAAAAGCCGCGCCGCCGTCGCCAATGCGCTGCGCCTGCTGAAGCTTGCGCCCGAGCTGCAAGGCTACCTCCGCCACGGCCAGCTTTCCGTCGGCCACGCGAAGGTGATCCTCGGGCTCATCGGCGCCGCTGAACAGAAACTGGCCGCCGAGCGCGTGCTCAAGGACGGGCTGAACGTCCGCCAGACCGAGGAACTCGTCACCCGGCTTCAACAGTTCAGCACCCAGGCCCCCGCCAGGCCTTCGGCCGGTGGCAGGCCCGCCGTGCCGCGTGACGTGCATGTGGCCAGCCTCGAAACCAAGCTGCAGGAACGCTTCGGCACCAAGGTCGCGGTGCGTTATCGCAAGGGCAGGGGCGCGGTGGAAATCCGCTTCTTCAACGACGACGACCTCGACCGCATCCTCCAGGTTGCCGGCATCAAGATCGATTAGCCGCAAAAGAGCACATAGAGCGCAAAATCACATGGCTCTGGTTTCAACAGCTTCGCTTGATTGGCTGGCTTCCGCCTGTTCGGCTGCCTCGCGTTGTGTCCTTTGCGCTCTCTCGCAGCCCAATCCTGATTCTCCACGATGAAACTCCCCGTTCGCAAATACGGCGACCCCGTGCTCCGCAAGAAGGGCGCGCACGTCACCGAGGTCACCCCGGAAATTCACCAGCTCATCGCCGACATGTTCGAAACGATGGAGGCTCATCACGGCGTCGGCCTCGCGGCACAGCAGGTGGGCCATCCGATCCAGCTCACCGTGATCGACATCCGGCCCATCGAAGACCGTCCCTCCACGCTCGAGCTTGCCGGCCAGCCCGCCGATCCGAAATCCATCATGCCGCTCGTGCTGCTCAACCCGGTCGTCAAGGCGGTGGGGGCGGTCGAATCCGGCAGCGAGGGATGTCTCAGCTTTCCGAAGCTCTACGGGGAAATCGAGCGCCCGGAGTCCGTGGATGTGACTGCCACCAACGAAAAAGGCGAAGCCCTGTCGTTCCGCTGCGGCGGCCTCCTGGCCCGCTGCATCCAGCACGAGACGGATCACCTGCATGGCATTCTTTTCATTGACCGGATGGACCGCACCACGAAGGAAGAGCTGAAGCCGGATCTCGACGACCTGCAGGCCGCCACCAAGGCGGCCATGAAGAAGGCGAAGAAGTAGCCGGCCGGGCTTTTGTCCGCCAGACGTTGACCCGGAAGCGTCAGTTCACCGCGAGTTTCTCGAAGCTTTCCTCGATGAACGTCGTGTTCTGGATTCGGGCCAGCCTGGCGTAGAGGCCGTCGGTGGCGAGGAGTTCGTCGTGCGTGCCGCGCTCGACGATTTCGCCGTGACGGAGGACGAGGATTTGATCGGCCTTGCGAATCGTGCTGAGACGGTGCGCGATGACGAAGCTGGTGCGGCCGGTCATGAGCCGTTCCAGCGCTTCCTGGATCAGCTTCTCGGTCTGCGTGTCCACGCTCGCGGTGGCCTCGTCAAGGATGAGGATGGGCGCGTTCTTGAGCAGCGCGCGGGCGATGCTCACGCGCTGTTTTTCGCCGACGCTCAACTTCACGCCGCGCTCGCCGACGCGGGCGTCGTAGCCCTCGGTCAGGCGGGTGATGAAGTCGTGGCAGTTGGCGGCCTTCGCGGCGGCGTGGAGGTCGGCCTCGGTGGCGTCGAGTCGGCCGTAGAGGATGTTCTCGCGGATGGTGCCGTTGAAGAGGAACGGCTCCTGCGCAACGACGCTGATTTGTTCTCGCAGATTCTCCAGCGGCACTTCGCGCGTGTCCATGCCGTCAATGAACACGCGGCCCGAGGTGGCTTGATAAAAGGCGGGCAGGAGGTTGACGAGCGTGGATTTGCCGGCGCCGGTGGGCCCGACGAGCGCGGTCATCTGGCCGGGTCTGGCGTGGAGGGAGATGTCCTTCAGCACGACGCGCTCCGCGCCATATTGAAAGCCGACGTTTTCGTAGCGGATTTCGCCGCGCACGCGGGCCGTAGGAGACGACGTGAGGAGTCTCTGACTGGGTTCCGCATTCGGCATTCCGCGCTCCGCATTTGAAGCGAGACTCCTCACGTCGTCTCCTACGCGGTGGTTTTCCTCCGTCGCGTCCATGATGTCGAAGACGCGCTCGCTGGCGGCGCGGGCGGACTGGAGCATCTGGTTCAATCCGTGGAGGCGGCCGATGGGTTCGTAGAAGAGGCCGAGGTAGAGGAGGAATTGCACCAGTTCGCCGACGGTCATCTTGTTCGCGAGCACCTGCGAGCCTCCAAACCACAGCACGAGGCCGATGCCCAGCGACGACGCGAAGGCCATCGCAGGCGAGTAAACGGACCACGCGCGCATGACGGTGAGCGTGCCCTGGCGGAGGTCTTCCGCGCGGGCGCCGAAGCGTGTGTCCTCGTGGCGTTCGCGACCGAAGGACTTGATCTGGCGGATGCCCTGGAGATTGTCCATGAGCAGCGCGTTCATGGCGCTGGCGGCCTGACGCTGGGCGCGGTAGCGCTTGTGGGCGGTGAGCGTATACCAGAGCGCGCCGCCGACGAGGATGGGCAGCGGAAGGAGCGCGACGCCGGCGAGCAGGGGATTGGTGCAGAAGAGAATCGTGAGCACGCCGACGATGCTCAGGATGGCGACGGTGCCTTGTTCCGTGCCATCAATGAGGAGGCGTTCCATCGAATTCACGTCCTCGATCACGCGCGTCATCAGGTCGCCGGAGGCGCGCTGGTCGAACCAGCTGACGGGGAGACGTTGCAGACGGGCGTAAACATCGCGGCGGATGTCGAGGATGACGCGCTGCTCCAGCTCGTTGTTGAGGCGGATGCGCAGGCCGGTGAAAAGTTCGCGCAGGAAGAAGGCCCCGATGAGCAGGCCCATCACCGGCGCGAGGCTGTCGGCGTTCTTCTTCGTGATGACTTCGTCAATGACATGCTGGGTCAGCTTTGGGTAGGTGAAGGCGGCGGCGAGCGAGAGCAGTGCGAACGTGACGGTGCCGGCGGCCATCAGCTTGTAAGGCCGCAGATAGACGCCGACGCGCCGCACGACCTCGGAGGCCGAGCGCGGCTGCGATTTGAAGCTGGGGTCGGTGTGGGCACCGAAACCGGGATGGGCGCTCATGTCGGCGGGGATTGAACGCGGGAACAACGACGGGGCGAAGCTCAAAGTTTGGCCCGCGAATGACGCGAATGAACGCGAAACAGAAGGAATGTTCCATTGTTGGCGGGCTTGCTTTGGCTGTTTGTCCCCATTCGCGTCCAATTGCGTGATTCGCGGGCCACCCCCGGCCTACAGTGAAAACCCGGTTTGACGGTAACAACCCACTCTTGTAAATACATTGTCGTGACACCGCAAAGTCTTTGGACATACAGCAACAGGCCAGTGCGTCATGGATTTCGACTGGAATAATCAGGCGTTCAGCCTCGGTGGCGAACTGACGACGCAGGACGTGGAAGAGTCCTTCGAGGATCCGTTTGTCGTGCGGTTGCTGCCGGACTCGCCCCGGTTCGCAGAGCAGGCCCGGTATTTCAATCTGGGCCGGTCGGCGCGCGGGGCGGGCGTGTTCAGCGTGTATCGGACCAACGGCAAGCAGGTGCGGGTGATTTACGCGCGTGAGTTCCTGCAGGAAGAGCAGTTCTTCTACAAGCGGCGCGTGACGCAGCTGCTGGATCAGAGAGATTGAGCATGACGGCCATATCCAACTGGGACGCGGTGCCGGCCTTTCAGAACGAGGTCGAGGAAGCGGATTATTGGAAGGAACACCGGCTGGACCTGCGGCTCATGGATTCGGCGATGGTGGCGGGGGCGGAGTCCACCGAGTCGGTGACGGTCACGCTGCGCATGGACCCGCGGATGCTTTCGCGCATCAAGCGCATCGCCCGGTCCCGGTATCTGAACTACCAGAGCATGGTGAAGCAGTGGTTGAGTGAACGGATGGAACAGGAGCTGCGAGACAAGGCAATGAAATGAAGCTGAAGTCAAAACAGGCGGAGCCGGCGGGGCGTGAGACGTGGGCGTTCACGCTCGTGGAACTGCTCGTGGTCATCTCGATCATCGGCGTCGTTGCGGCGCTGGTCGTGGGCGGCGTCCGCGCGGCGTCCGGCAAGAGGGACGAGGCCGCCGTGAAGGCAAAGCTCGCGAAGCTCGTGCTCGCCATCGAGGCCTACAAGGGCAAGAACGGCTTCTATCCTCCGGACAATCCCGCCAACGCGCTGGCTTTCCCGTATTGGAACCCGCTGGCTTACGAACTCAGCGGCGTGCGTGTGAGCGGCGCGAATTTCATTCCCGAAGCCGATCCCACCCACACGATCACGCCGGCGATCCTGACCGGTTATTTCAGCCTGACCGGGCTTGCCAACACGGGGAAGAATACCGCGACAAAACCCCGGTATTCGCTGAGTCTGGTCGGTGGCCCGGGCAAGAATGCGGACTTCGTTTTTCTCACCAACGGCACGCCCGGCCTCCCCGCCGCCATGTTGCTTCAGGTTCCCGCCGAACATCCGGCGGGCGGGGCGGCCAATGTCTGGCGTTATCGCGCGTATCCTGCCGGCGGACACAATCCGAAGAGTTTTGACCTGTGGGCGGAATACAAACGGAGCGGCGGCGGCACCAACATCCTCGGCAACTGGAGATGAACCCTGACTTGAACATGAAACACCATCCTCAACCCACTTCCACCCGCCAGCGGGCCATGACGCTCATCGAGCTGCTCGTCGTCATCAGCATCATCGGAGTGCTGGCCGGACTCATTTTCCCGGCCATGGCGAATGTGAAGAAGAAGGCCAAGGTCATGCAGGCCCAGAAGGACATGTCGGACATCAAGGGAGCCATCAACGCCTACCAGCACGATTACAGCCGCCTGCCGGCATCAAGCTCCGCGGCGCAGCGGGGATGGGACTTCACCTACGGCAGCAGGCACACGGGCTACGGAACAAACGTCGTGGACAACAACAACGCCGGCTACCAGGCCAGCAACGCCGAGCTGATGCTCATCCTGACGGCCAGCCAGAGCTTCACCGGTTACACGACCAACCTTTGCAATGCGAACGACGCCCTCAACCCGCGCAAGACCGGCTACCTGAACGCCAAGAACTCGGGGGCCAGCGGGGCGACCGCCGGCGCGGGCCTGGGCACGGACGGCGTGTTCCGGGATCCGTGGGGCAATCCCTACGTCGTCGCGCTGGACCTCAACTACGACGGCACGGTCAGCAACTCGGTTTACCGCCTGCGCGCGGTGTCGCAAATGAGCGGGGGCAGCCCGACCGGATATTACGGTCTCGTCGGCGTCGGCAACGGGAACAACAACAATTACACCCTGCGGGATTCGGTGATGATTTTTTCATTTGGCCCGGATGGCGCGTTCAGCGCGGCGACCGATGCCAACGCGGGCGTGAACCGGGACAACGTCCTGAGCTGGAAGTGAGTTTATGAATTGTGCGCGGCACATCCTGGACCGGAGCGACACAGCCGATGCGGCAGGAGCGCGGCCTTCAGGCCGCAGCCGCGCGACTGTTCAGGCGGGCTTTCTGCGGCCTGAAGGCCGCGCTCCTGCCGCCGCCGGGCGTGGCTTCACGCTCATCGAGATGATCGTGGTGCTGGGGATCATCGGGATCATCGCGGCGCTGACGCTGCCCTCGTTCACGAAGGGCGGCAAGGGGAACACCACCGAGTCGGCCACGAGGCAGTTGATGGATGACCTGGCCTACGCCCGGCTCAAGGCCCTGAGCGGACGCGCGCGGGTGTATGTCGTTTTCTTCCCGTTGCAGAGTGATTACCTGACCGTCGCGGTCACCAACGCATTTTACACCAACAGCGGTGCCAACTCGATGCTCGCCGGACAGATGGCCTCCTACGCCATCTTTGTGCGGCGCGCGGTGGGGGAGCAGCCCGGACAGGAGTCGCCCCGCTACCTGACCGAATGGCACACGCTGCCGGACGGGGCCTTCTTCCCGCCCAACATTTTTACCAACACGAACTCGAACACGCGGATTTTTTGGAACGTGAACCAGCTCTTCGGCGCGACCAACGCGGCCACCGACTACCTGTTCCCGTTTCCCGACACGGGCAGCGGAGCCATGCATGCGGACTATCTGCCTTACATCGCCTTCGAGCCGGACGGCCGGCTTTACGGGCGGGCCGGTGATCTCACCCTCCCGCTGGTGGAGGGCAGCCTGCTCCAAGCCAAGGATGCCAGCGGCAAAACAAACGCCATCGCCGATGTGGATGCCCAGGTGACGGCGGCCCCGGTTCCGGCGACCGGCGGCATTGTCAACGGCATCGAGTATTACGTGGCGGGCGGCGGGCGGGTTCGTTACCCGGCGGCAGGCGGTGTGATCTTCAACGCGGGCGAGACGTTTCAGGGTGCCACCGCCAGCGGTCAAGACTACGCGGTGATCAGCGGCTCGCCGAGGGTGGTTCATCTTTACGGGGTGAGGTTGAACTGGATCACCGGACGGGCCAAGGCCGTCAGACCCGAACTGCCATGAACTTGAAGCCCTGCCAGCAGCCCTCTGGACGTGACCATGCCACGGTCTCCTCCCTCTCCCTTTGCGGAGCAAGGGGAGAGGGCCGGGGTGAGGGGTTGGCCGCGTCGACGTTGGTGGCCGCACCCCTCATCCGGCCTCCGGCCACCTTCTCCCCTCGCTCCGCGAAAGGAGAAGGACGCCTTCACGCGGCCTCCGCCTTCACCATGGTCGAGGTGGCCTTGAGCCTCGCCATCGTGGCCTTCGCGCTCGTGGCCATCATCGGCGTGATGCCGGCGGGCTTGAACGTGCAGAAGGAGAACCGCGAGGACACCATCGTCTCGCAGGATGCCACGCTGCTCCTGGAGGCGATCCGCGGCGGCTACAGCAGCTCGAACCTCACGGCGCTGACATCGGGTTTCCTCAAGTTCAGCGGCCCCGCCTCCCTGCCGGTGACGAACACGCCGCTGGAAATCATCAAGCGTCTGAGCATTCCGCGCTGGGACACCACCAATGCCACCAACCTCGTCCGCGCCCACTTCCGCGCCTTGAGCGGCAACCTGCTCGACACGACTGCGGGTTCTTCGAACGTGGCCTTCAGCTACGTGGTGACGAGCGAGGTGACGAACTACACCACCGTGCCGGCCAATTCCCTGCTCAGTCCCTATCTCAGCAACAACCTCTACGAAGTGAAGCTGACCTTCCAGTGGCCGGTTTACGAGTCGGCGGCCGGACAGTTTCCCACGAACTACGGCAATGGCCGGCTCGTTGTGCGCACGCTGGTCAGCGGACAACTGACCAACGACAACGGCGGCTACCTCTTCATGGGCGTGACCTATCAAGGGCTATGAGAATTTTCCCTCCAGCCCAACGACCGGACGGCGCGATTGACGCGATGGGAGCGCGGCCTTCAGGCCGCAGAAGCGTTCCTGCGCAGTCCGTCTCCCCCTGTGCGCGGACTTCGCTTGCCGCCCGCACGGCCAGGGGTGTTCGATCTTTGGGTTTGAAGGTTCGCCAGCTGTTTTGTCTGTCCACCTTGCTGCGGCCTGAAGGCCGCGCTCCCGCCGCAAAAGCGAGCCCGGGACGGTGCCGGGCCGTCACCCTCCTTGAGCTGATGGTCGCGGTGAGCCTGATCTCCATCATCATCCTTGCGCTCTACGAGATGTTCGACCGCACGCAGCTGCAGATGCGGCGGGCGGTGCGCGATGTGGACAAGTTCGAGAGCAGCCGCGCGGCGGCGGACATTCTCCAGCGGGATCTGCCGCAGATGGTGGCGGCGAATTCGACGCAGGGCGCTTCAGCGGTCAACTTTTTCACCGGCACCAACTGGTCGGACGGCGCGTTCGGCATGACCAACAACGGCACCCAGGTGCAGCAGAACGTGCTGCATGACCTGTTTTTCGTGTCCTTTGATTCCGCCGCCACGCCGAACAACTGGATGGCCGTGGCCTATCGCGTGGCCAGCAGCACCAACCCGCTCGTCCCGGCGCCCGGTCTCGGCACGCTTTACCGTTGGGTCACGAACGCGAACCGTTTCTCCACGAACTTCCAGTCCAGCTATGCCACGGCCGCCGCCACCAACTATCAGCGCGTGGTGGACAACGTGGTCCATTTCCGCGTCACCGGCATCACGAACGGCGCGCCCATGCCGCCCGGCGGCTATCTTACGAACACGGAGCTGCCGGGAGTGGTCGAGATCGAACTGGGCTACATGGACAGCAAGACCGCTGGACGCGCCCGGGGCATCGCCGCCAGCTCCAATCAGTTCCGGCAGTATCTCTCCACCAACGTGGACAGCGTTCACATCTTCCGCATGCGCATCCCGGTTCGCCCCGGCCAGCAATGAAGATTCAGAGCCATTCAACCATTCAAGTGCAGGACTCGAAGCCGCGTCCGTCGCGCCGTTTCTCCCTCTCCCTTTGCGGAGCAAGGGGAGAGGGCCGGGGTGAGGGGTTGGCCGCGTCGGCGTTGGTGGCCGCACCCCTCATCCGGCCTGCGGCCACCTTCTCCCCTCGCTCCGCGAAGGGAGAAGGCTCGCGGGCTGGCATCGGTCGCTCCGCGCGTCAGTCCGGCGTCGCCCTCATCGCCACGCTCATCATGCTCTCGCTGGTCACGTTCATGGTCGTGGCCTTTCTCGGCGTGGCCAGGCGTGAGCGCCGGTCCATCGAGGCCCAGACGGGGCAGGGCGGCGCGCGTTCGGCCCAGGAGGCGGCCTTTGCCCGCGCGCAGGCTGAAATCATCGCGCAGCTTCTCGTCACCGGAGACAAGTGGAATTACGGGATGATCGCCCCCACAAACTTTCAGAACACCAACGCCTTCAACAACACCCTCAGCCCCACCAACGTCAACCACACCAACGCCCTGGCGCTGGGCCTGAACGCGTGGCTCACGAACCTCGGCAACCTGCAATACGATCCGCGCCTCCCTGTCTTCTCCTCCTATTACACGAACAGGACGCCCTACGATCTACTCCAGAGTGAAACCAACCAGGGCCGCTTCTACCTCGATTTCAACCGCAACGGGATGTTCGATTCCACCGATCCTTCCCAGGCCGCCGATCCCCACTGGATTGGCATGTTGGAGTATCCGGATGCGACTCATGGCCGGGACAACCGAGGCGTGGGCCGATACAGCTATCTCGTGGCCCCGGCGGGCAAGGCCCTGGACCTGAACCTGATTCACAACCAGGCCAAACTGCAGTTTCCCGCGGCGTTCGCAAACGAGGGCTACTACCGCAACCAGAACGTCGGCCCGCAGGAGATGAACACGGCCGCGTTGCTGGCGGAGGTGAATCCCTATTGGAATTACACCTATGACACCGTGGTGGGCAATTCGAGCATCCTTCCGCCCGCGGCGCAGAGCGCCTTCGGAGACGCCCGGGATCTGCTGCTGTTCCGGAACAACGGGGGCTACGACAACAACGCGAGCCTCAGCGCGCAGTTCGGTGTCACCGCGGCACAGAACCTGACCAACGCCGAGTTCAACGTGTTCGGATTCGGACCGTTGATGACCGGTCCCGCCATCTCCTCCTACTACGATGGCCTGAACTATTACTGGCCGGGCGGCAGCAACACTTCCGCGACCGCGCAGCGCTACTTCGACCTCAACGAGCTGTTCCTCACCAACCGCTCCTACGCCAATTTCACGGCAAATCTCAATTATCTCGGGAAGACCAACGAAGCGACATCCTCCCCCGCCGGTGAACTCAACCGCCGCACCTTCTACAAGCTGCTCAGCTCGCTCGGCGTCGAGTCCTGGCCGGTGACGAACAAGCTGAACCTGAACTGGTCCAACGCGCCGTTCACCGGGACCAACATCACGCTGGATTTCCCCGGCGGCGATTACTCGGGCTTCACCGGCTGGCATCCGGACTATTTCTTCTTCAACACCGCCGAGCTGATGATCCGCGCCAGCATCACGCCCAGCGTGTTCATCAACACCAACTGGACCGGCTTCGGTGTCGGCACCGATCCCGGCGTGCTGGTGACCAACTACTATTTCGGCACCAGCTTCCTTGGCACCAACTTCGGGATACTCAGCGTCACGAACATTCCGATCTTTCCGTTCAGCTACTACACGCCGGAGATGCACCGGTTGCTCCAGCTCACGGCGAACCTCTACGACGCCACCACGACGAACAGCGCCTCGCCCGCCTACCCGACGCTCTTCCGGCCCTACTTCGCCTTCAACACCAACGGCTGGCCCAGCAACGACTTCATCAAGATCGTCGGCTACACGACCAACGCGACGGACACCGGCCTGCTGGCCCTGCCCGTGTATGACCTGTCCGACCCGAACGGCCGCATGGCCCTGTATCAGGGACCGGGCGCGACCGTCAGCCCGGCGGGGATCGGGAGCAACCAGTTGTGCGTGGTGGCGGGCACGCCGGTGATCGTCGGCGTGAAGAAGGGGTATCCGAACTTCAATGAGTTTGGGGTGCAGACCATTTTCTCCGACACGCGCCGGCTGGAGTTCGTGAAGACCAACGCGACGAACATCGGCCCGATGTCCATCGCCGGGATGCCTCTCTTGCAGACCAACCAGTCACACGTCATCGGGCTGACAAACATCTTCGGGATCGAGGCGTGGAACTCCTACTTCACGGCGTTTCCAAGGGACCTCCGAATGGCGGTGACGAACGTGTCCTACATCGTTCTGACCAACGAGTTCGGCCCGCTCTACACGAACATCGCGGTCAATGGCACAAACATCTTCATTGGAGCCGGCACATGGCGGGGCATGTCCAACGGGCTGGCCAGCTTCAAGAGCTTCTTCTTCACGAACATTCCGCAGCTCTCCGCGACGCTTGCGATGGGCTACGCCTACGCCACGAACTATCCTCCGCTGGCGGGCTTCACCAACGGTGGCTTCATCCCGGCCAGCCCCACCGGTCCCGGAAGTCCGAGCATTTTCAACCGCTCGAATGGTTTCCCCGACATGAAGCTGGGCATCACCATCACGAACTCCATCCGCTACGCGCTCTACGAGCCGAACAGCAATCGCGTGGTGGACTTCGTGAACCTCACAGGGCTCGTCACCGGACTCGACCTGGCCGCCGCACTGCGCGTGACCAACAGCACCAACGACACCGGCGCGCGATTCTGGCTTACGAATCGTGTTGGCGGCGTCCTCAACCCCACCCTCGGCATCAGCAACCAGATTGCGTTGAGCCTGGACACGAACGTCAACTCCATGGCCACCAACCTCTGGCGGCAATACAGCCTGAACACGCCCATCCTGCGCGAGATCGACCGCTTCCGCAAATGGATGGGCACCAACGGCCCCCTCGCAATCAACCAGCGTCCCCTGTCCACGAACCTGACCACCATCCAGGCTCCGTTTACTCCGACACGCCTCGTGTCCTTCACCGCCACCTGGGAGGCCAACGACCCGCTGGTGCATTACACCTCCACCGACCTGTCCGATCCGTATCGTGTGACGCTCAACGACCAGGTCACTCCGATCATTCCGCCCACCACCATAGCTCCGCCGGCGGGGACGCTGTTCCGCGTTGATTTCGGGGTGTTCGGCGGACGTTTCGGTGCCGTCACAAACGGCGGAGTGAACCGCTACTGCATGCCCTGGGGGCGGCCGCTGGATACCACCGGCTCACGGCTTGCGAGCCTGACCAACTTCTACGTGGTTGCGCCCGCCGCTTACGATTTGCGGTTGAAGGATCCTGGGGTTGTCAGTTCCGAGTGGTGGGATTTCCCGCAGCGCAAGTTCGCCAACCTGGGCTGGATCGGCCGCGTTCACCGCGGCACGCCGTGGCAGACCGTCTATCTCAAATCCGAAGTGCCCAACACCACCAACTGGTTCTACTGGGCGCACAGCACCGAGACGATGCCGACCAACGACTGGCGGCTCATGGACGTGTTCACCACCGCCATCAACACCGATGCCACGCGCGGCCTCCTCTCGGTCAACCAGACGAACAGCGCCGCATGGGCCGCGGCGCTGGGCGGCACGCTCGTCCTTTCAAACAACGGCGCGGGTTATATGGCCATGCCCATCACCCCCACGCTCAACGGGGCCTCGCAGCTCGCCACGATCGTCGGTGACCTCGCGGGCGGCATCATCAACGCGAAACAGCGCGTGCCCATGTGGAACCCCGTGGCGAACTACAGCGCGGGCGACGTGGTGGCCTACACCGTCCTCCCGTATCTCGTGTTTGGCGACACGCTGCCGCATTCAGACAGATGCTTTGTGGCGGTGAACGGAACCAACCAGAACCAGAACCCGCTCCTGCAGGTGACGACCAACAACTTCTCATACTGGGTGAACGCCTATTTCTGGAGTTCTGTCTCGAACTACTCCGCCGGAAGTCTCGTCGTGCATCGCGGCGTGTCCTACTACTCGCTCATCAATGGCAATGTGAACTTGCTGCCGGATCAGTCGCCGGGTCAGTGGGAAATGTTTCCCAGCCGCTCCTTCACCCGGGTTGGTTCAGTCCTGGGCACGCCGGAGTTGAGCGTGCAGTCGCCTTATCTCAACAGGGGCCAGCCATGGCGTGGCGTCGTTTACGCGACCGGGGCGCGGGTTTACTGGCAGGGCTGGTATTATCAGGCGCTCCGCCCGGTGCCCGCCAACCAGCCGCCGAATCCCTACTGGCCTTACTCCGATCGCCGCAACGCGGCGAACGCCTACTGGTGGCCGCTGGAATCGCCCGCCATTTCCGTGAATGCCGGCACTTCGGATTCCCTCTCCGACGTTTTCATCGAGCGCATTCCGCAGCAGACGCTGGGGCTGATGCAGCTGGAGCAAAGCCCGCGCTTCGTGATCTACGCCTATGGCCAGTCCCTGCGTCCGGCGGATCGTGGCGTCTATGTGGGCAGCGGCGCGTATCAGGGCATGGTCACGAACTACCAGATCACCGGGGAGGTCGCCTCGCGCGCGGTGGTGCGCGTGGACGGCCTGCCGGAACCGGGCTTCCTGCCGCGCCCGTTGCCCACGAACGCGCCGCCGCAGGTGACGCCCCGCGTCGTGGTGGAAAGCTTCAAGCTGCTGCCGGCGGATTACTGACACAACCCGTGATGACATTTCCGACCCAACAAACTTTCCAGCCACGCCGATGTTTCATACCATTTCGGAATGGAAGTCGGTGGAATCGGTGGCGGACCGCGACGCGCCTTGCCTCCCTCTCCCTTCATCGGATGAGGGGAGAGGGCCGGGGTGAGGGGT
>Ga0172379_10007388_pt1 | contig 14287 bp, 10 predicted proteins | sample GrowelOW334metaG_FD_119756 | JGI IMG/M metagenome (GOLD analysis project Ga0172379, IMG submission 119756) | Groundwater microbial communities from an aquifer near a municipal landfill in Southern Ontario, Canada - Groundwater well OW334 metaG | ecosystem: Environmental > Aquatic > Deep... | reverse complement strand
CGCCACCCCAGCCACCGCCCCAACCATGGTAACCCCAGTGGTTCCAGTGGTCTGCGCGAGCCCAACCGCCCCAATGACCGCGATCTCTTCCCCAGCCACCGTTCCAGCCTCGGTTGCCGCGGTCGAAGCCTCGGTCTCCGCGGCCATCACCTCTATCCCCGCCGCGGCCGTCTCCTCTATCCCCGCCACGACCGCCTCGATCTCCACCGCGGCCGCCGTCGCCGCGACCGCCACCGCCGCGACCGCCTTCATGACCTCCGCCACCGCCTCCACCTTTGCCGTAAGCGGAATCTGGGAAGATGAAGTTCGCGAGAATGACCACCACAGCTAAAGTGGTAATTACACGTTTGCCTAAGTTGAGTAAAGTTTCCCAATCGCCACTCCAGTCAACCAATTTTTCTTTCAATAAATTTAGTTCGTTGACAATGCGCAGTGGTAGTTCAGAGGCGCGCTTTAGTAGCGCATCTACTAGACTCTTGAGGTCGAGTGCTTCGAGAAATGTCGCAGGATCAACCATGAACCGTGACAACAAAAGCTTAGTTCTTTGCGGCTGTAAGCCTGGCATGAGGCTGATTACGTCGTCAAATAATTCTTGTTCTCGTTTGCTCTGATCTGCTGTGGTAGCTAACTTTTCTACTACTTCTGGCATTTCATCATAGTTAGCAGTCAGTGCATTCCAGAGCCTGTTTTCATTTGTGAGGCCATAATTGCTGTCACCATCTACAGTGCAATCGGCAGCTGTGCTATCGACTGCTGTGGTTGAATTGACTAGGGGCGAATCGGTCTCTAAATAGGCAAGAAAAATTGAGTTTGCGTGCTGCTCTGGTATTGCTATCGTTTGTATTTTTTCAAAGCCAAGCGGGAACAAAAAGAGATGCTCGAAGTCGATAACATCTTGTGCAGAAATTGTATTTTGTTTAGAGCTTGCGAGTAAAAATCCCCAATCAGGACCATAACCTAGAGCGCTGAACGAGGGAATGGTCACTCGGTAAGGGCGGCTATCGAGACCGGCTGTCCGCATGGCGTTGAAGATACTCCAATAGGCACTGGGAGTGGCAGACGGCGATACGGCGTTGCTAGCCAGAACTCCTGCTTCGCCTAAGAGAGCGGCAATTGAGCGGTACCATTCGACACTATGAAACTTGGCTCCAGCTGCATCTTTTGCTACAGTCAGGTCAATGATAATTAAGTCATATTGTTTGTTGGCACTCTGACAATTCTGTACATACTGCCAGGCATCTGTGACATGAACAGTAGTGCGCCCATTGCTCAAGCTGTCGCCGTTTAACTGGCTCAATTCAGCCTTTGCTAAGCCTAAGACCTCTGGGTCATAGTCGACCAAATCAATGGTATCTATCTTGTCTGAAGCTAATAATTCTCTTGCCGTGAGGCCATCTCCGCCACCAATGATGAGCGCTTTCAAGCCAAGATTGCTATCTTGCTTGTCTGCTTTTGTCTGCAAGCGCTTCTCTGCTAGCTTAAGAGCCGGTCCGGCAAGCCCTCCGTGATAAATTCTTTCGTCATGTTCATCAAATTGCAGATCGCCGTCGATAAAGAGGGCAAGAGATCCATCAGGACGGCGATTGAGGAAAGTTGACATGCGTTTCAATTTCTCGCGGTGGGAAGCATCGTTAATTTAGCCCAATGAGGTGAAATCAACATTAAAGAGGAGGTTTTAATACAGGCCATGCATTCATGGTCTATACTTCTCTTGACGACATTGGCTTCTAGGTCAACTGTGACAGTTACATACTGGAGACCCATGAGTTTTTACAAACACATTTTGCTTGGCAGCATACTGCTCACCTCAATTCTCCCAACCTGTGCTGGAGAGCTTGTGAGTGATCAGCCAATTTCTGCGCCAACTGTTACACCTGTTGCGACAGATTCGGTAAGCGTTGAATCAACTGCGGTAACAGTGAAAACTACTGCTCAAGCAAAAGTTGGCAAAATTTCAAAAGTCGAAAAAGACTCAAAGTCGATAGCTGTCAGTAGTGCTAAAGATCAGGTGGTGCCAAAGAAGATTGTCAAAGAGAAGAAACCCTTTTATCTCAATCCGTTTAAGCGCATTGCCCACGACAGTAAGGTAATTCTCACTCCTCTTTTAGAGAACGTTGGAGCACCCCTTAAGGCAACTGAAGATAATTTGCGCGCACTGCAGAGCCCTCTGCGCAATCTTGAAGAACCCCTCACTGGTATCAAAACTTCGGTCGGAGAACTGAAGACTCCTATTCAAGATTTGCAAAAGCCAATGGCTGAAATTAAGCAGCCTATTGTTGAACTACGTAAGCCAATCGGTGCTTTGAAGCAACCTATTGCCGACCTGCGTAAGCCCATAGCCGATTTGTCCAAGCCAATCCATGAGTTGAATGTACCAATTAGCCATTTGCAGCGCAGTATGAATTCGCTGCCCCGGCCGATTGAGAGCTTAGTTCAGCCCTTGGATCAACTGAGAAAACCGCTAGACGGTATTGCTGAGCCGTTGAGCAATCTTGAGCCGAGCGTGCGCAATTTGGCACCACCAGTGAGCAAATTATCGGGCTCTGTAGACGTTCTGCAAACTCAGGTGGCATCACTTTCTGGTGAAATGAAAGATCTGCGAAAGTCTTTGCTTGATATATGCGTTTATATCAGCTTGGCTATAGTCTTGGGCTGCGCCATGATTTCTGGAACTTTGATCTGGCTAATCAAGCACTTTGCCAGAAGCTACGGCTTGAGCCCAGCACGAGCCATGCATTTTGTCGCTAATCCCGATGAACTAAAGAAGAAATAGAGCCTGAAAATTTAGTTGAGATTTGTCTAGGAGCGAGAGTATATCTCTAGATACTCTTTGTGATTGGCGTCCCAGCTACCTGTTAGACCATTGTGTAAGAGCTTCCATTCTTTAGCGATCTTTTGATAGAAGGCTTTACTGGCGCAACAACTTTTCTCGCCAATAACAATAATTTTTTGCCCTTTGTATTCACTTAGTGCCTTAAATGCCATGGTGTTTTGTGGCGGCCAGCACATCAGCAGGGTGTAGTTCGGATAGTCTACAACTGAGCTGCTGTCACCTTTTTCGATTCGTGTCCAACTCTTGCCGTTGGTGGTTGGCAAACCAACAATGCTAGTGCTGAAAAACCAATTCTTCCCTTCTTCTACCGGAAAGGCATCTAGTGCAATTGTCTCAACTCCCAATTGCTGCAAGAGCCAGGCATTGTAGCCGTTGCCGGCGCCTAGCTCTACTAAGGGGCCATGTTCAGCAATTTGGTCTAGCACTTGCCTTGATAGCACTGAATACGAATACTTTTCTCTTAGAGACTCAAAGAAAATCTCTTCTACGGCTTTGGCATTGTAAAACGGCAGAAGAGAAAGCACTTTTATTGAGGCTTTCTTTATTTGGTCTAGATCAGCTAAATTAGCCAGTTCTACGATTTGTTTTGATGACTCTTTGATGTTTGCTGTTCGCAGAGCAACTAGTTTGGAATAGATATCCCAATACGGATGTTGGAGATCTTCAGGCATCTATTTGCCCTTTCCTTTCACTGTGCCAGATACTTTTGATACACCAAGGCTGGGATTGGCGAGCTTTCCGCCGGATAATAGCGCCTTGTGTTGTGTATTGAGAAGCGACAATTCTGTTTTTAACGATTCAAATTCGCCTGCTAAGTTGCGCTCAGCTTCTACAATTTTACTGCGTTTCAATAATTCGCCATCGGCATTGGCGCTCTCGCGCTTGGCATTAGCCAGGCGACCTTCGGCATTGGAGAGGTCTAGTTCAGCCCGAGCAAGCCGTTCTTGGTCTGCCTGCATTTGATGAGAGAGCTTGGCATTTTCGGCCTCAGAGATCATCATGCCGGGGCAAAGGTGTGGTGGCGGTATTGGTGGCAGATGATATTGGTCAACGTGCATCGTATATTTTTTAGCGTGCTCTTTGTAGAGCCTCTCTGCTTCTTTGCAGTGGCCGATGTCGCGCTCTACTTGGTCAAGGTGTGCCTTGTAGCTATTGACGTGATCTCTGAAAGCATTGAGGTCACTCTTGTATTGGTCAAGGTTGGCCGGCGACATTTTTGTTAGTTTATTGGCACCGCCGGTGAGGCCCCTGGCATTGCGAATGGCATCGCGAATATTAACTGTTGATTGAGAGGCGTTCAAGCGAAAGTCTTTGCCTTCGGCAATGAGCTCACGGGCTGACTCTACCCTTCCTGGCTGGGTACAGAGCTCATCTGGAATTGTCTTGCTAGAACACTTGCTCGAACATGTTTTACCCGAGCTTTCTTTATTTGTGTATTTGCTAGAATCGGCGCGAACCTCTAACGTGAGGGATATTGCGGCCGCAGATGAGAACACAAGAGCAGCGGCGGCTACTCGGCTCAGTCTGTTTGATTTGCTTTCCATTCTTTTTTCCTGGATGTTACCGAAGTTTGTGCGCTTTGGCAGCTAGCTCAACTGGGGCGTCATCGGCCACGGGGTCATCGTTGAAGCTCGGTGTGTCGCTGCCATAATAGCGTACATAAAGGTTTGTACCCAGCGCGCGCAATTTAGCATTACCTGGTCTAACTGGTTGCATCATTTGGGCTTTGAGATTGGCGGCACTTTGGGCGACAAATGCAGCTTTGCGCGCGGCCTCGGCCCGTATTTTTGTAGCCTGCACTGCGGCATCGTTGCGCACGTAGTTGGTGCGAAGGTTGGCTAGATTAGACTGTTCAGTATCGTCGTAACCTTGGTAGCCGCGCCGATTGAGTAAACTTACGCTAGTGTGATTATCTTGGGCAATGCGGCGCAACTGAATGTTAGCGAGGTCAGTACGCCAACGTGACCATCTCTGGCCTTCTGCAGCGTGTAAATTGCTCAAGTCATTAGATTGTTTGTTGATGAGTTTAATGGTGCGCTCTACTATAAGTGGAGAATCTTGCGGCTGGGTGCGAATGTATGAGTCTCGTTTGGCCAAGCCCAGCAGTTTAGCCTTGCCATAGCGGCCATATTGACCGAATGGGTCAACCTCGAAGCCAGCTCTATAGGCTTCTTTAGCACCTTCGTAATCTTTCAGTTTCACTAAGATATCGCCAAGATACGCATAGGCAGGCGAATAGCGAGGGTTTATGTTAATCACTTTGAGATAGGCGTCTGCTGCTGCGTGGTATCTCTTTTGTTTTAATTCTTGCGCCGCCAAGGCATAAGCTTTGTTGAATGTCAGTTTTTCAGGTTTTCGTGCTTTTGATTTGTCAGCCTTAAGCGCTGCCATTGCCGCTTGTTCAGCTGCAATTGCTTTCGCTTGGTCGTCGGCTTTCTTTTGGGCCAGTGCCTCTAGAACCTGCTCAATCTTGCCTATGCGGACATTATTCTCTAGCGTCTCATTGGCCTGACCGAAGACCAAGTATTCAAGGCGGCGTAATCTTTTGGGCTCACTTTCAGTGGTGAAGCCATGGCCGAAGTAGTGAGTTTCAAGAACACTGAGCTTCTCACTGTTAGAAGAGTTTGCGCTGCTTGGACCAAGACCTGAAGCTGGTGTTAGAGCTGAAGGGGTTGCAACCATAGGCGGAACCATGGCTACAGAATCAGCCCAGGCCGCTGTTCCACTGATAACTGACAGTGTAATTGCGGATGGTAGTACTGCGCAAAGGCGTCTATAAATCGTCATCATGGTTACTAATGGGGATGACCTATTATACATGCAAACCGTCGTTGTCAAGTATTCAATTTTAGAGCTTGTGTTCCTTCAACCATTGCGCCAGCAAGGTTACACGCTCATTTTCTGGGTCAAGGTTATGCGCTACTTTGTAGCTCTTTTGAGCGGCCTGGTTGTGCCCTTGTTGAATCTGGAAACTTGCTAAATTGCACCAACTGGCAACGTCTTTGGGGTTTTTCTCAAGTAAAGTTCGCGTGGTCGACTCGGCATCACTGGTCAGGCCCAATTCAGAATAGATGGCTGATAGGTTTTGATAGGGCCATTCGAAGCCCGGATACTCTTTAATACATTCCTCAAGAAGGGTCTGGGCTTCGGCGTTGCGGCCTAAGTGGCAAAGGTTCCAAGCCTGGTTGTTTAGCTCTAGAGCCCGTGCGGGCGGATCGGTCAAAGGTAACTCTGTGGCGATTGTGCGCTTGGCCTTACGCGCGAGCCCACTATTAGGTTTTTGAGCTATCACCTTCTGCAGTGCCTTTCGGGCAGCATCGGGCCAACCCATATCTAGCATTTGCGTGCCCAAAATCCAATACTGCTCAGCGTTAAGGCCATCAGGCACAATCTTTTCGGGGCACTCAGTGCGTTTTAGCAGCAAACTTAGCGTCCTATCATCACGTTTAATCTTCAACTCTGATGTGTCACCGGCGCGCCCTTGCAAAAGAAAGAGAATGTCGGCAGCATCGAGGTTGCTTACGTCAATATTGTCGATTGACTTAATTACATCTTGGTCAGCCAACCCAGCAGCTCCAGCAGGCGAATATTTGCGCACCCGCAGTACAACGTTACGGCTCAATTCAGCACCGAAATAGCCGACTTTGGTTGTGTTAGCGCTTGGCTTTGAATCGCAAGCGTCGCTACAGTGGGCTGGATTTATTGCGGTCAGATTGATAGAAATGGCCATGAGAGTTGCCGCTGTAAGCATCGCGGTCTTGAAGTGACTACATGCAAAAGCGCTTCCGTTAAGAAAACTACCGAAATTACTGCCCATTTCCCGACCTCTTTTTGCTTTGTAAGCCTGCCTTTCAGGGGGCAGTTTAAGCATCGAATGGGAGTATTTCGTGAAGATTGACTAGCGTGTCGCCATTGGCTGGGCAGCGCAATTCCCTCTAATTGCCTGCAAGTGCTTGCAATCTAGATGTGCAGGCTCGATAATTTTTCTACTTACTAGAGAGAGTTACCTTTTGCCTCCCCACAATAGATATCAAAGGAACCGTTTCCTTTATCTACCGTTTCTTGCCTGCCTACTTAGTGTAAGTTTAGGCCTAGGTTTAAGCTCAAACCTTTTAGCGGCTGCAGCTAAGCCTGAGCATAAAGCAGAACATAAGCCCGAACATAAGCCCGAACATAAAGCTGAACTTAAGCCTGAACATGCAAACGGTCACAAAGTTAATCAGTCTCACGGGAAAAACTCCGCCAAGGCGGCTCATTCTGCGGTTTTGGATGCCATGCGCATTGAGCTTGACCGATCATTTGCCAGTCTAAAAAATGCTGGTGAGGCACCACTCTATTTTCTCTCTTATTCGCTTTACGATGTCGAATCGCTTACTGTGCAAGCCGATTATGGTGCGCTCTATTCGCAAGAAAACAACGATCACTCTCGTAGTCTCGATATTGATTTACGCGTTGGTAGTCCAAAAGTAGACAGTAGTCACAAGTTGAGAGACAACGACTTAGGGCTAGATTCGATGGACTTTGCTAGTTCTGGCCCGGCTTTTCCTCTTGGTGATGATCAGGCAGCTATTCGCACGGCTCTTTGGTTGCGCACCGATACTGCCTTTAAGAAGGCTCAGAAAAAATATCGAAAAGTCGTAACCAATAAAGGAGTCAAGGTCGAGGAAGACGATACGTCTGACGACTTTTCCCTCGAAAGCCCACACTCAGAGACTTTGCCATCAACTGCTTTTGCTCCTGATAGAAGCGCATGGGAAGAACGCGTGCGCCGACTATCAGCTATCTACAAACTCTATCCCTCTGTGCAAGATTCAAATATTTCTTTCTCGGCGTCAAAAACCAAGCACTATTTGGTCAACAGTGAAGGCACCAACATAGTCGATGAGCGCATTCAGTACCGAATATCTACAACGGTGACCGCCACCGCCAGCGATGGTATGAAGCTTTGGCTTTTTGACGGAGTTGAAGCCAGTAGCCCCGCCGAAATACCTAATGATGCTGCACTAGAAAAAATGGTGCGCAAGCTGGCCGAAGATTTAACGAATTTAAAAACAGCTCAGCGAGCTGAGCCATTCGCTGGCCCTGCCATTTTACGCGCCAAGGCAGCCGGCGTATTCTTCCATGAGATCTTTGGTCACAGAATTGAAGGGCATAGACAAAAAGACGAATCAGAGGGCCGCACTTTCACCAAGAAAGTTGGTCAGCTGATTATGCCACCATTTGTTTCGGTGATTGATGATCCAACTCTTCAACGCTTCGGCACTAAGCCGTTGAATGGTTACTACAAGTACGACGACGAGGGTGTGCCGGCCGAGAAAGTCGTATTGGTTGATCACGGCATTTTGAAAAGTTTCTTGATGGCGCGCTCGCCGGTTAAAGGCTTCGCTCGCTCTAACGGCCATGGCCGTTCCTCGAGAGGTCATGCTGTGGTGGCTCGTCAGGGCAACTTGATTGTAGACTCATCAAAGCGAGTGCCCATGGCTGAGTTGAGACAGATGCTAGTGGCCGAGGCTAAAAAGCAAGGCAAGCCTTACGGATTATTATTCGATGAGATAGCTGGTGGCTTTACGATGACTCAAACATTCATGCCACAATCATTTAAGTTGCTGCCTCTGCGTGTTTGGAAAGTCTTTACCGATGGCCGCCCCGATGAGTTATTGCGTGGCGTTGATTTGGTGGGAACTCCACTTTCGTCATTAGAGCGCATATTGTGTGCTGCCGATGATGACGATACTTTCAATGGTACCTGCGGTGCAGAGTCAGGCTGGGTGCCGGTGTCGGCCACTTCTCCAAGTCTGTTAGTGGGAACTATTGAGGTCGAGCTGCAATCCAAAGCCCAAGAGAAACCGCCACTTTTGCCCTCCCCACTCTTTGATAAGGAGGAGGTCAAATAATGAAAATCAGATTGCAAAGTAAATCGATTCGATTAGCCCTGACTGTCTGTCTCGCCTCTCTTATTCTGGTACTACCGAGTGCGAGTGCCGCTGACGACGATATTGTTGGGCTGGCCTTAAAAGACGAAATGAAGCGGAGCATTAGTCGCCTTCATCTCGACCAGTACAAAGGGCCGTATTTTGGCTCTTACACCATCGAACAGTTTGACACCCATCATGTGGCAGCGTCATTTGGCGCGCTCAATTCTGACTACAGATCGCGTACTCGTTCACTGTCGGTCGTGATGCGTGAAGGAAGCTATGCTTTAGATAGCTCAGGGATGGGCTCAGGTGGTGCACTTTCAGCCTTGCTTGGCAAAATGCCAACGGGCAGTTCTATCACTTGCGATGACAACTATGATGCTATTCGTCATGAAGCCTGGCTCAAAACAGATGAGGCTTACAAGAAAGCAATTGAAGACCTGGCCGCTAAAAAAGCATATCTGGTCGAGAACAATGTCAAAGACATGCCTGAGTCAATGTCTAAAGAAGAGCCAATAGTAATAGTTGATGAAATAGCGAAGTTAAGCGGTGACGACAAGAAGGTAAGCGAGCTTGTAACTCATTTGTCCTCAATATTCCGCAAATATCCACAGGTGCAAAAGTCATTCGTCAAACTAGATGAAGATGCTTATACCCGCTGGTTTGTGAACAGTGAAGGATTCTACCATCGCGTACCTCACAACGAGTGTCATCTGGTTATAGCAGCCAGTGGACAGAGTTCGGATGGTTCTATTATTGCTGATGCCGAGAAAATAAATTTTGAAAACATCAATGAACTGCCACTGCCTGCGGAGCTAGAAGCGCGAGTAAATAAGCTAGCTGATCGTGTAACTAAACTCGTCAATGCTCCTGAAATAGAAGAGTATCATGGCCCAATTTTGTTTGAAGGGGGAGCTGCCGCTTCATTCTTCGCAGATGTCCTACAGCCTCATCTCGGTTATAGCGCACCGGCACTGAGTAAATTTAGCGCCTTAGATGGTCAAAGTGCCAATCCGTTGGCGGAAAAAATTGGCACCCGAGTAATGCCTGCATTTCTTTCTGTAGTGGACGATCCGCTCAGTAAGAAGTTTGGTAACACCAAGATGTTAGGCAGCTATCTTGTTGATGATGAAGGCGTCAAAGCGGAGCGAATTACCTTAATTGATAAAGGCATACTAAAGACATTTGCCATGGGCCGCGTGCCATCGAAAACGATCAAGCATAGCAATGGACATGGAAATGGTGGCAACGGCAATGGCAACGCCCAGAATGTCTATATTACTTCTGACGTGAAACTGACACCAGAACAGCTGAAAGAGCGCTTGATCGTTCTTGGTAAAGAAGAAGGTTTGAAAGATGTCTTGATTGTTCGGCGCCTAGCTAACTCTATTAGTGGTGCACTTTCTCCGCAGTCTATTTTGTCGAGCATGCTTGGTATGTTTGGAAAGTCGGGCGAAGTGAAGCTCTCGGCACCAGTTGAATTGGTGCGAGTATCTGTTGCTGATGGTCATGAAGAGTTGGTACGCGGTGGACAGTTTAGTAATCTAACTATGCGTGTTTTGCGAGATATTGATGCCGCTGGCGATGACGCCAAAGTCTACCGTGCTAGCTCAGCTGCTACTGGCGGTATTGGCTCGTTAGTTGGTGGCGCAGAATGCACGATTGTGACACCATCGATATTGGTGAAAGAAATTGAATTACAGAAGCCCTCGAAGCAAACAGACTTGCTGCCGATTTTGAAAAATCCATACTTTGAGCAGAAGTAAAAAAATCGCTTTCTCTTTTCACCGGCACCATTGCTAATGTCTTGCGTCCTTTACTGTTGGCGGCGGTGAATGAACAGCAGCCTCAATATCATAGGAGCGGAAACTGAATTTAGTTACCTTATCTTGATCAAAGGAAAAGGCTAATATGCCTTGTTCACAGTCGAATTCCGGATCAGATTTTATTCTTGGTTCTTTGCGAGGTGCGCCGAATAGTGTGAGTATTTCGGCACGACTCATACCGATGAAATCTGGTAGATTGGAACTGAAGACTGTTTGATTCTTGATCTCCTGAGCTGAGCTATCCGAATTTGATCTATGGGAAGGTTCGCTGTGCGGGCCACTTACGGTAACTGGAAGCTTGAACCTCTGAGCATCTTTTGGACGGATAAATTCATAGTAGACGACGTTCCCGGCGTTGTACAGCAGGTGAAGAACGGCATCCTGTTCAATCTCATAACCTTCAAGGTCATCCTCGTGTTGACGGGATGATATAAATTTGGCTTGTCCAAACGCAGCTTGGATTTGCTTTCTGTTCATACAGAGAAGATTTTGTAGGTGCGATTGAACTAACTTCCAGGTTAGGTTCTCGTTTGCTGAATCACGTTTGTCTTGATTACCGTTTTGACTACGGCGATGAGTTTTATCTCTGAGAGGTGGTCGGATACAACCAAATTTAACCATATTAGACCGCCTTGGCAGGTCGTCTAAATCAAACCGAGTGACTATTCCGTTCTCATACCAAAAAAACAGACTTCGATTGCCAACTGCATACCGTCCGTACTCAGTTGATTTGGGTGCTTGTAGATCTGGCCCAAGTAGAAACTCAACCTTAGCGCGCTGCATTCCTATGAAATTGCGCAAATTTTCCCGCATTGCCGGCCAATGTGGGTCTTCTGCGTTGGCTGGCTCCGCAGAGGAAACAAAATCGTCGCTTTCACCAAATGGCCAGAATCGATTTGCTTCCTCGCTTCTAACAAAAGTTGGACGCGTGACTAATCCCTTATTAAATTCAAGTTCTACAGCCACCGCTGAGTCAAGTTGGATTACTTCTTTTTGACGATTGCCTACACCATTGGGTAGTGAATCAACGCCTCCAAATAACTTGTGAACTAGTTGGCGATTCATCCCAACTATTTTGTCGATATTTTTTTCCATGATTTTCCATCGCTCTCCGCCATGGATTGGGTTTGGGAAGTTTGTTGAATCTCCGGCTACGGCTGGACCTGCACACGGGCTGGTGAAGCAAATTAGCGCAACAGCTGAAACTCTTAATATGCCTTTTGTTCCGGACACATTGCGCACAATTCTATTTCCTGAATTGACGACTTTCGTGACATGAGTCCTAGCTAGAGCAAGCCAGGCCTATGTTCGAAAATCGTAGGGGGTGAACTCAGTCCTGTAATGAACACTGCAATTAGCAACGTCTGAGCCAGCAGTGAATAATCTTTTCTCCGAGCTTGAATGTAATCGCAAATGGCTCCGCACAAATTGCCCAGTTTGAAATTTATGTAGGCTCGTCTTTCGTGGCTGTACAAATCATTTGGATGCAGTTGAATTGCTTTGCTAAGGTCACGATGAGCCTCTGCCAATTTGCCTAAGGCTTCAAATGCTTTTCCTCTGCACACATAGAGGTCTGAGGCAATTGGGCACATCGGCAGTGCTTTATTGCAATCCGCAATGGCACCAGTATAGTCTTTCAACTCAGATCGCAATTGGGCTCTGCCTGAATACATGAAGAAATAGGTTGGCCCCATCGAAATCGCTGCGTCAAAGTCGGCGAGTGCTCCAGTCTTGTCATTTAAGTGGAGCTTTTCTTGTGCTCTATTACCAAGCACAAATGCATCGTGCGGATCTAGCTCGAGTGCTTTATTAAAGTCTGCGATGGCTCTGCTACAGTCACCCATTAAGTGATAGCAATCTCCGCGAATGGCGTAGGCCAGAGTAAGCCGTGGGTTTAATTCAATCGCACGTGTGTAATAGTCCGCAGCGCTTTTAAAATTGCGGCGGTCGTATTCCCTGTGCCCTAGCCTATTCAGTTTGTTTGAAGCAGCAATATTGGTCTGACCTGCGCAAGGTCCTTCGCACTCAGCAAAAGCTGCCGCACTGAAAATGAACGGCGCAATGATTAGAACGAACGAGACTACTTGGGCTAGTGTGTGGTGGCTGCTCATACTATGAGAATATACCCAACTGGTGGCAGCGCCAATGGGAGTTTCATCCCTCATTGCCACTTCAGCGATAGACAGCATACTGCCTACTAACCTAAGATATAAATGTAAGAGGGCAAGACATAACGAAGAGCCGTTCTAACATCGATGAATACCTTCTACAATCCCCACTACTTTCACTTTTTTGATGCTACTACTATAGCCATCATGCTTCCAACTTTCCTTCTTGCCTTTCTTGTCTTTGCTGCCACATTGAAGAAACGCTACTGGGCATTAGAGTCGCGTTGCAAGTCCATAACTGCATTTGGGGTTAATGAAGCGCAGACCGATGTATCACAAGTCGATGATGGTCGCATTGCATTTGTCATAAAGCGGCTTGATCTTTACTTGTATTGTCTTATTCTTGCCAGCGCACAGGCAGCCTTTTTTGTTTCGCAGCTAAACTATGACCTTCTGCTTGGAGATTCTTTTCATAGCTTACTCGTTCGCTGTATACCCAATATGATTTGGGCGGTAGCCATTTCAATTTTGGATGTATTGCCGCTGTTTGCCTTAATGCAAGCATTGAGAAATAAAAAGGGTCAATTCGTCTCTGTCGAGAGTCCGGGCCGTCCAACGAGATTCATGTTTTCCTGCATGGCTTTTATCTGTTTAGCTCTTTGGATTGTTCCTCTCACCCAAGCCACATTCGTGGCTATCGGTGTCTTGCCGGGTAATTTAGACCTTACAAAAGATCTATTTAGAGTGGGAGTTGCTTTCTCGGCAGTTCCTCTTTCTGTGATGGGTATGATGGTAGCTTTTACAAGTAACTCGAGTTTGTCTTCAAGTTTAGCCTGCGGACGTGCGCAGCAGCGCCTTCATCTCCAGTCACTCTCTCCTGAATGTCTATCTTCACTTTCTGACGAGAGACTTCATCAGATTGTTGACGATGCCAGGTTGACTCATAATATCGAGGCCGCTGAGATAGTCTCACTGCATTTGCTTGAAAGGGCTGAAGCTTTGTAGCGAGATTAGTGGCCTCTCAATGCGGTTCTTCATCACTTGGAAGGACCAAGTCTGCTTCAGGCTGTCTTATTCACACTCAACAAATCAACAGTCATGCTCACTACTGAAGACGAGCGCTGAAGCTTTTTGATTGGATATTTGGAGTGACGGAGAAAGTTCTGCATCTTGCTATTTTCAGGCATGATGTAGCAAACAAACTGAGATACGCCCTTAGTCACTGCAATTTGAGCTAGGTGATCGAGCAAAATGTTTCCGATGCCGTGTCTTTGATATTCTTCACCTACCAGCAAGGCAAGCTCGGCACCGGCTTTATCTTCGCCTTCGGGTTGGGTGATGTAGCGGCCCACGGCTATGGGTGTTTCTCGCTCATCACAGAGGCTTACAATCAAGGCGATATGGCTATCGAAGTCAATTTCAGTGAAATATTTGAGTTCTTGGAGGGTCAATAGCTTCTTGGCGCAAAAGAATCGATAATATCGCGATTCGGCGCTTACATCTTTCATAATCTGCTGTAGCAGCTCTTTGTCGTCGGCCCGTATGGCCCGCACAATTACTGCTGTGCCGTCTTTTAAGCGGTCTCTGGCGGCATACTCGTGGTTG
>Ga0172379_10007387_pt1 | contig 14287 bp, 9 predicted proteins | sample GrowelOW334metaG_FD_119756 | JGI IMG/M metagenome (GOLD analysis project Ga0172379, IMG submission 119756) | Groundwater microbial communities from an aquifer near a municipal landfill in Southern Ontario, Canada - Groundwater well OW334 metaG | ecosystem: Environmental > Aquatic > Deep... | reverse complement strand
TTATCAGCCAATGATGAAGCACTAAGGTATTTTGATGATCTCGCCAGGAAAGCTTATGTCGAACTCCGGTAGATCGCAAATTATTTAACCAAAAAACCACCCGCCGAGCGCGAGTGGTTTTTTTGTTTGTCTTAGCAGTGGTCGCATTTGTGTCCGGGCGCGCTGTGGTCGTGGGGCTTGGCCGATGGAGATCCTTCGGTCGCTTTGGCTTCCTCTGGATGACAGTTGTGTGTGGCAGAGCCTGGGCAGATTTTTTCCTTCATCCACTCCACCACTTTTTTGTTTTGGATAGTGGCGGCGATGGTATCTTTTACTTCCGGTCGTTTGATATTTTCTTCCACGCGTTTGAGTTCGTCGCCTTGATACATCGATTTGATGAGCTCCAGTTCTTTTTTGAGCTCTTCGTCGCTCACTACGATGCCGTTCTCTTGGGCAACGGCGCGCGAGATGAGTGCGGCCTTGGCGCGTTTGGTGGCGTTTTCAGTGAAGTCAGTGTAGATTTGCTCTTCGGTTTTTTTGATATCCGCCAAATATTTTTCAAAAGAAATCCCGCGTTGTTCGAGATCGTGTTTTAGTTCGCTAAACATTTTTTGTTTCTCGGATTTGATGAGCACCTCCGGGATTTCGCCAAACTCGGTGGCGTTGATCGCTTTTTCAAGGATCTCTTGTTCGAGGCGTTGGTCTTCTTTGTGTTCGGCCTCGTGCGTCAGATTGGCGAGAAGCAGGTCGCGCAGTTTAGCGACGCTTTCTTGCCCCAAAGTTTTGACAAATTCATCGTCGATTTCCGGCAGTGTCAGTTCATAAACATCCTTGACCTTTACTTTGATATCCACATTTTTTCCGGCATAAAGTTTATTGTAATGTTCATCCGGAAATTTCAAAGCAAATTCTTTTTCATCGCCGGATTTAAGCCCGAGAAGCTGCTCGGCCATGCCTGGGATATAGTGAGGTTCGCTTAGATAAATTTGGTGTCCCTTGGCTTGTCCGCCCTCGAGCGGGATCTTGTCGAGAAACATATCCATGTCGACCACGATTTTATCATCCTTGGTGGCGGCTCCGGCTTTTATCACTTCCTTCATACGCATTTTGCGCAAGTCATGAATTACCGCGTCCACTTCTTTGTCGCCCACGGCGATCTTTTTCTTGTCCACTTTGATGGTGGTGAAATCAGGCAGTTTTACCGATGGCAAAAGGGCGACTTTGGCTTTGAAAACAAAATCATTGCCAGGAGCCATTTTTTCAATCGTGATTTCCGGACGGCCGATGGTGTCGAGTTTTTCCTCTTGCACCGTGCGGAAGTAGTTTAGCTCAACTATGGTTTGGAGCGCTTCTTCTAGAATTTTAATTTCGCCCAATTGCTCTTTGACAATGGCATAAGGCGCTTTACCGGCGCGAAAACCCTTGATGGCGGCGCGCTCGGATAGGCGCACAGCGGCAGCTTCAAGATCTTTTTGGTAGTCAACTGGCGCTACGGTGATTTTTAATTCCACTTGCGACTGGTCGAGCTTTTTTAGAGTATAGGGCATATCTTATATGACGATTAATGAATATGATTATGATAATATGTTTGGGCATTTTAGCGAAATATTGAGGATTTGTCAACTGTCTAAAATATCCACGCGTTTAAATAGGAGTATTTTAGTCACGATGCTATTATTTGGCCGGCCGGTGGATAACTATTCTTGACAATTATATTAATTATTTATAAAATTAAGATAAATTACTATTTATTTAATATAATTTATATGGAAAAAAATATAACTTCGTTAAAGTCATTTTTGGAAATTTCCTATGAACAGTTGGAAGAGTTGAATTTAAAGGCCTTGGATAAAATGGGCGATGACCCCAAAATACTTGAGCAAGAATATGTACAATATTTAAAAAAAGAAAAATCCATCAAAGCGGTAACCCTTTGTTTTACGGATATTGAAGGTCGATTTCAGATGCTCGACTATGACAAAAAGTATTTACTGGGCGCGTATAAAAATTTTACTTTTGATGGATCGTCCATTCGCGGGTTTTCGGCCCAGCACGAATCGGATTTGCGGTTGGCGATTGATTGGTCCAGTTTTCGGTGGTTGCCGGCGGATGTGTTTGGCCCCGGTAAGATCGTAGTTTTTGCCAGTATTTTGAATCAGGATTTTACTCCCCACTCGTCGGATATGCGGGGATTGCTCAAGACCTACGCGCAGGCGCTAAAGAAAAAGGACGGCATCACGGTGAATGTGGCGGCCGAAATTGAAGGATTTTTGGTGGACGGAGTCAACGCCGAACAACAATTTGATGAAACCGCCGGATTTAAATTTGTTACCGCGGGCGGATATTATCATTCGTTGCCATTGGATCGATTGCGCGTGTTTATTGATAAAGTGGCCGAGGCCCAGCGCAGTATGGGGTTTCAAAATGAGAAAGATCATCCTGAAGTGGCGCCGTCGCAATTTGAAATGAATTATTCGTATACCGAGGTAGTGCGCGCGTGCGATAATATCCAGCTGTACAAATTGGTATGCCGACAAGTGGCCAATACCATGGGGCTCACGGCTACATTTTTGCCTAAGCCGGCGGCCAATATCAATGGCAGTGGCATGCATACCAATATCAGCATGAGCAAAAACGGCAAAAATATTTTTTATCAAAAAAATGGCGTCGAAGGGTTATCGGCCACGGCTTGGGAGGTAATTATGAAATTATTAAATCACGCGCCGGAGTTGTGTTTGATTTTAAATTCCAGCGTGAATAGTTATCGCCGCTTGGATCCGGCCTTTGAGGCCCCTAATCAAATCAAGGTGTCGTCCAAAGATCGCGGGTCCATGATTCGCATCCCGATTGGCAATGAAAATAGCACCCGCCTTGAATTGCGTTCGGTAGCGCCGGATGCTAACCCATATATGATAATGTTTGCGGTGCTCAAAACTGCGGCCATGGGGAAAAAATTAGAAAAAGACAAAGATAAGCGCGACCGCCTGCGCTTTTTGCCGGGCAATATTCACGACGCGATCAAATTGTTCAAGGCCAGCGATTTTACGGAAAAGATTTTGGGCGCGGACGCGAAAGAAAAATATTTGGCATTGAAACAAGCCGTAGCCGACCGCAGCCCCAAAGAGCTGGGCGCGATTGTGAAAAAATCCGAGATTGTTTATCATCATGAGGTGACGAATCAGTTATTGTGGAATCGGTTTTAATGATTTTTAGTAAATAAAAAAGGCGCTCGTTGTCGGGTGTCTTTTTTGTTGGCGTTATTTGATTTGAGTCGAGTTTAGAAAATTTTTTTTATTCAAAATAGTATTTGTCGCATAGTACCTTCCAAAAGTTTTTGGTTTTGGCGGAAACATTGCGGCTGTGAATTACCACCTGTTTGACAGTTTTGACGCCAAAAGTCTTTTTGAGCCACAAAAAATCTGACCAGTTGCCTTTGTCGGCCAGGCGGGTAATGACGAATTTCTGGTGACGCGGACCAATTTTTTTGGTGTCCACATCCCAGAGTAGTTTTTTGGCGTGGGGTGGGAATTTCATATAATGATTATACCATATTTTGGCTGAAAAATCAAGGTGAAAAATGGTAGTGAAAACAAAAAAACCGGCGGGGCGCGAGTGGGTCGCGCCGGTCCGCCGGGTGAGAGAAAGAACCAAATCTATTTTTTCACCTGCGCGCGCAGATGGTAGCCGGGCACACGCCAGTTGGGCGGCATCAGATGCCGTTCGTCCGGTGGGAGCGCCTTATCCCCGACGCACTGGATGGTGGTGTAGTCCAATCCCAGTTGTTTGCCAGCCGGGTTGAGGTTGAGTGCCTCTTCATAGAGGTGGAATACTTCGGTGTGGGTCATACCCTCTGGGGCATAACTGGTGGTGCCGAAGCTGCACACCTCAGGGTCAATGGCGAATGGGTCGGCCACGACCATCCGCCCGCTGTTGAGCGCCACCTCTCCGAACTGGGTGCCGGGGAGTGCCATGAAGTTGAACACGGTGACCGCCACTTCCAGTGGTGAGTTGTGGAACACGTCGAGAAATCGCCGTACATTTTGTAAGAATGTGGTCGCGAGTTTCTCTTTGGTGTGGCCGGGCACGCCGTGGACGACCCCCATCGTGACATAGCGCAGGTTGGCGAATTTCGCGTGTGCGATTTTCTTCATCAACGTCAGTTGGTCGTCGGTGGGGTCCAGCTTTTGGTAGAGCGTGTCCTGCGTCAAATCCTCCAGTGGGCAGTACAGACTGACGCAGTTGCTCATCACCGGTTCGGCGATTTGGCCCCACCACTTGGCCAGCAGTTTTAGCTGAAGGCCGTTGCCGAATTCCACCGCGAAGCCACGCTTGTTCACCTCGTTCATGATGGCGACAATTTTGGCTGGCCCGAGAGCCAATAGGTTGTCATCCATGATGGCGAGGTGGGTGACGCCGAGCTGTTGGTACATGTCCAGTTCGGCGATGATGGTGGGCATATCTTTGCACACCAGATACCGTTCGCGGTACCCGGTAGTGCAGTACCCGCAGTCATACGGGCAGCCCACACTGAAGGTCGCGTGAACGAACCGACCAAACGGCGGGTCGGGAGCGCCTTCGCCGGATCCGGTGAATCGACCGATTGCCTCGGGGTTGGGGTAAATCGGCAGTGGCGCGCTGAAGTGTCCGTGTCTGTCACCCAACGGTTTGGGAGTGCAGAATGTCTGCAATCCGTTGGTATCGTAGGTAGTAATGCCGAAGGGCGCGTCAACACCAGTGAGTCGCCACCGCAGAAAGGATGGCAACGAGTCGTAGACATGTCCGTGCCATACCACGAGATTTTTGTTTCCCGCGGCTTGGGCGTACACATCAATCACCCGTTGGGTGAAAACATCGCGCCCACCCACCCAGATTTCTTTGGTGGGGAAATGGTTGCGTACCCATGCGATGTGGCGGCATACCACACCACGGCTCATGCCGAAGTTGTTGGAAAATCCAATCACGTCGGCATCTTGGAAGGTGTCCACGATGGTGTCCATGGGGATGCCAGTGTACACTTTTTTGAGCGATTCGTTGATATACGGCAGGGTAAGTTTGCCATACACCACTTCCTTCGTGTTACGCAATTGCGGGTCACGCAGGTCAGTTTGGACCACTTGGATATCATGGCCACCTTGCTTCGCGAACGCGGCGATGATGCCGTGCAGTTGGGGGAGGGTCGGCTCGGGAGTTACCGACCGGTTAGGTGAGTATAACGCACCACTGCTTTCCCCGATGAGCAGTGGCTGTGGGCAACGAAAAAGTACGATTTTCATGGGCTTTTCCTTCTATTGTTAAAGGGCAGGTTTCCACTGGAAACATTAAATAATATCAACACCAGTCAATATCGTCAATCTGTTGACACGATTTGACAAATATGGGAATTTATGCTAAAATTAGGTAAATTAACAAATTTTATCCATTCTTATCCACAATATGTATAATTTAGAAGACAGTGAAAAAAGAGTAATGTCCGGGTTATTTAAACTCAAAATCGCCTCGGTGGCGCAGTTGGCCAAAGAGACGCTGATTAATCGCACCACTCTGTATCCAATTTTGGAGCGCTTGTTGGGGTGGGGACTCACTACCAAAGTGAATATTGCCGGCAAGCAGATGTTTCAGGCGATAACACTGGCGCAATTTGAGGATTGGGTGAAACGCTGGCAGGAGGATGGGCAGTCCAAGGCCAAGAGTTTGCTAAATTGGGCGCGCGCGCAGGCGCAGACCGACGATGATTCGTTGTTTTCGGAAATAAAATATTTTGAAGGCGCGGAAGGAGTAAAAAATTTGTACGGCGATACCTGGCGCGACAACCAAGGGAAAATGATTTATGCGATTACCGATTACGCGCAGGCGTACGCGGCATTGGGGTATGATTTTTTTAAGCAAGATTATTTTTTGACGCGGGTGAAGCACGGCGTGCGGGTGAAAAATTTATTGCCGGATTGCGCCGATGGCCGGCGCGATTTAAAAGACGCGGCCGCGCTATTGCGCGAAATGAAGTTTATAAAATTATTTGAGGACTTGGGGATTGAAGTGAATATTTATGATGACAAAATCGCCTTTGTGACTTTTGACAAAAAACGACCGTCGGGAATTTTGATTAAAAACAAAAAAATCGCCGCCGCGCTGAAAAATATTTTTGAGTATTTGTGGAGTGAGACGAAGTAAATTTTTTTAAAATTGTTTTTCTGTTGAAAAAGGGTTATAATGTGTAAACTAAAATATTAATTATTAAAATATATGGAGGAAAAAAATACGAATTTGGTAATTTATACCACACCGACCAAGGATATTACGATTCCCGTGCAGATTGAGGGGGACACTGTTTGGCTTACGCAAAAACAGATGGCGGAGTTGTTTCAAAAAGATGTTCGGACTATCAATGAACACATACAAAATGTCTATAAAGAAGGTGAGCTTAGCCAAAATCCAACTATCCGGAAATTCCGGATAACTGCCGCAGTATGCTACCGAGGATTACTCGGTAACTGCATGGAAAATGCGATGTGCAAACAATGTGCATCCCGAATTTACTAAATCAGTAGGATAGCGAGCAGGTATTGTCCGCCAATGATTAAAGGGAGTATAGTAGAAGTGACATAATTTGAACCATATGAGAAAAACCATTGGTTTGGCGTTGGGCGGTGGCGGGGTGCGCGGGTTGGCGCATGTGGGAGTGATTAAAACCTTCCTCAAACACAACATTCCGATTGACTACATCGCCGGTTGTAGTATTGGCGCCTGGGTGGGGGCGCACTACGCATTGCGCAAAAATATTAATTCGCTGGAAAGTTACACGGTCAACAAAAAGAAAGAAAAACTGTTGAGCTTTTGGGATTTGTCATTTTCGGGTGGAATTATTAAAGGTGAAAAAGTGCGCGCGCTACTCGATGATTGGTTGGGGCAGGATGAATTTAAGGATTTAAAAATCCCGTTTCAAGCTGTGGCCACGGATCTGGTGACTGGGCTGCCGGTGGTATTAAATGATGGTCGACTGTCGCAGGCGGTGTACGCCAGCATGGCTATACCCTGGGTCTTCAAACCGGTGGTAATGAAAAAACAAATTTTGGTGGATGGCGCGGTGTGCAATCCGGTGCCGGATGATTTGGTAAAAGCGATGGGCGCGGATATTGTGGTGGCGGTGAATTTGGATAATTTTCAACAATCAGGATTATTTAAAATGAAGGATTTGTCATTTGCCTCCACCGGATTACGCTCGTTTGACATTACCCGGCATTATTTGGCCAAGTATTCCATGAAGTCCTCGGATATTATTATTTCTCCGCCGTTGGCCCGTTATGATAGTTGGAAGGATTATTTTATGAAAGATGTGGGCAAGAAAATTATGAAGATCGGTGAAGTGGAAGCGGAAAAAATTATTCCGCAGTTAAAGGAAATGATGGGAGAGTAAAAGTAAATTTAAAAGACGCTCGTTGCCGAGTGTTTTTTTTAAATAATTTATAATAAAACGGGTGGTATTGATATATTTTTAAAACTTATGAGCGAAGCGAGCTTGTTTAAAAATATATCAATACCACCCGTTGTTTTGTTATAGATTTATTTAATCAACAATCCTACAATCAACAGCGCCACAATATTCGCCACTTTGATCATCGGATTGATCGCCGGACCGGCTGTGTCTTTGTAGGGGTCGCCCACAGTATCGCCGGTAACTGCGGCCGCGTGCGCGAATCCGCCTTTGCCGCCGTAGTTGCCGGATTCAATGTATTTTTTAGCATTGTCCCAAGCGCCACCGCCGGTGGTCATCGAAATCGCGACGAACAAACCGGTGATAATGGTGCCGAGCAACATGCCGCCGAGAGCCTCCACGCCCAAGCCAAATCCAACCGCAATCGGCGCGATAATCGGAAGAAGAGCCGGAATAATCATTTGACCGATCGCGCCTTTGGTGACGATATCCACGGCTTTGCCATAATCCGGTTTGTTGGTGCGTTCCATAATGCCGGGAATTTCTTTAAATTGTCGACGCACTTCTTCCACCACTTTACCGGCCACTTTGCCGACCGATTCCATGAGCATGGAGCCAAACAAATACGGCAACAAACCGCCGATAAACAACCCCGCCAAAACTTTCGGATCATTGAGTAAAAATTGCACAGTCGAAGGAAGTTTGTGAGTGTAGTCCGCGAACAATACGAGTGAGGCCAAACCGGCGGACGCGATCGCGTAGCCTTTGGTCACCGCTTTGGTAGTATTGCCGACAGCGTCCAAAGGATCGGTCACGGCGCGCACGCTTTCCGGCAATTCAGCCATCTCGGCGATACCGCCGGCGTTGTCAGTGATCGGACCGTAAGCGTCAATCGTGACGATGATACCGGTCAAAGACAACATGCTCATCGCGGCAATCGCCACGCCATAGATACCGGCGAGCCAGTAGGCTCCGAGAATGGCCGCCACAATCGCGAGCACCGGCAAGGCAGTCGAACGCATCGACAAAGCCAAACCGGCGATCACATTAGTGCCGTGTCCGGTTTCGCTGGCTTTGGCCAGTCTCTTTACCGGATTATATTGAGTCGAAGTATAGTATTCGGTCAGCCACACCATCACCGCGGTCATGGCGAGGCCGATGACAGCGGTCAAGAAAATTTTTCCAGTAACCACTCCGTCGATATTTTTCATCAGCCAATTGGTGACGAAATAAAAACCGATGAGCGCGAGCGCGCCGGCGGCGGCCAAACCTTTGTACAAAGCGTTCATGATGTTTTGGGTTTTGCCCAAGCGTACGGCAAAAGTGCCGATGATAGAAGCGATGATCGAAACACCGCCGAGCACGAGCGGGTACACAACCACGCGATCGTTGCCCGGAAAAAGCAAATCACCCAGCACCATCGCGGCAATCGCGGTCACGGCGTAGGTCTCAAATAAGTCAGCGGCCATGCCGGCGCAGTCGCCGACATTATCACCAACATTGTCGGCGATCACGGCCGGGTTGCGTGGGTCATCTTCCGGAATGCCTTTTTCGACTTTACCGACGAGGTCGGCGCCGACATCAGCGGCTTTGGTAAAGATGCCACCACCGATACGAGCAAATACGGAAATTAAACTGCCGCCAAAACCAAGACCGATCAAGGCGGAAATATCTTTAAAAATCAAATAAAACGCGGAAACACCCAAAAGCGCCAAACCAGCCACCAGCAGTCCGGTAATCGAACCACCGCGCACGGCGACATTCAGTGCCTTGACCATGCCGTTTTTGGCCGCTTCCGCGGTACGAATGTTGGCGCGCACGGAAATATTCATGCCGATAAAACCGGTCAAAGCGGACAAAGCCGCACCAACGACAAAACCCAAAGCAGTAAACCAATCCACCGTGAGTCCGATTATCAAAAATACCACCATTGCCACATAGGCGACGGTTTTGTATTGGCGCGCGAGATAAGCTTTGGCGCCTTCTTGAATGGCGCGGGCAATGGCTTGCATGCGCTCATCTCCGGTCGGCTGACGATTGATCCAAACGATTAGCGCGATACCATAGCCGATCGCCAAAATTGCCGGTAAAAACGCGAGTAGCAGCACTACTGTGTTCATAGATTAGGGTTTAAAAATAAACGGTTGACAGGCCAAAACGGCCCGCAACAACAATAACCACAAGGGTTGATTTCGAGTCCATTTTATGATAATCTAAGTAAATAGTCAAGGGACAATAATCAATCACCATGAAATATCGGGTATTGCTGGCTATTTTACGGGTGTTAGTATATTTGAAAAGAGGAGTGTGGTGGGCGGGCGCGCGCGCCTGTTTTGTGTCGGCTGTATTTTTTGGACCGGTTTGGCGATTGGCGATTTGGGCAAATTATAAAATTAACTATCTGATGAAGCGCGCCGGTTTTGCCGGTCAAGGCAGTTGGATTTTTCAACGAGGCAATTTGCAATTAGCGGTTTTTTTGGTTTTGTTTTTTTTGACTATTCCGCAGACAAAATTACAAGCAAAAAGAGATTCCTCGCTCTATGGTCAAAAGACAATCGCTTACAGTATTTTTTCTGACGAGGAGGAACTTGGATCTGAAGAGGTGTCGGTTCAAAATGAAACAGTGAATTTTGCCGCTCCGGCATGGCGCCAAGGCACATTGAGTAGTGACTTTGGGAGCGGACTCGCTGGCGATGCTATAGTGCGCGATCAAGAATCGGCATATTTGACAGCCGGCGGGACAGTACTCGACAAGCCGACGATCATGCCGGGTGCTGTGTCAGCCGGCAAACGGCTGGTTCCGGTTAATTATGAAATACAGCCGGGAGACTCGCTATCGAGTATCGCTTATCGATATGGCGTAAGTGTGGCGACAGTGATGTGGGAAAATAATTTATCATTGCGTTCGGTTTTGAAATTGGGGCAGAAATTAGTGATCTTGCCGGCGACCGGAGTGATGCATACCGTGAAAAAAGGCGATACTATCAAGAAAATCGCGAAGACCTATGATGCCAAAGAGACAGAGATTATCGCCTTTAATAAATTAGCGGAAGACGGTACCGGACTGAAAGCGGGAGAGCGCATCATGGTGCCGGGCGGTGTCCAGCCGGCAGCGCGCTCGCTCGCGACCACGCCGCGAAACAGTGGCACCGTTAGCCGACAAGTGGCGCCGGCCGGTTCGCGTCAGGCTCCGGGAGCGGGTGGATTTGTGTGGCCGAGCGGCGCGAAGATGATCACCCAATATTATAATTGGAAGCATCACGGTTTGGATATCGCCGGTCCGCGCAATACTCCGAACTATGCGGCCAAAGCCGGTAAAGTGGTGGTATCGCAGTGTGGTTGGAACAGTGGTTATGGTTGTTATATTATCATCGATCATGGCGGCGGTGTGCGCACGCTCTATGGTCACAATAATGTGCTTTTGGTGTCGCCGGGTGATTATGTTGAAGCCGGCCAAACGATTGGGTTGATGGGCAACACCGGCAAAGTGCGCGGTGTCACCGGTATTCATCTGCATTTCGAGATTCAGATCAATGGCGTGAAGGTGAATCCGCTGGGATATGTGCGGTAAAATTTTTAATTTTCAATTTCTAATTTTTAAACAATTTATTAATTTTAAATATGGTGACGGGTTAGCCCCTTGAAATTTCAACAATAATCTGGTATGCTGGTGGTGTAGTATTGATGATTTGGAAATTAGAGAATCGCCAATTTATTAAGAATTAAAAATTGGAAATTAAAAATTATCGCCATGGTACCGTTGCCAAGCAGTAAGGCAGGGGTCTGCAAAACCCCTATGCGTGGGTGCAATTCCCACCGGTACCTCAAATCCCGCGTCAAATCGTCGCGGGATTTTTGTTTGCTAAAACCGAGCATTCAAGGTAAAATAATCTCACTATGAACAAACTAATTATCATCGACGGCAACGCCATCGTGCATCGCGCCTATCATGCTCTGCCACCCATGAATACGCGGGACGGGAAAATGGTGAATGCGGTGTATGGGTTCGCGTCCATGTTGTTGCGTGTCTGGAAGGATTTGAAGCCGACTCATATCGCGGTGACTTTTGATATGGCCGGCGGAACTTTTCGGCATGAGAAATACAAAGAATACAAGGCCACGCGGGTGAAAGCGGATCAGGAATTATATGATCAGATTCCGCTGTGTCATGATTTGGTGCGGGCGTTTAATATCCCGATTTATGAGAAGAAGGGATTCGAGGCGGATGATGTGATTGGGACGATCGTGCGACAGGTTTCGTTGCGTTGTCATCCCCGTGAAAACGGGGATCCAGACACCGGGCGACTGGATTCCCGCCTGCGCGGGAATGACAATTGTGTTGAGACTGTGATTGTGACGGGAGATAAGGATACTTTGCAATTAGTTGATGACGACATTAAAGTTTTGACACTTCGTAAAGGAATGAGTGATACGGTGTTGTATGGGGAAGTGGAAGTGAAGGAGAGATTTGGGTTTGGGCCGGCGCAGATGATCGATTTCAAAGCGCTCGCCGGTGACAGCTCCGACAATATTCCGGGGGTGCCGGGGGTGGGAGAAAAGACAGCGACCGATTTAATTCGTGATTTTGGTGGAATAGATGAGTTATACAAAAAAATAGCAGACCTGCCTGCCGGTAGGCAGGGTAGCAAAGAGCAAATAGCAAAACAAATTAAGCCGGGCGTATTGAAAAAATTAATTGACGGTGAAGAGAACGCGCGGATGAGTTATGAACTCGCGACGATTGATTGCGCGGTGCCTGAGGTGGATTTTAAGTTGGAGGATTGCGCGGTAAAAGATTTTGATCGGGAGAAAGTGATTAGGATGTTTCAGGAATTTGAATTTATGTCGCTCGTGAAGAGGTTGCCAGGTGAGAAATCCCAAATTCCAAATCTCAATGACCAAAAAAATCCCAAATCACAAATCTTGCCTACCGGCAGGCAGGTCACAAAATCCAAAAAGAGCGATTTTAAATTTGTGGAGGATGCGACAGTTGAAGAGGTGGTAAAAAAAGTCAGCGCGGTTGGGTCGTTTGCTGGTCGGGCGATTGTGAGTGGGGTGATGCCGGGGGGTGAATTAAAGGGGTTGGTGATTGTGGTAGGTGATGAAGGATTTTGGGTGCCAAATGTCATTCTGAGCGAGTCCGAAGGACGAGTCGAAGAATCTGTCGCCGCTCTATTTCAAAGTGATAAATTAGAATTAGTTGGGCATGATTTAAAACAATTGGTGAAGGCACTGGCTTGTTGTTGTCATCCTGAGAGAAGCCCGAAGGGCGCAGTCGAAGGATCTAAAGGCGTGCGAGTGGCAGATTCTTCGGCTACGCTCCGCTCCGCTCAGAATGACAGTACAATAAAATGTCGTCTTTTTGACACCATGATCGCGTCGTATCTGCTCAACCCGGGCACGCGCGCACATGATGTTAGCAGTGTAGTGCTCAAAACTTTGGGGCAAGAATTGCCGGCTGGCACGGGGCAAGATAGTTTGTTTGGTGTCGATGCCAAAGCCGCGGCGATAGAACTATGGATGATATCTAAGTGCGTACCCAAATTAAAAGAAGATTTAAAACAAATTAATAATTTAGGGTTATTAGAAAAAATTGAAATGCCGCTGGTGCCGGTGCTGGCGGAGATTGAATTAAATGGCGTAAAAGTGGATTTGAAAATATTAGCCAAAATGTCGGAATCGGCGGTGGAGGAGGTGAAAAAAATCACCAAAAAGATTTACGATTATTCCGGCGTGGAATTCAATATTTCGTCGCCCACGCAATTACGGGATGTGCTATTTGAAACCATGGGCTTGCCCACGCAGGGAGTAAAAAAAGGTAAAACCGGATTATCCACCAATGCCGAGGAATTGGAAAAATTGCGCGGGCTCCATCCGATCATTGAAGAAATTGAGGATTATCGCGAACTAACCAAATTACAAAATACCTATATTGATGTTTTGCCTACTTTGATTAACAAGTCCACCGGTCGGATTCATTGTAATTTTAATCAGGCAGTGACGGCTACCGGGCGCTTGTCATCGAGCGAGCCAAACATGCAAAATATCCCGATTCGCACCGCGCTCGGTCGGGAAATTCGCAATGCCTTTATCGCCGAACCGGGCAATGTTTTGATTAGCGCGGATTATTCGCAGATCGAGTTGCGGATTGTGGCGTCACTGGCGCAGGATAAAAAAATGATGGAGATTTTTGAGCGCGGTGAAGATATTCACACGGCGACAGCGGCCGCAATTCACGGCGTGCCACTAAATGAAGTAACCAAAGATTTGCGTCGGAGCGCCAAAGAAATTAATTTTGGAATTTTGTATGGCATGGGCGCGTATGGTTTGGCTTGGCGTGCCGAGATCCCGCGCTGGGAAGCCAAAGAGTTTATCGCTAAATATTTTGAGCAATTTAGCGGAGTGAAAAAATATTTGGACGAAACGATTAAATACGCGCGTGAAGCGGGATATTGCGAAACTTTGTTTGGCCGGCGCCGTTATTTGCCGGAATTAAATTCGCCGAATTTTCAACTGCGCGCCGGCGCCGAACGCATGGCGATCAATCATCCGGTGCAGGGCACGGCCGCGGATTTGATCAAGATGGCGATGATTGGCATATATCAGTGTCTCCATTGTCATCCCTTCGACATGCTCAGGGCAGGCTCTGAGCGAAGCCCGAAGGGCGAAGTCGAAGGATCTAAAGGTGGCAAAACGATAGATTCTTCGGCTCCGCTACGCTCCGCTCAGAATGACAGTATGCGCACGGACGACAAGGTGCGAATGATTCTCCAAGTGCACGATGAGTTGGTGTTTGAGGTTAAAAAGGGGTTGGAGGATGAAGTGGCCAAGATGGTGAAAGAAACGATGGAAGGCGTGGTGAAATTACGCGTGCCGGTG
>Ga0172379_10007386_pt1 | contig 14288 bp, 16 predicted proteins | sample GrowelOW334metaG_FD_119756 | JGI IMG/M metagenome (GOLD analysis project Ga0172379, IMG submission 119756) | Groundwater microbial communities from an aquifer near a municipal landfill in Southern Ontario, Canada - Groundwater well OW334 metaG | ecosystem: Environmental > Aquatic > Deep... | reverse complement strand
GTGTTGTGTTTGTGTCCGCTCTCGATAAATACGGTCACCATACGCCATTGACCATTCTGTAAAAATTGCTTTATTGTCTTGGTATATTGGTCTTTCTTTCCGTAGGTCAGAAAGTAAATAAAGTGTTCCAGATCAGGCAACAAGGATCCGAATATGGAAAGTAGCAGAAAGCGGATACTAAATTCTCCCCAAATTTCCCGAAGTATCCACGCCCACGCAATACCCAAAAGAGCATGGTACATCTCATGCCGGGCATGCCAAAAAATAAATCCTACACCTTTTACCCGCGCTAAATGTCGACGAAGTCTTACCATAATGATTTCTTTCCAAGGTTAATAGTATCGGACAATATGCTTGTTGACAAGAGGGGTAGACATTCATTTATAGTAAGAGAATATGAATATTATAAAATCTGTCCTGATCGGTGTATTTATCCTTGTCGTTGGCGTGCTTTCGTACAAAACAACCAAATCGTTAGTACTGCAAAGTGAACGGCGCGGAGAATTCCATGGAAACATAGTCTATGCGCCTGAAATATCTCCTGCATCGCATGTTGCAAATATTCCTCCAAATATTTTGGGAGACTCGACAGGAAAACGCATTGAGGTAAATCTTGGAGCACAACGCGTATACGCGTTTGAAGGAAATTCAAAAGTCAATGAATTTGTCGTATCTACTGGCCTCTGGGGCAGAACACCCACCGGTACATTTACCATTCAACGAAAAGTCAGATCACAAACCATGTCAGGAGGAAACAAATCACTAGGAACGTACTATTATCTCCCTGGAGTCCAATGGGTCCAGTATTTCGGCAATGGTCAGATCCCTTGGTCACGGGGATTTTCATTCCATGGCACGTATTGGCACAACAACTTTGGTCATCCAATGAGTCATGGATGCATCAATATGAAAACACCGGAAGCGCAGTGGCTCTTTGATTGGGCTCCCATGGGAACAAGCGTTTCCATCTATGGGAATACACCGGCAAGCTAAGAGAAGTATAGAAGATTAGAAGTATAGAAGATTAGAAGTATAGAAGATTAGTTTACTCCTAAGCCTCTATACGTACTAATCATACTAAGCTTCTATTCTTACTAAGCATACTAAACTTCTATATCCTACTACGCTTCTATAACTTAAGCTTCTTGAGATACTCCCTGAATTCCCCATTCACATCTTTGTGTTGGAGCGCAAACTCCACCACTGTTTTCAGATACTCAATTTTATTTCCCGTATCGTAATATTTCCCATCCACGATTTCGCACGCATACACAGGACGTGTTTTCATAAGTTCTTTTATCGCATCCGTCAGCCACACTTCACCGCTTTTTCCCGGTCCGAGATGCTCTAAAATCTCAAAAATCTCAGGCGGCAAAACATAACACCCGTGTGCGGCCAGATTCGAAGGTGCTTCATCAGCAGACGGTTTTTCAATCATTTTCTTTATTTGACTAACATTTTTTTCAACAGGAATCACATCCACAATCCCGTAACGGGAAACATCTTTTTTTGATACCCGTATGGCAGAAATTACGGCATCGCCATATTTTTCATACACATCAATGCACTGTTTAGCGCGAGGTGGTTTACTGTAAATAAATTCATCTCCCCATATTGCCACAAAGGGCTCGTTACCAATAACATTTTTTGCACACAACACAGGTGTGCCATTTCCGTATGGGCCTTTTTGCCTGATGTATATAAAATTTGCCAGTTCCGCAGTCCGCTTTACTTCTTCGATCAACCGTTCTTTCCCCTGTTCCTTCAATGTTGCCAACAAATCATTGGGATAATCAAAATGATCTTCAATAGACCGTTTATGCCACCCTGTCACTATGACGATATCTGTAATTCCTGAGCTTACCAGTTCCTCAACGACGTACTGAATCACAGGTTTATCCACAATCGGAAGCATTTCTTTGGGCATAGCTTTTGTCTGAGGAAGAAACCTCGTCCCAAAGCCCGCCGCAGGGATGACTGCTTTTCTGATTTTTTGTTTGGTTTTCATAGAACCTCCTTTTCACTCAAACCTCGGCGAGTCCCGTACTCGCGCCCTTGCGAGGAGAGGTCGCAGTCCTCGCGAGCAAGAAAGCGTAGTTCTGGGGCCGCCGCGGGGATGACTGCTTTTCTGATTTTTTGTTTGGTTTTCATAGAACCTCCTTTTTCTACACATTCAACAATGGAGCAATTTATCAACGAACCAATGATACAATAGTCTCTATTCTATGCTTCATGCAATCTCCCTGTCAATTTGATAAGATAAAATGCATATGTCAGGTAGTGAAATTTTGACACGCTTTCGTCTTTGCCGATCACAAAAGACTATCTGACATAATACAACTATAAAATAGAAACAATGAGCTTTTGACAGCGTGTACAAGGCAAAGGTCAAAACTCTACAACCTGATATGAAACGGATTGTGTACGCTCTCTTTATCCTCACATTTTTCATGCCATGGATGCCCCAAACCAATGCACGTGCAGAAACACAAGTTACTCCCGATATCCGCACATCTGACATCTTTGTCAAAAAACGTCTGATGCCTCAATCCTGCGGATATTCGCTTCCCGAATGGATTGAAATGTATGTGGGATACAATAAAATTGTCCAGGATGAGATCAAAACATATACGGATTTCGCCAGCGATGCTAATCAGATGGATCGTGTGGCTGACCGCACCTGCCCGTACTCCGTGTGTTCAAATGCATCATTACCAAAAGAAGAAAAAGGCAATAAACCAAGCTGGAACGCTTCGATTTGCTACTACACAGATGGAGGGAACGGACAAATACCAAGTGAGGACCTTATCGTATCCGAAGGAGAAATACCCGAGTCTTCCAAAAAAATCAGGGGAGGAGCACGGATACTTGCCGCACTATTTGCTCGAGGCCATGAATCCATAAAAGGCCAACAATATGATATGAAGCAACCTGATGTTGCACCAAACCCCAATACTCCCCGAGCCTGTTCAGAAAAACCTCCGGGAGTCACGCAAAAAGATATCAAAAAAACCAATACAGGCCTGAATCCATTTAACTTCAATTTCGTAAATGACATTACGCTTAATGGCCTCTGCAATGCACTTGGTAATCCCTGCCAGTGCGTCATGACTGAGATGTGGATAAAGCCGGATAGCACCAACCAGTATGCTTCCTACACAGGGTGCACACTAGCTGGGTGTGTCGATGAAAATGGCGTACAGGCGGCAGTAAAAAATACTGATCCCGCACACCAAGCAGATACAAATGCACAAGAGTCCGGTGGATTTGGAAATGTATTTAGACCAAGCATTATGCTCCAACTTTTTGCTTTTGTAGAAACTATCATAGGCAATAGTGTCGGAGTCGTTACCGGTCAGGAAACAGAAAATAAACAAGGCACACGTACAGAGCCGGCAAGCTGGTCTTTTACCAAGGAATGGGAGGTATCTGTCGACTTCATCAATTGCAAACTCTTTCCGTATGCATTTCGCTCCAAAATGCCTGAATGCAACACAAACTGGCTAGAACGTGCTGTTAACAGCGCCAAAAATCAAATACAAGGATCAGGAAACCAATTGATTACAGAACCGGTACAAGAAATGGCAACACCAGCAGGGATGATGACTCAATGAACTATTTACAACACAGCTTTGTCTGTGATACTATTGTATACGTTTGATAGTCGTGACCCCGGGAGGGGTCTTTTACTATTTTTACAATATGGAAAAACCGACCATGCCCGCTTTTGGTGTAAACCCAATACAGTTTATCAAAGAAGTAGCACACGAACTGAAAAAAGTAACATGGCCGACGCGCGCAGAGACGATAAAATTAACCGGAATGGTACTAGTCATATCGCTCATGGTTGCGTTTTTCATAGGTGGACTGGATGCAGGACTTGTACAACTCACATCCATGTTATACAGGAGATAATCATATGGCAAAAACAGACCAGACACTGACAGCAAAGACTGACGAAGATATAAAAAATAAGGCAATTCTTACCACGTCAGACAATCCGATTCCGGAATCTGCAAAATGGTTTGTCGTCCATACGTATTCAGGACATGAAAATAAAGTAGCTACCACCCTCAAACAGCGCGTCGACACTATGAAGCTTGCCGACAAAATTTTTCAGATTGTCGTTCCCACCAGAAATATCGTCACAGTCAAACATGGCAAAAAAGAAGAACAGAAAGAAAAAATTTTCCCAGGATATATCCTCGTTCGGATGTTTTTGGATGACATGAGCTGGCTTGCAGTCAGAACCACTCAGGGAGTGACGGCATTTGTCGGAGCTGGTGACAAGCCTACCCCTATATCTCAAAAAGAAGTCGATGCCATCATGAAATTCATGGAAATGGAAGCACCAAGATACAAAACAGCATTCACGGTCGGTGAAGCAGTCAAAATCACAGATGGTCCTTTCTCAGACTTTTTGGGAACCATTGAATCCATTGATGAAGAAAAAGGAAAACTCAAAATTCTCGTTTCCATTTTTGGAAGAGAAACTCCTGTTGAACTGGATTTCCTGCAGGTAACCAAACTGTAGACGTGTGTCCGCCTTTTTGAAACCCTGAAATCTTTTTTATCTATCTCCCTCAACGCTAACCCTGTCGCGATAATAGCCTATATCATATCCTTCGGCTGTTTTCACCACATGGGAAATCGTTATCATCCATCCGTTTATTCGTTGTGCCTCAATCATTTGTTCTACCTCGCTCCAATCAAGTCCCACTACCTGTGCCAGGTGTAACTCACCTTCGGGTACTACCCACACAGGCATTCGGTCCTTTTCTTGGAATTCCATAGCCTATAATTATAACATATATTCCTCCCCTTTTCAAAAGGCTACAACCTTGCTATAATTCTTTTTACCTCATTGACATGAGGGAGAAACCAAATTCGGGTTTCGAGGCTACTTTTGTTCTTCAACTGAACATACATTCTCGATTCCCCATTCGTTTCTTTCAAAAAAAGCGTTCAGTCATCACTGTACAGATATCTGACAGCTGGATACTGATAGCTCTATCTCTATGGCAGTCAAAAAAGTCAAAACCATCATTAAACTCAATCTCAAAGCAGGTGAGGCAACAGCAGCTCCTCCTGTAGGACCGGCTTTAGGTCAACACGGTGTCCCCATCATGGAATTTATCAAAGCGTACAATGAACGGACTACCAAACTCAAAGGTCAGATTATCCCCGCAGTCATCACTGTATTTGAAGATCGCACGTTTACCTTTATCACAAAACTCCCACCTGTTGCTGCTATGATCAAAAAAATGCTCAATATCACAAAAGGAAGCGGGAAAGCCGGAAAAGAACCAGTCGGATCGCTTTCAAAAGACCAAGTCAAACAAATAGCAACAGACAAATTACCGGATCTCAATTGCCAAAGTGTAGAAGCAGCAATGAGAGTCGTAGAAGGAACTGCCCGCAGTATGGGCGTAAAAACAGAATAAAAACAGAAAAGTTTAGTACGTTTAGATGCTTAGAAGTTTAGAAATGAACTAAACTTCTTAAAACTAAGCATCTAAACCACTATAAAAAAAGTATGGGAAAAGTACGAAAAGTCATTCTTGGTGATGAATCTCTCGAAAAAGAGCAGCGGAAAAAAGCTGAAGTTCGTCGTGAGACAAAAAAATTCAAAAAAGAAAAAGTTGAGGGTGTAGGACTTCATGGAGGAGAACGCACCTCAGTCGTAGAAGGCACAGAACTCAAATCCGATGTAAAAGAGCTTTTGGACAAAGTAGAAGGACACGACTCCAGCAAAACAAAATCAAGCAAAACCAAAAAACCCGTTGGCCCAAAACCTCATTCCAAAAAATACCAGGAAATGGCTACATTGGTCGATAAAACAAAATTCTATACCCTATCTGAAGGAGTTTCCCTCGTAAAAAAAACGAGCTACACCACATTTGATGGAACGGTTGAGCTTCATCTCAATCTCAATCCAAACGTGTTAGGCGAGAAAAAAGAAAAAAAAGATTTCAGAGGATCAGTGACACTTCCTCACGGAACCGGCAAACAAGTCCGGGTACTCGCAGCAGATGATGCAGTGATCAAAGAAATTGAAGCAGGGAAAATAAACTTTGATATATTGGTCTCCCACCCATCTATGATGCCTAAGCTTGCTAAAGTAGCCCGCATCCTTGGTCCAAAAGGACTTATGCCAAATCCAAAAACAGGTACAGTTACAGAAGACGTAGAAAAACGCATCAAAGAACTTTCCCACGGACAAGTCAATTTCAAGACAGAACCGGATAATCCAATCGTGCATCTTATCGTTGGCAAAATATCTTTTGAAGATGAAAAACTTTTGGCAAACATCCAAGCGATCGTCGAAACCATAGGAAAAAACAAAGTATTGAAAACAACGTTGACTGCGACGATGGGGCCAGGAATTCATATAAGTTTATAAATTTCAGTTTCCCATAGTTGATAAGAGTGAACGTATCATTTATAATAGAGCTATCCTAAAGACCGTAGGCATTCGGCTAAAAAAAGCTGATCGAAGACCTACCGAGGGAATAACACTGTTCAATTGCTTCATTGTTCAATTGCTCCACTGTTTCTCCCTCATAGAATAGGAAAAGAAAGGATTATATGGCTACACAAAAAAAAATAAATACCGTCACCGAATTAACGGAGAAAATTGCAAAAGCGAAATCTATTGTTTTTACCGATTATACCGGTATCAAACACAAACAACTTGAAACACTCCGCAAAACATTAAAAGCAAACGGTGCGGAATTTGTCGTCACCAAAAATAAACTTCTTGAGCGCGCTCTTGGAGATCAGACTACAGCCGTCAAACCGTATCTTAAAGAAAATACCGGCACGCTTTTTAATTATGCAGATGAAGTAGCAGGACTGAAAGAAATTTTGAAATTTTTTAAATCTGCGGCGTTGGGCAAAATGAAAGGCGGACTTTTAGGAACAACCGCATTGGCAGAAAAAGATATTGACCGTTTATCAAAACTTCCGGGCAAACAACAACTATTAGGGCAAGTTGCCGGACAATTGAAAGCACCAATCACAGGTCTACATTACGCACTGTCATGGAATATGAATAAACTCGTATGGGCTCTCAATGCAGTGAAAGGGAAAAAATAAATTGATTAGCCCTCCTTATGCTTACTTCAAGCCTTTTCACTACTATTCGTAGACGGCTTGAAGAACGCTTCAGAAGGGCCTAAGAAACGCTAAATTCATTTTATTCATTAAGCGTTTCTAAGGGAGGTGAGCAAATTTATGGCAAAAGTAACACAAGATGAACTATTAAAAGCAGTAGAAGAAATGACCGTTTTGGAACTTTCTGATTTCGTCAAAGCGCTCGAAGAAAAATTCGGCGTGTCTGCAGCTCCAGTAGCTGTCGCAGCAGGACCAGCAGCAGAAGCATCAGGAGAACCAAAAGAAGAACAGACAGTATTTAATGTCGTTCTGACAGAAGCAGGAGCAAACAAAATCGGCGCAATTAAAGCAGTACGTGAACTCGTACCGACATTAGGACTTCAAGAAGCAAAAACACTCGTTGAGTCCGCTCCGAAAGAAGTGCTCACAGGTCTCAGTAAATCAGCAGCCGAGGAAGCCAAAAAGAAACTCGAAGCAGCTGGCGCGAAGGTTGAATTAAAATAATTTTTTTATTTTATATTTACTATAAAAAGTCCCCCGTTTATCGGGGGATTTTTTAGAGGGACGCACTTATCTTGACATACGATAAAATTAAAATGTATAGTGAATATACTGCCTCAAAAAAACATTGCGTTTTGGGGTATTTTTTTTATCGTATGACGTCCTCTGAGTACACGCTCATTTTCTCCACATTTTACTCTATCAATCACTTTTTATTCACATCAAAAAACAATAAAAACGAAAGGAGGTGAACGTATGAATAAAATATTTGCAGGAATTTTAGGACTTATGCTCGTCGTTGGCGTTACCAGCGGCACTGCGTATGCATTATTCTCAAGCAAGGCTACAGCAAGCGGCGTCACGTTTGCTACAGGAAATGCAGATCTGAGAATTTACAATGGATCAGATTGGGCTTCAGACTGGAACCCATCATTTAATTTTTCAAATCTTTATCCCGGATACACAGAATTTCAACCGCTCTATCTTAAAAACATGAGCACATCACCAATTGGATTAACGGTCGTTGGTAAATTATTACCAGGAGCTACCGAAACACCAGCTGGTTCATGGGATCTTTTGAAAACTGCCGTAAAAGTAAACGTATGGCTTTCTGGAGTTGGTGAAACTGGGTATCAAACACTCAATGATTGGAATACCACAGGGTTTACACTCCCAGGTGGAGCAATCGCACAAAGTACACAAAGAGATTACAGATTCTATGTACAAGTCGATTCTTCAGCTACTGACGCAATTGCTAGTACATCAATTAGCGATATCGTCTTTGAATTTACGGGAACTCAAACACCGTAACGCGTTGTATTTTTCCTAACGGCCCGAGATTCCTCGCGCCGCTAGATAAAAATAAAACCATGAAAAAAATGAAAATACCGTTACAAATAATCAGAACATTCCTTGAATGGTTTGTTTTTGGCGTGCTTATCGGTCTCTACGCCATCGTCCTGTCTCCAAATCTACCAACCAAAAAATACATCTCAACATATATAGTATCCACTGGTTCCATGAAGCCAAAAGTCGAACCGGGTTCAATTGCTCTTATTAGACAAACGGATACAAAGCAGATAAAAAAGGACGACATCATTATTTTTACCTCCCCGAATGACCCAAATCAAACAGTCCTCCATAGAGTCTTTGCAGTCAAACAAAAAAACAATAGAATTGAATTTAATACAAAAGGTGACAATAATAACGCGCCTGACAATTGGACAGTACCGGAATCATCCATCAAAGGAATCTATCTTGGGATGATTCCACTCCTTGGTCATCCTGCCGCATTTCTAAAAACTCCAAAAGGATTTCTCCTCCTTTTTGGCATACCTGCTGTCCTATTAGTCCTCTTACAAATCAAAAAAATTCGGGAAGGTATAGAGGAAGAAGTGCAAAAACGAGTGAAGGCAACGGAAGAAAAAAAGAAAAAAGCTGATATCCTGAATGCCATCATTTTCCTCATACTCACTGGAATATCGGGAATTGTCGGCATCCAAACTGTCCAAGCATTATTTATTTCTAAAGTAACTGCTTCTTCCATCTCTTTTTCCGTCAAGGATTTTGTCCCCCCGAATAAACCCGCCAACCTCCACTGGAATACTCCTGATGTTGCTTGCGGCGGAACAACAAAAAATCTTACCATCACTGCTGATTGGGATGATACAACGGACATTGGAGGAAGCGGTATCGACCATTATGAATACACCATTACCTATCCGAAAATCGGTGGCGGCACAGGTAATTGGACAACAACAGTCAAACCATCCCAATACAATGGTGCATTTAATCAGGATAATGGCGTCCACATCTACAAAATCCGCGCATGGGATAAAGCGGGAAATGTCTCAGAGTGGTCAGATGCGTGCACCATAACATACGATACAAAACCCGCCCCGCTTCCCACAATCTATCAATGGGGTGGAGGAAAAGAAATAAACAGCAGTACTCTGGTCCAATGCTGGTCGATTGTAAACGACCTATATTCAAATCCAGTCACGTATGAATACGAAAGCTACAATGATCCCGAACATGCAAGTCTTCGGTGGAAAGGAACGTTTAATGCTTCGCATATAGGAACGTGCGGAACATTTGGCCCTGCAATCATAAAAAACGCAACAGGTGATCCAGCTGGTCCTGTGTATTATCAAATACGCACAAAGGACGCTCTCGGCAACACGTCTGCTTGGATTTCAGACTATTTTATTATTGATAACACATCACCCACGGCTTCTCTCTCTGTCGAAGGCTCATGGATAAAAAAAGTTGAAGAAACAGTCAAAAACGGAGGATTTGAAAATGGAAGCGCAGATTGGATGATAGCAGGAAACGTCACTACCATAGCATCGGATACTATTGATGAATCCCCTGTCTTTCCAAATAGCGGATCACTGATGGCACGAATTGGTCAAACAGAGGGAAATGCTGGATCCTATTCCTGGGAAAACCGACTTATGCAGTCATTTACAACTGGCGCCAAAAGTTTGTCACTCCGGTACAATTTTTTTACTAGGGACAGCTTCTATGACACACCAGGATTTTTCATAAAAATAAATGGATATGATATTTTTCATCAAAGTGCATGGATGACAAATCCTCTGGATGGATCAGGCGTTGCATACTCAACAGGGTGGCAAGAGTGGTCGTACGACTTGTCCACTATTACTGATCCTTTTACAAATCTTAGTATTTCAGCTGGAAATACAGATACCCCCGAAAATCAATCATGGGTGTATATTGATGACGTCACGACATACATTGTTACAGCTCCATCTGACGCTACCTATACGATATCCGGAGATGATCCTCATGCCACATATGTCTATACAGTCGATGCGGGACTACCGACTCCATATGGCAGACCATTCACGATTGAAGCAGACGGACAACATACACTTCAGTATTATGCACAAGATCCTGCAGGAAACAAAAGTGGCGTCTATCGGGTAAACATCACAACTGATGCTACTTCCCCATCTGCACCAAATGATTTTGCGGCATATTCGGCATCAGAAAACAATATGACCCTTAATTGGACAGCTACAGGTGATGACTTCCTCTCAGGAAGAGCTTCATCATATGACCTTCGGTACAGCACAAGTCCTATTACTGACAGCACATTTGATGCAGCTTCAAAATCAGGAACTCTTGCATCTCCATCTCTTTCAGGATATGAGGAACAGGCACTCATTGAAGGACTCAATCCCGGGACAGAATATTTTTTTGCTCTGAAAGTATTGGATGAAGCCCCGAATGCTTCAGACATGGTAACCACATCAGGAACCACTCTTCCCAGTTCTATAGACAATCCTGGAGACGTCGTCATCAATGAAATTATGTGGACGGGTACATCAAAATCCTCTGAGGATATATGGATGGAACTGCGTAACATGACAGACCGGACTATATCGCTAAGCGGCTGGAAATTACAAGAATACGCTGACTTTGTGACAGATACAGACCTCTATACATTCCCTTCAGATGCGACACTTGCGCCACACGGTTTTTTGGTGATCAGCAAAACTTCAGCGTCAGATTCAAGCTTAAAAAATACCGGAATAGTAGCGCCTTCCCTTGTTTTCAATCAGACAAATTTCCGGTTAACCCTCACCGATGCTTTAGCAAATACTATTGATACTGCTTGGAATGGAAATGCACTCCCGTCAGAGTATAGTGAAACAGGGGTCTATTTCTATTCCATGGAGAGAACAGCAATTCCAGGCGATGGAACAGTGGAAATCCGCTGGTATCCCTGTATTGATGAGGCAAGTAAAACAGAATTTTTTGACGGATCAGGCATTGATTTTGGTACGCCTGGAGCTATAAACCGGTCCGAAAACGAGCCGCTTGTGTATGCATTTTTACAACACACCTCTGATTCAGAGAATCTCAACGAACCCATACTAACACTGACGCACGACGAAAAAACACATGAAATTTCTTTTTCGGTAACCAACATTCAATCATATACGTTCCTCTCCTGGGAGCTGTCATATGATTCAAATGACCAACTACAAGGGGCTGTCGGCAATACAGAATTAACTGAAGAAAAAGACTATACAAAAGGCCATATATTTTTGGGTACCTGCTCAACCGGCGGATCTTGTGTATCTCACATTGAAGTGAAAAATCTACATCTAAAGGTAATACTCAAAAAAGCTGACGGAAAAGAACTAATTTTGGAGAAAACACTATGATAAAAATTTTCAGCTTCAAAAGGCGTCCACCCTGCCTGCCGGCAGGCAGGCTTTTGAAGCTAATTTTAGTAACGGCATTTTTTTTACTCTACATGAGAGTCCCTGCATATGCAGCAGACCTCACCATCACGTGCAATATGAATGATTGCACAAAAAACAGTAATACGTCCCTTTTCACCTCCGCAACCATCTGGTATCCGGGACTATCCGAATCTCATACAATACTAGTAGAAAATACTGTCAATGTACCGCTCCTCATTTCCACACACCCCAGTACCTATGAAGAAATGGCGCAAAACCTTGACACTGTCCTTTTCCTGACCATCTCTCTTACGGGAAACGCAGTACCGATCTGGACGGGGACACTTCGGGAATTTTTTTCCTACGATGAGAGCAATCCTTTATCGCTCACTACTGTAAATGCGCACACATCGCTTGAATTTACCTATACAGTCACAATGGATCTCAATACAGGGAATGAATTCCAAGATGCCAGAACCGCTTTTGACCTCTCGTTTAATTTTTCAGGAGATGATCCTAGCCAAAGTCCTTCAAACTCCAGTGGCACTTCAGGCAGCACAGCGTCATCCGGTACATCAGGAGCAACAAATGCGTCTGGAACCACAGGAGCTACAGGAGAAGAGGGTTCTCTATTTTCCGGTACTGATTTCCAACAGCAAGATATCGCAGGTCCTACAGGCATCGTGGCAGGTGAAACGACCGATGAAAATAGTCAGCCAAAAGTTGAAGGAGCGTCCACTGTTTTATGCAACACCTGCATATGGTGGCCTTTGTTAATCCTACAAGCAGTATTGACACTGTATTATTATCTTCGCTCAAAAAATAAAAGTAGAAAAGAATTTTTGATTGGAGGAATAGCTGTCAGCATATTCACCTATGCAGTTTTTCTGTTTGTAAACAAAGATTGCAGGAACGGATGGGAACTCTGGATATCTACGACGCATTTCTGGTGCAAATACTTCATACTCTGGGTATTTATGATATGTGGGTCACTTTCTTTCTTCATGAGACCAAAAAATAAAGAATAATTGTACGTACCACTCATATTCCAATAAAAAAATACTATAACGTAATTTTTGACGTCGCATAATATTTTTTTGTCCATAAGTTATCCACAATTTCTTTTTTCCTATTGACAATGTGCGACACGAGATGATACTTTATGAGTAATTACGATAGAGTTTATATAATTCCTGCCTTATGGAGATAGTAGAATTCATACAGTCTAGACATTCTAGAATATATGAATATTCAACTATGTATTATTTATGTCTTTAGGAGCTGACTGGCCGGATCTATTAACAGTAAAAGAAGTCGCAAAAATTCTCCGTGTATCCCCCCTTACCATCAAACGGTGGGGCAAACGGGGTAAACTTCCAGCTATCCGCATAAACTCCAGAGGAGATAGGCGCTACAAAAAAGAAGCAGTGATGTGGTTATTGGGTTTACAACAAAAAGGCGATTTATAAAGCATACCCTATCATATTCATGACTGAAGCACTCATTGTCTGGCAGGACAAAAAAGGCAAAAGACACGAACGGACGATTGATTCCCCTCAAGCAGCCTCAACGCATCCATTTCAATTACGTTTTGCCATAGAAATAAATGATAAACCGGTTCACCTTTGGGCTGTACACACCTTTGAGGCTGTTGAGCTATTTTCTGAAGGACAAGATATTGCACATATCAATCCACGTGTCACTGTAGTATTTCCTGATCTTAATTCACTCAAAATCTCTCATTCATAAATGAATGCCTTATCTATTTTCCTCCGTGCCTTTTTTTAACCATTCGGCCGCAAGAGTCGGATCAATGATGTTTACAGAAAGTCCGGTACCAAGTTCAAATCCTGCTCGATGAATAGCTCTGGGTATGATACGGAAAAACCAATTTTTTCCATGATAAATATAGTAGTTATAGAGAAACTGTTCATCCCGTTGAAATGCAGCGTTTACAGGATCACGAAGAACTCCTTCAATGCGATTGAGTGCTTTTTGCACAACTTCTGCCAAAAAAGGCAACTCAGTATCGCTCACGTCCCCGAAGCGTTTTCCATGAATTTTTGGTGCAATCCATACTTCAAAAGGCCATTGGGAAAAGTCAGGGCAATACGTAACAAAATTTTCGTTTTCCTCTACTATATTGTTGATCGGTTCCATCTCAACTGCGTCCAAATTTATCTGATTTGGTACGACAACAAGTTGACTGTGCGGATGTTTCAGAGACGCTCCTGCGCCAAGTCCATGATTACAAAACAACATGACCTGACCATTTTCCTGATGCGCTCGGTACCGATCTCTATAGGCGGTAAAAATTTTTGTCACGTGTGATAAAGGCATATTTTCAACATCTTCAGACTCGCTTGGAGAATGAATAATGACTTCATGGATATCAGTAATAGGATACAAATTTGGAACCACGCGCACGTCCCACCCTTTTTCATTTGATCC
>Ga0172379_10007385_pt1 | contig 14291 bp, 12 predicted proteins | sample GrowelOW334metaG_FD_119756 | JGI IMG/M metagenome (GOLD analysis project Ga0172379, IMG submission 119756) | Groundwater microbial communities from an aquifer near a municipal landfill in Southern Ontario, Canada - Groundwater well OW334 metaG | ecosystem: Environmental > Aquatic > Deep... | reverse complement strand
TCGGTTTCTCAGGGTGAAATACATTAGGGCTCTTGGGCAGGTCGATGGATCCCATATCCTAACTCCTTCTTACGGTTATTCCGTCGTTATATCGTACCTTATCATTAGATTATCAATATCGGCGATTAAATGTAAAGCGTTTTTTATTTTTTTGGTGTGTCCGAATGCCTATAATATGCTAAATTATTCCTGTATGCAAAAAGATTCTACACGAAAAGATATAATTTTCATCCTTATCAACTTGATTACTCTCGGTTTTTGCATTGGGGTGCTGCCTGTTTTTGGACAAGACCAGAGATCTGCACCCCTGGATGCATTCGTCATGCTTGAAAATTCCACTGCAACCAAGGGTACCCTGGAGGATCAGGTAAATTGGTTGTGCGAAACGGTCATCGACGGCATTCTTATTCCGGGGGACAGGTTTGCGGTCTGGACGTATCCAGATCAGCCAAATCCCCTGATCGATCTTGAAATAAGCAGCGAGGAACAAAAGGAAGGGGTTAAAAACAAAATCAGGTCGCTCGTTCCCACAGACCGGGACGCCGATTTTTCAGAAGCCGTACGTACGATCGTCGGCGGAGCGGAAAAGCGCTCCCGTCCAGGCCTAATCGCCTATGTGGCAATTTTGGGTAGTTTCGTCATTGACAATGGGCAATCGGGTACGAATACGCTTCCCCCCGATGTGGCTGAGTTGCTCCGATATTCACGGGTCGAAGACCATCCAGGCTGGAAGACGATCATAATCGGGCTGGGATTGCGGGAAAGGGTACGAAAGGCGGTGGAATCTTTTAACAAATAAGCCTGTTTCAGGTCCGGATCCGCATATCAAGTATGCTTGCGCAGGAAGGACTTCGGGACTAGACTTGCTTAAAACGTCTATAGGCGGTGCCTGACCGCAGGTATGGAGGCGATTTTTGAACGGCTTGAAGCGGGCGGGCCGCATATTCTCGGACAACGAATATTTTATCCTGACCACCCACGAAGGTCCCGACGCCGATGGCGTAGGTGCCGAAATAGTGCTTTGCAAAATGCTTGGAGCCTTGGGCAAAAAAGCGCGCATAGTCAATTCAAATGCCTTGCAGGAACGGTATGCCTTTCTGGACCCTGAAGGGCTGGTTGAAGCTTACGATGAGGGAAAGCACAAAAAACTGGCGGCAAAATCCGTTCTCGTCGTCCTGGACACAGACGATGAGTTCAATACCGGTAAGATCGCCGACGAATTATTGCCGGGCGTGCTTATGGTCTTTACCATAGATCATCACGAATCTGACCGGAAGCCAAGGAATGAAGGATACATGGACGCCCGAGCCTCCTCCACCTGCGAGTTGGTGTTGCGTCTCGCGCGCAGCCTGGGTGCGGAATTGGACCTGACCGCCAATCGGGCTGCCTATGCGGGAATAGTCTATGATACGGGTTCGTTCATCTATCCAAAGACCAATGTAGAAACCTTCAAGGAAGCCCTTCGTCTGGTGAAGGCCGGCGTGGTTCCCAACGAAATTTATCATTTGATGTACGAAAGCGCCTCGGTCGGGTCTCTGGTCCTGCAAAAACTGGTACTTTCCACCCTGGACCTGCAGGCCGGAGGCAGGATCGCGATCCAGCAGATGCATGGTTCCGACCTGGTGGAAGCGGGAGCCGCGTATGAGGAAGCGGAATCGCTCATCAATATTCCGCTAAAAAGCAAGGAAGTGGAGGTTTCCATTTTCTTCAAGGAAGGACCGGACGGCAAGTTGCGCTGCTCCCTGCGATCCAAAGGTGGTGTGAATGTCTCCGCCATCGCACAAAGTTTCGGGGGTGGAGGACACAGGACAGCAGCCGGGTTCAAATGTCCCAAAGGACTTGCGGAAACGAAGGCCGAAGTGCTAAGAATAATCGAAGCTGTCCTTGCCAACACCGACAACGGAGTCCGATGAGATATTTTCTGCCGACAGTATTCATCCTCACCCTCGCCGCGGCGATCTGGTTATCCCTGAATCCTTCTCCCTTCACATCCGACACCAAGCATGATTCTACCCCGCAAGCCCGTGTAGTATCTCCCAAGAGCCAGACCGGTCAGGGTGGAACCCTCACCGAAACAGAGCTATCCGAACGTATGGCCTTCGAGGATGTGGCCAACGCCAAGATTTCCCTGAAAACCGACGAGACGGCCATTGCGGTGATCACCCAGGATTTCGACGGGGACCCCCAGGACGAGCAGATGATCGCCGTGCGGCGTACCAGCGAACAGGACGGACCCATATATATAGTCTATGCCGATTTCGACGAACAGACCGGGGGGTACAGTCGGCTTTGGGACTCGGCGACTGCCACGACAAAACCCCGAACCTTCAATTTCTTCGTCAAGGATCTGATCGGTGACCGCAGCCTCTGCGTGATAACCACCGGGATGAACGGAAACGGCGAACAGACCCTGATGGTTTTTCGTAAAAGGCCCCTTCCACTCCCCGACGCTCCCGGCGACCTGTTCGAGCGCATCGCCGAACTGCGAACCGACGGATCCATCAGTATAGTCGAACGGGACAGGAGCCAGGCGTACCAGCTGGGACTGGCTGCAGGAACGAGCCACCGTATTTTTACCTATGGAAGGGATTTCGATTCCTCCAATTTATTGGACCAAATCGAGACTGTCTACGATTTTGAGACCATTTCCGGCGTGTATGTCCGGACCGGAGTAGCACGGATTCCCGGAGCCCAGATCGAGCAAAGGCGGGTACGCCAACTTCTTGACGGTACTCCGGATAAATTCGAGCGCTTCCTTGATGGGTTATGGTATCTATCCTCACCGACCGGGGAGGATAGTTCCAGGCAGTACCTGCTCTTTGACCAGCAACGGAATGAGCTAGTTTTCTACGCCGACGCTACCCAGGAAGTGTTCACCTGGGAGAACTCCAGCGCGACCCGTTACGGCCTGTATCTGAATACCAAGAACATCTCCGTCACCACCTTACGCAGGCTGGTTGATATCGAACTGGAATCCGTGGATTCCATCAGGGTGAAGGTGTTTGAGGACGTACGCCTCAAGATAGGCATAGGCGGTCGGTGGGACGGAACATACCGTAAAATGGATTCCGGCATGGCAGCTCCTGCAACGGAAGTGCGCGGGACACCGGAGCGGGTCAATCTGGAGTACGATGGGAACGAAGGCAAGGTTCGCTTTGCCGAGGACGGCAGCTACGAGGGGCCGGATGGAAAGGGCATCTATTCATTCTTCCTGATAGGGGATGCCGAGTACCTTGAACTTCGCACGTCCAGCGGTACGCGGGACAGGCTGACCTATGCGGTGGAGCGGAAAAAGGTTTCAGGTACCTTCGCAACCCGCGAGGAATTGCGTCTGAAACGGGTGCGTCTGGGCGTCGGCGGTGCGGAGGATACCCACGAGCCGATACTTGTCTACTCGAGGGAACTCGGGGAAAACACCAAAACCAAATAAATTGAACCAGGCCCAGGCAGACCTATCACCTAGCGTCAGAAAAGCGGAAAGGATTCGAAACCGGCGTCCTTCAGTTTCATGGTCATGTCCCTAACCGAAGCCCCCGGATCTACGGTAACCACCCAATATATGGTCTCACCCACCGTTCGTTTAGAGACTGTACTGACGAATTTTTTGGCTTCCAATCGTTCGGCCAGGTTTTGGGCATTCTGTTCTGATTTGAATAATCCCACTTGCAGGGACTTGGCGGATGATTCGGCAGAGGCCGGAACGGGTGCGGGGGGTTTGGCCTGCCCTGATGGGATATCTGCGGAAGGTGGTGTTATTGGGGTAGCCTGTTGGATACCTACAAGTTCCGGAACAGGCGTTTCAGGCTTGAGTACTGGCCGGGCATCGGCGAAAAGCCATTGGGGAGTCAAGGCCACATCCACACGTTTTTTGGCTACGGCGGCAAGAATGCGGGCTTCAGGTGTCGTGGGGTAGTCCTTGCGGAGTATGGATGCATCCTCTGCCCTGCCAAGCACACGGTTTCCTACGAAGAGAATGGCAGGACGCTCGTCCGTATAGTCGGGATCGGCGGCGAAGGTAGACAACAAGGATGCGGCATCGGATACGCCGGAGAAGGCGGCTATGTAACCGGCCCATAACCGGGCCTTTTTGAGCGCCAGGGGATCCCTTCCGGTTAGAAGGACAGTGCGGATATCGGCGAGAGCCCGGTCCGTCTCGCCCACGGCCGTCAGGCAGCGGGCGGACTCTATCAGGGCCATATCGTCGCGCCGTGCCGGTTCGGCAAAGGCGGCTTCGGACCAGGCAAGGGCTGCCGATTCGCTCTGGCCCGCCAGTTCATATAAAGTGGCCAGGGCAATCCAGGCGCGCATCTTCGCGGCACCGGCAACCAAGTCTGGGGTATTTTTCATCAGCAGGTCTATGGAAGAGGCGATGGAACCCTCTGCATGGGCCAGGAGAATCAGCCGGTCACCTCCATCAGCAGCCTTCGAATCCGCCACGGACCAGATGGTTTCGGCTCCACAGGGTAGGATCATTAATACAAAGGCCGTCAGAAACAGGCCGAATGCCGTCACTCCCCTGGGCAAGGCCTGACCTCCGTGGCGCGGAATGTGGAACCCCGCAACGCGGCGAGGGTAGCGTCCATGAAGGTTCCTATCAGGGACGCGGGTCCGGGAAAAACGAGCATTTCATCGCGCTGGGTACGGGCGAGCAACTCATCCGGATTTTTTTTGGATACAGCTTCGACCAGCACCATTTCGCGCACTCCTATCCGCTCGCGCATCAGTTCCCTCGTAATCCGGGTCTGTTCGGCCATGACCCGGGAAAGTCGTTCCTTTTTAACGTCTTCCGGAATACGGCCTTCCAGACTGTAGGCGACGGTTCCTTCCCGCGGGTTGTAATGGTACATGTAGGCGCTTGCGAAGCGTACCCGGCGCATGAGATCGAGGGTATCCCGCACATCGTCCTCTGTCTCTCCGGGGAATCCCATGAGCAGGTCTGTGGAGAGGGTTGAAACCGGGAGTGCGGTCCGGAGCATATCCACAAGCTCCAGGTAGCGTTCACGGGTATAGCGGCGGTTCATGGCCTGCAGGATTCGGTTGGAACCGTGTTGGACGCATAAATGGATATGCCTGCTCAATACCGGATGTTCTTTTAGTATGCCGATAAGGGCGGGAGAAAAATCCTTGGGGTGGCTGGAAAGAAAGCGGACCCAGCGGATACCACGGACCGCACTGGCCACCAATTCCAGCAAGTCGGGGAATTCGGTTGTCTTGCCGTTTTCCTGATAGCGGTAGGAATTGACGTTCTGTCCCAATAGGGTAATTTCGCGGACGCCCTTTTCTTCGAGCATGGCAATTTCAGCCAATATGGCTGAAGGGGAGCGGGAGGTTTCGCGGCCGCGGACGTAGGGGACTATGCAGTAGGAACAAAAATTGTCGCAGCCGTGCATGATGGGCACGAAACTGCGGAAGGCCCCTTCCTCCAGGTGGGAGGCGGAAAAGGAAAAGACAGGTTTCTCGTCCGGCAACGGGACCGACTCGCCGCCGGCGGGCAAACCATTTTCCATAGCCTCCAAGAGGGACGGAAATATGGACCGCGAAGTGGTACCCATAACCTTGTCGACAGCGGGAACGCGCCGCAAAAGGTCTTCCTGGAGGCGTTCGGCCATGCAGCCCGCGACGACGAGGGAAAAAGGACGCTTCTTCTTGAGGGCGGAAAAATGGGCAAGCCGGCCCATGACGCGGGTTTCTGCGGTGGCGCGGACGGAACAGGTATTGATCAGAACCAGATCGGCCGTATCGGAATGGGGGGAAGCAGTCCACCCACGATCCCTGAGGACCAGTTCAAGGGCGGCCGATTCCGCCTTGTTCATCTGACACCCGTAGGTCTCAAAAAAATACGTCATCCCCGGGTTTTCAGGCCCTTGATGAATTTCCACGCGTTCAAGGCGCCCATTCCGAGGAGGCCGACGATGGCAAAGCCCATGAGGCCGCTGGCCAGGCCCGCGAAGATGCCGATATTGGACAGGACCGTAAGGGCTCCGGCACCAGTAATTATCATGCCGGCCTTTTTGTCGGCGCTCTCGCGGGAGGAGAGGGCTCCAAGCCCTACGACCGTGACTATACCGCCAACCACCAAGCCGATAATCGGAATATTCGACAGTCCGCTTAGAATCCACAAACCCAGCCCGCCAGCCAAACCGCCAACCGCGGATACACCCTGCTTGGCGAGTGTTCTGGTAGGTACCATTTCATTCATACACGTCTCCTATTTTAACAGCTACAATATACACAAGGCAGAAGCCATCTTCAATGAGTATGCGGCTTTCGGTAACCGAATCGAGGTCCCGTTTGTTGTATCCCGTGTTGCTTACAGATGTGCGCTCCGTTGATGGAGAGCCGGCCTTGGTGCTATAGTAACTGCAGGATATGCTGAACAGTATACGCTAAAAGGAGCATGAGGATGTCTATACGCGCGTTACGGCCCGCATTCATGGCCGCTTTCTTGTTGTGCCTTGGTGTTTTTGCCATGGCACAGGAATCGGAGGCTGAAACCCCTGCGATGGAAGCACCCGAAGAGTCCGAACCCCTTCCCATTGACTCGGAATGGGACGGTCCTGCCCCAAAATTATATTCCAAGGGCGACAAGACCTTCATCATTAACTTGGGAACGATCCTGCCCCTGTTTTTTTATTCCGCAGAAGGGAAGGTGATGGACAATAAATTGAGCATTGGCGGAACAGGCTCGCTCAATTACAACTATTACTTCAATTCCAACATGGCCCTGGGTGGTGAATTTGGCGGATCCTTCTCGGGAACCCTGGGCGGGAACATGCTGTTCATGATGCCCTTCGGCATAAAAGGGACCTACCATTTCATTGCAAGCCCCTTCGAGTTCCCCGTATCCCTGATGGTGGGAGGCGTTACGCAGAGTTATCTGGGTACCGATTATTTTGGCCTCATCGTGAAGCCGGGTGCCGCTGCCTATTGGCGCTTCAACCCGGATTGGTCCTTCGGCCTCAATTCGGTGTGGTGGTGGATTCCCCAGTGGACTTCCAGCGCGACGACCACCTCCTACGGAAACTTCCTGGAGCTCACCCTTTCCGCACGATACCATTTCTAGGAGTCTTCCATGCAAAGATCAATCCTGACACGAACGGTCCGGCTGGCCTTGCTGCTAGCCGTCCTATTCACGGCTGTGGCGTGCGACCAGAGCCCTCTTTTCTACTCCATATCGAACGAGACCAAACGCAAAACCGCAGCCGTACCCGGCACACCCAGCCGGACGGTGAGAATGGTCACGAGCGGAAGCATCTTCGTCGCCAACGGAAAACTCCTAAAAAGGACTGGATCGGATTGGCAGGGGGCTTCCCGTCCCGACGGCGGACTGGTACGTGATCTTGCGGGCATAGGCGATACGCTGTTCGCCTTGACGGTATCCGAAAGCGATTTGGCAACGAAGATCTGGAAAAGCACCGATGATGCCGTTTCATGGGGCGCCAGCGCTATCCAACTCGACACGGCGGCCAGCGGCTACGATTCTTTTGATTCCCTTTTCACGGCTGGTCCCGCGGGTTCGGAAATACTTTTTGTCGGAGCCCACAAGAGCGATTCGGACTATGTGATTCTGAGGTATGATGCGGGCGCTTCGGCGCTGGTACCGGAAGAAGATGGTATGGGAGCAGGCGGAATCCTTACCGGCGCGGCCTACTTGGACCTTACGGGTGAATATTTCCTTTCAACAGAATCCGAAGGTATATTGAGAGGTACGACACTGGGGTCTTTAACCCCGGAAACAGGCACGGTCGATTCAAGCTTCATACTATCCGGTATCATATCGGTGGATACCGACTCAACTGCCGGAACCGACACGCTGGTCGCGGTGGGCAGGGGTGAAAGTCTCCTATTGAGCAAGGACGGCAACCCTTTTACAAGCCACAACAAAGGCTATATCTTCCCCGGTGCCCTTGCGGTCTATGCTGACGGTACAATGAACCAAGTTCTGGTGGGTATACAGGACGGAACAACCTACGGGTTCATGGAAATTGACCTGACTGCGCTTTCCGATGCGGCGGACGCGACTGCGGTAACACTCAATAAGGTGGGAGGCACTTCGTCCTCCACCGGCGACTACAGCCAGTTTGCAGGGTCCCTGGGTACGGAGGCGGTCAGGAGCCTGGCCTACTACACCATTCCGGCAAGTGTCGATACGGCGACGTACGGCATCGTCTTCGCCTCCACCGTAAATGAAGGCCTGTGGTCGTCGACGAACCGTGGCAACTGGAACCTGGAAAGTTAGCAAACTGGATTGAGCGACCTTTTTGACGAGGGTGCCGGCGGCAAGCACGCGCCGTTGGCGGATAGGATGCGGCCCCGCAGCCTTGACGACGTGGTGGGGCAGGAAGAGATTGTCGGACCCGGGCGCCTTTTGCGGCGGGCCATACAGGCGGACCGCGTTTCCAGCATCCTGCTGTACGGGCCACCCGGAACAGGCAAGACGAGCCTTGCCAGGGTTATCGCCAATTCCACAAAAAGCGTGTTTGAAAGCCTCAACGCGGTGCTTACCGGCGTCAAGGACGTACGCGAGGCCATAGACAGGGCGGAAAAACGCCACAAACTGTACGAAAAACGCACCATACTCTTTGTGGACGAGGTACACCGCTGGAACAAGTCCCAGCAGGACGCACTGCTCCCCTGGGTGGAGAACGGTACGGTGGTGCTGGTTGGTGCCACTACGGAGAACCCCTTCTTCGAAGTCAACAAGGCGCTAGTCAGCCGCAGCCGTATTTTCCAGCTCAAGGCACTGACAGCCGAAAACCTCATGGAAACCGCGCGCAGGGCCCTCGCCGATGCCGAGCGGGGTTACGGACGATGGAAAGTGCGCTTCGAGGACGGGGCGATCGAACACTTGGTGGATACGGCCAACGGTGACGCCCGCAGCCTGCTGAACGCGCTGGAGCTTGCCGTCGAGACCACTCCGGCGTCATGGCCTCCACCGGAAGGCATGGAAATCTACGTGAATTTCCGCACCGCCGAGGAAAGTATCCAGAAAAAAGCCCTACTCTACGACCGGGACGGGGATTATCATTTCGACACCATCAGCGCCTTCATAAAGAGCCTGCGCGGTAGCGACCCCGATGCGGCCCTGTATTGGCTCGCAAAAATGACGGCAGCCGGCGAGGATCCAGCCTTCATCTTCAGGCGCATGATCATTTCCGCCGGGGAAGATGTGGGAATGGCCGACCCGCAAGCCATCGTGGTTGTGCAGGCCTGTGCGTCCGCCTTCGAGCGCGTCGGCTTTCCGGAAGGTAATTACCAACTGGCCCAAGCCGCCCTGTATTTGGCCACCGCCCCCAAATCCAATTCCACCCTCGCCTTCTTCGACGCCCTGGCACAAGTGGAGAAGGAGGAAGCAGAGGTTCCAAACCATCTGCGCGACGGCAGCCGTGACAAGGAAGGGTTCGGCCACGGGGAAGGTTATATCTACCCCCACGCCTTCCGTGAACACTGGGCAGCACAACAATACCTGCCAAAGGCCCTCGCGGGACGGACTTTTTACGCTCCGAGCGCAATTGGGTATGAGGGAAAAATCCGCGATGAGGTGATGCGCAAACGCGAATTGCAGGCGGCGATCATACTCGGCGAGGCTAATCTGGACGGGGATCCGGACCGGGATCAGGGCAGTGACCAAGGAGAGTCGCTCAGTTATTCAGCAGCCTCCAAGGGACGTGAGGGCTGGTACAAGCGGCTGGAATCCGGCAGGAGTGCGACCCTGTTACGCGAAAGGGACGCCATATTTTCGGCCATTAGCACCCCACGGCACCACCGGGTGCTTATTGCGGCCTCCGACGACGGATTGTTGTTGTGGGAAGCTTTGCGAAGGACCCCCGAAGGACTGTGCGTCGCACTAGTGCGGTCAGAGGAAGCCAGGGAAGCCCTTGTCCGTTACGCGGCAACCATGGAAGAAATCGAACGCCCCATCATAACGATCGCGGGTGAAGAAAACAGTCTGCCAGCTACCGCGACAGCGTCGGTTCAGTTCGGGACTGGAGAATTTGATCTTATACTCGCCCGAGAACCCTGGAAACGCGGTTTTGGCAAGCAAACACCTAGGGAATCATTCCGCACTTTCGCCGAATCGGCATTTCCGCTACTGCACCCACAAGGAGCGCTGGTCTTGCTGCAGGCGGCGCCAAGGCTGGGAGAACGAATCTCACGGATTTTGGAGCGGGAGGGGGTGCAGGAAACCGGATTCGTGGATGCCGGGCTTCTTGATGCCTTGCGGGAGGCTGAGGAACGGTATTTTTCAGCTGATCCAGCTGCTATCTGGGCGTGGACTCAGCAAGACCTGGCAGCGGCCTTCGAAACTGCGGGTTTCCGGACAAAAACAGTGCTGGTTGAAACCGAGGAAGAAAGGCTCCTGGGCGAACGTGATATCGCTGCCTGGTTCGATACTCAAAAATCCAGCTGGGGCATGGCAATCAGGACAGGACTTGGAGATGGGGATTTCCAGCGGGTGCGGGAGCTTTTGGCTGAAAGGGCAAAACGTGGGCCGCTATCGTGGAAACGCAGGGCGATCTTGCTGACAGCGCACCATATTCTTGGTGGCAATCTTCATGACAGTATCGGAGTCAGCTCCGACACCTTGCCGCGGGCGTCCCAATAACCTAAGCTTGTTCCATGAGCAAATGCGAAATCTGGAAAGAGCTGGGCAGAAAACACTTGTTGGATTGCAGGATATTTAACGTGTCCAGCGTGGAACGGGAAGGCCCTCGGGGCGGAAAGGGTACATTCTACCTTATTGACGCACTTGATTGGGCCGGAGTCATTCCTGTGGTGGACACGATCGAAGGCCGCAAATTCGTGATGATACGCCAATACCGCCATGGAACCGGTACCTGTTCCCTGGAATTTCCCGGCGGCATCATCGATCCGGGTGAGGATCCTGTCATCGCCATTTCCCGCGAACTGGTGGAAGAGACCGGCTACGAAGCCGAAATGATACTCCCCCTCGGTACGCTATCACCAAATCCTGCGATGATGACCAACAAGTTCCATGCCTTCGTTGCGGAAAATTGTTCGTTGGTACGTCCGCAAGCCCTTGATGAACATGAAGATATAGATGTCGTCCTTGTTCCGGAGCTGGAAGCCATCGACTTGGTGGGAGGTGAGGACGGGGGTCATGCGCTCATGACTGCGGCCCTCTTTTTTTACGCCCGCTATATGGGACGGCTCTACTGATTGCAAAGCACTTGCTGATTGCTATGTATACTCCCGTCGTGTTATGGTCCCCCACGGAGGGATAACCCGATGCGACTCGTCTGCCTCGATCTGGAAGGGGTTCTGGTACCCGAAATATGGATTGCGTTCGCCGAGGCGACCGGTATTCCCGAACTGAAACGTACGACCCGTGATGAACCCGATTACGGAAAGCTCATGCGATTCCGCCTTGCCCTTCTCAGGGACCGGGGACTGAAACTGAAGGATATCCAGGAGGTCATTTCGGCGATGGATCCCCTGGAGGGCGCGAAGGAATTCGTCAACGCCCTAAGGGAGCGGACCCAGTTCGTCATCCTTTCGGATACTTTCTCCCAATTCGCGAAGCCCCTGATGGCCAAGATCGGCTACCCTACCCTGCTGTGCAATACCCTGGTGGTGGGTGCGGATGGCACCATCACCGATTACGAGCTACGCCAGGAAGAAGGCAAACGAAAAGCCGTGGAAGCCTTCAAATCGCTGAACCTGAAAGTGTTCGCCGCCGGCGATTCCTTCAACGACCTGGCCATGATACGCGCGGCCGATGCGGGCTGCCTGTTCCGCCCACCGGCATCCATAAAAAATCAATGCGGCGACCTGGCCTGTACGACAGCCTACGGCGAACTGCTGGCAGAGATCGACGGCTTTTTAGCAAACTGAGTCGGCAGGATACATTCAAAGTGGTTGCTGCTTGGCCCAATCGCTGGGGGCGGTGCCGGTTTTTTTCTTGAAGAGACGGCTGAAATAATAGGGGTCCTCGAAACCGAGGGAATGGGCGACTTCCTTGACCGGACGATCCGAACCGTTCAGGGCTTCCTTGGCCTTGTTGATCTTGAGCTGGATGAAGTACTGATACGGCGTCATTCCGGTATAGGCCTTGAAGGATTCATAGAAGCGCGCTTGGCCGGAACCCAATTGTTCGCCTATCTCGTCCACACTCATGGCGCCGTAGACATTTTCCTGCATCAGGAATTTAGCCCGTTCCACCAGGCTTTCGGCTTCGCCGTGCTGTTCGGCCTTGCGTGCGCGACCGAGCACCTCCGACAGGAGGAGCAATACGAGGGCTCCGGAACGGAACTGGTAATAGGGTTCCTGCATCCTCACCGCCTCGAAAATCTGCGAAAAGATGGATAGCAGCGATTCATGCACACCTACAGGAAAAAAAGGCCGCTCGGGGACATGAAAATCGGTAGCCCGCAGTTCGTCGGCGTAGGGGCCCCTGAAACCCACCCAGCATTCATCCCAGCCGGTGGACGGGTCGGGCTTGTACGAGTGCCGGACGCCCGGGAAAACGGCGAGCATGGAACCTGAGCGGACCTGGTACTGTGTTCCGCCCGAAGTGAAGAGCCCTTCCCCCTTGGTGATGTACACGAGCTGGTATTCGTTGACCACCCGCCCGGTGGCCACCGATTGGTAAACCGAGGGATGGCCTTCGCCAACAGGTGGGTATGGACTACCCGGCGCGACTTCTGCCCTGCCCACGTCGGTGCATACGAGTAGCCTGTGCTCGTCCTCGTCACTCCAAGTCAGGTAGGAAGCGAAATTCCTGTTTTCCATACGCGAATAATCCATCATCCGGGCTATCTTTGTCCATTCTCACACGGGCATTGACATGCGATAATGGAAGGCATGAGTTTACAAGAATTGGTATCCGTATCGAAGCGCTACGGCGCTGACCCTGAATACGTCATGGCAGGTGGTGGCAACACGTCCTGGAAGAACGATGATGAACTGTACATAAAAGCCTCCGGCGTAGCCCTGGAGAGCATAACGGAGTCGGGCTTCGTCAAAATGGACCGGAAGAAGCTGGCCGCGATCTGGTCGAACAAGTACCCTGCCGACTCCGCCGCCCGGGAAAAGGCCGTCCTGGCGGACATGATGGCCTCCCGCTGCGCCGGCGAGGAATCCAAACGGCCCAGCGTGGAAACCCTGCTCCACGATATCCTGCCCTACGCCTTCGTGGTGCACACCCATCCCGCCATGGTGAATGCGATCACCTGTTCGGCCAAGGGAGAAAAAGCGGCGCGGGAATTATTCGGCGATGAGGTCCTGTGGATACCCTCCACCAACCCCGGTTATATACTTTCCCAGATAGTGAAGGACGCCTTCGATGCGTACCACAAAAAGAAAGGCGCAAACCCTGGTTTCATCCTTCTCCAGAATCATGGCGTCTTCGTGGCTGCCGATACGGTGGCTGAGATTGAAACCATCTATGCCCGGATGATGAACGCCATCGACAGCCGGATAAAGCGACGCCCCGATTTTGGGGGAGCCGTCGACAAGGCAGGACCCTCCGACGCCGCGGCCAGGACCATAGCGGCCCTCGCCTCGGAATCCTACGGCGACGCGGGCAACAAGCCCGACGCGGTGGGAACCTTTTTGGCGAACAACGAAATTTACCGGATATGCGCGAGCATTGACAGTTTCGGGTGTCTGATGGCGCCATTTACCCCGGACCATATCGTGTACGCAGGGAGCGACCCCCTCTGGGTGGACGCCGGTGCCGAACCGGGAGCGCCCTCGGCCATGATGGCTGTGGAATCCTCCTGGCGTCAGTATGTATCCCAGAAAAAGCGCACGCCAAAGCTCGTCGCCATCCGCGGCCTGGGGGTGTTCGGCGTTGGGGCGAACGAAAAAAGCGCCAGGCTGGCCATTGAGTTATTCCTTGATGCCGTAAAGATCGCCGTCTACTCCGAATCCTTTGGCGGCGGACGCGCCATGACCCAGGACCAGATCGACTTCATCAACAATTGGGAAGTCGAAAGTTACCGCGCAAAGATTTCCACCAGCGGAAAATAAAGGAGCCACCCATGAAAACCTACCTCGACAAGGATTCAGTTGAAAAAGCGTACGCCCTGGCGAAAGCCCAATACGCGAAACTGGGCGTAAATACCGACAAGGCCATGGTTTCTGCCACCAAGGTGCCCGTATCCCTGCATTGCTGGCAGGGCGACGACGTGGGCGGCTTTGAAAGCTCCGGCGGCCTTTCGGGTGGCGGTATCCTGGCTACCGGCAATTATCCGGGCAAGGCCCGCACCGCCACCGAACTGCGCTCCGACGCGGAATTCGCGTTTTCCCTAATCCCCGGAACGAAG
>Ga0172379_10007384_pt1 | contig 14293 bp, 15 predicted proteins | sample GrowelOW334metaG_FD_119756 | JGI IMG/M metagenome (GOLD analysis project Ga0172379, IMG submission 119756) | Groundwater microbial communities from an aquifer near a municipal landfill in Southern Ontario, Canada - Groundwater well OW334 metaG | ecosystem: Environmental > Aquatic > Deep... | reverse complement strand
GATCAAACCCCATCACAAGACAAACTTGTGAAACAAAATCCTGCTCCAAAAAAAATTAATGGAGTTAGTATCGATAACCTCCCCGACCTTCTAACCGTCGCTGAAGTTGCCGACCTACTCCGTGTATCAAAGTTGACCATCAAGCGTTGGGGTAAGCGTGGCAAGTTGCCCGCCATCCGCATCAACGCCCGCGGTGATCGCCGTTACCGCAAAGAAGCTGTACTCTGGCTGTTGGGGATTCAAACGGAATAAATTTATTGCCCTTGCCAACGCAAGTTGGCGAAGGCAATTCTAACCTTACCTTCTAAGGGGTCAGTCTAATCGCTGGCTCCTTTTTTGGTTCTACTGTATAATACCCCTACCTATGGTAAAAACAGTTTCCGAAGCCCTCAGTCATTTACCAGACAAAATAATTCTCAGTCAAATTGTTGTCCCACCTCAAGGTCAGAGAAAAGATCTTGTTAATAACATGGATACAGCTGAAGGTAGACATGCTTTTTGGACCGGACTACAACAAGAAAATGTCCCCTCTCTCAATCCACATGATGAAAGTATCATTGTCTGTCCAGTTTACTCACCACACACTAATGGCCGAGTAGTTAGTGCCGATCATGAATTGGATTTTGTTCACCGTGGCGACACTCCCGCCCATTACAATGTCTGGAGTCAAAATCTAACTGCAGAAATTACCCCAAAAGGTCTAAATAAAAATACTGTCCGTTCATTGGCATCAGGTGTTAGTGCTGTTTATTGGCACCTGTACAACAACACTAAAATTCACCCCGTTATTTTCCAACTTTTTGGCTACACCCCAAAAGATAATCAATTGGGTCAAAGTGCCGGTCCTCCATCCGATCCTTTTAACCATCTTCACATTGCCTATCCTCCAGTCCCCTCATCAAACGATCGGGTTGAACCATCCCCTGCCCAAATTCTAAAATTTTATTCCCCAGTTAGCCTATTATTTGCCGATCTTTTTGAACCAATCTCAGCCCAAATTTCCGAGAATATTAAGTCAGCTGGAAAGATTGACGTCTCTTCAGTGCACGAACCAAACAACCCTTATGGAGTTGGCGTCTCTATTAGAATTGCCAATAGCACCCGTCTTAATGATTACCTGGAAATTGGTTATCAACTAGTTGGCACCCTTAATCAGGGTTATCAAATACTACTTCAAAGCCATCAACAACTTTGGTGTTCCCGTGAATCAGCTCACCCTCAAATAATTACCTCAGCTGTCGCCCAATTAAGAGAATTGGGGATATCCCAGGAATTAGCCTTAGAACTCTTCAACCGGTCTCAAGTATTTAGGCCAACTCTCATACAAGTAAGCTCTTGGCTGGAAAAAGGTGGTCTAGATGATGAAGCTACCGCTAAATTGATTAAATTAAAAAACAAATACGAACAGACCAAAGTCAGGCTGGGTAAACTTGACCCTAGTGCCAGTCCTAAAATAGCTGTATTACATAAGTTGTTAACCGACCAAATTCGCTCCCCCAACGAAGATAGGCCAGTCGCCACTCTTCCCGCAAACATACCTCTCAAAATGGTTTGTCACACTTATTCTCGTGGAGGAAAACTAGTTATCCCTCAATTAAATATTTCTTTGTTATTAATCAGCAGTGGTAACACCGCCGAAGTCCTTGGTAACACTCTCATCACTCGTCGATAAACCGTTTTATTGCCATATCAAACTATCCCTTAAGATAAACTTGTGTTGCTATTTGTTACAAATATTTTTCACCTAACCCCTACCAATTTCACCATAGTTTTTATATGAAGTCTTCTAGACCAATTTCTTTTTAAACTCTCATATTGTTTTTGAAAGAAGCGTTCGCAGAAGACCTATTTTCTTGGGTGGAGGTCTTCGAGACTGCAGGTAGCTACCGAACGTGCCTAAGAGATCAGTTAATCCGGTAGACTACCGGTTCGACTCAAAAATAATATGAGAGTTTAATTAAGGTACTAGCTCGTCACCCTTCCTCGAGGTGTCCTCTTCACCAATCCCTTTTTCATCAAAAACGGTTCATAAACATCGGTAATGGTTTCGACATCTTCAGTCAGTGCCGCGGCAATATTTTCCACCCCTACTGGTCCCCCACCATATTGGTTTTTGACCACATCCAAATACCTCCTATCTGCATCAGATAAACCTAATTCATCTACCCCCAATTTTAGAAGTGCTTCCTTTGATTCTTTCCAATTTATTTTTCCATCCCCGGCCACCTGGGCGTAATCCCTAACTCTCTTTAACAATCGATTAGCAATTCTCGGAGTACCTCTCGACCTCTTGGCAATTTCTCGGGCAGCCAGTGTCTCGATTTCTACACCCAGCACTTTGGCTGTCCGCTCCACAATATCTTTCAAATTTTGTTCTTCATAAAAATCAATTTGCTGGACCATTCCAAACCGGTCTCTCATTGGACTACTAATGAGACCTATCCGAGTTGTCGCTCCCACAATCGTAAATTTTTGTAATTTCAATCGAACTGATCGTGCCGACGGTCCTTTGCCCAGGACAATATCGAGAGCATAGTCTTCCATTGCACTATAAAGCGTCTCCTCAACAATTTTGTTGAGTCGATGAATTTCATCGATGAATAAAAAATCGCCTTTTTTAAGGCTTGTCAGAATGGATGCTAGGTCACCCGCTCTCGTCAGTGCCGGTCCAGAAGTAATTTTGATATTCGACCCCATCTCCCCTGACAAAAGCATGGCCAGAGTAGTCTTACCAAGACCTGGAGGTCCATAAAACAAAATATGATCGAGAGGTTCCCCCCGTGACTTAGCCGCCCGAATAAATATGTCGAGCTGATCTTTTAATTTTTGTTGTCCAATAAATTCTGATAGTCCCTTAGGTCGAATCGATAGTTCAATTTCTTTGTCTTCCGGTTTTAGTTTTGGATCCAGGTTTTTGTCAGTCATTATTTGATATTTGTTAAGCACCAACTAATTCTCTCTTCCAACTCCAGCAAATCCGCCGGTATTCTCTTGACTACTTTTTCAATTTCTTTCTTTTCAAACCCAAGCTGTTGCAAGCTCAGCACTACATCATCCTCCAGTAGTGGCAAGCTATCTTTCAAATCAAGTACTCCTAACCCTCCAATTTTTGACTTTAGATCAACAATAATTCTTTGAGCCGTTTTTAGACCAATCCCTTTTAGTTTTTTGAAAAACTCAACATCAGCATCCCCGATTGCTTTAACTATCTCGGTTCCAGTCGTGCTCGCTAATATGTGAGCCGCTGACTTTGGACCAACTCCAGATACAGTAATCATCATTTTAAAAAGATCAAGATCCTCAAACTTTTCGAATCCATACAGGCTCATATCGTTTTCTGAGACTGCCATAAAAGTAAACACTTTTATTTCTTGGTCTTCAATAAAATTATGTCTTCCCATGAAGACTGAATATCCTACTCCGCCAACATCAATCTCTACCTGATTTTGACTAATTCGACTTACCTTGCCTCGGAGGCTACTGATCATAGCTCATCATAACATTTACCCACCCCCGAAGGAAAGACGAAACATTAGTTAAACTTGCGTATTATCATCATGTGTATCCAAAGCTGTATATACAATTTCTGTAGAACCACTTGCTTCTTCCAAACCAAGTGCTTGCCGCAAATTTGTTCGGGTTTGTTTCCTTCCCACCCACAATGATAAGAGGGGTTCGTGAAGTGGTGTCCCATCAGCCTCAATTCTTTGGATAGACAATTCAACTTCGGCCAACTGTTTTTGTAATTGTGCTTCTATGTTTTTTTTCATACTGGGATTATTAACACCTATTATTTGAACATCATGACTTTTTAAGCCGCCCTGATCTCTAATTTATGAATTCCTCCATCGCTGTCTCTAAATGAGACATTTCCACCTAGCCAATCAGAGATTGAACCAATCCTTTTAAATTTACTAACATGCATTGAATATCTGTTATCAATTACTGCTTCTGGACCTTCAATAGTTGTCGCCATCAAATGATCCCCAGCAACATAGTCCATATCAGTGACTACTCCTGATTCCCATTTACCACAACTACAAACGCCAACTTTTTTTTCCATGTCGGCATTGTATAGCCTGACTTCCCGAAGATCTTGACATTTTAGATATGCAAAATATAGCCGCTTCCCCTCTGATTATGTATCAAGTTTTGCCCTGTCTCATCCCTGATTTTTTGTCTCAGCCTATCGACCAACTTTGATATGGCATACAACGAATATTTTTCTTCCACCTGCTCGCCCCATATAGTTTCTGCAATCTTTTCGGTCCCTACTAGTTTGTTTTTATTCTCGACTAACAAATCTAATATTAACTTCTCTTTCTTGGTTAGCAGTAACTTCGAAAAATTCACCTTCGTCTGTTTTTTTACTCCCAATTCCAGTAGGTACGTCTCACTTTCTTGCGCCAACTTCCCTGATACATTTCTATCTAAAGTTGTCAGTAATGATTTATTTTTCGAAAAAATATTATCAATGTTTACCTTCTGATAATTTTCAAATGCCATTTCTTGTTTATCTGACCAAACTAAGTCACGCCCAAAATATCTAGTCAGTCCATTGATTATCAACATTACCAATCCTCCGATCTTTCTCTCAAACCTAGGATGGACAATCAGTTTATTACCTTCAATGTCTGTGCTTCCCATACTCCCCACCATTTGGGGCTCTATCACAAGTTCTACTTCTCCTATTTGAGGAAATAACTTTTCCAGCCTCTCCATAACTAGTGTCTCAACTTTTTGCCATTCGCTTTTTAGTTCTTCAATTTGTTTGGAGTGCTTATTTAGTAAGTGTTTAAAATCCGGATTCTTTGGAAAAAATATCACTCGACTTCTAAACTTCTCGGGCATAAACGGCAATATATAAAACTTTTTATCACCATAGTACCCACTCTGAATCGAGAGTAAGTAGCTTTTGTACAGTTTCTTCTGTGATTCTTCAGAGATTACCCAAGTTATCATATTTGTAATAATAGTTACATTATACTTTCATGGTAAACGCTTGTGTTAGGGCTACCGCTACCGCATCTGCCGCATGCGACGGGCTAATCTCTTCTTCTAGTCCCAATTCAGTCCTCACCATTATTTCAACTTGCTCCTTCTCTGCCCTTCCAAATCCCACCAATGCCATTTTTACCTGTAATGGGGTGTATTCCACTAAATCTAGTCCGTTGTTTATTCCACAAAGTTTTATCACTCCAATTGCTTCAGCCACCCTGATAGCCGATGAACTATTTTTAGCAAAAAACAAACTCTCCATCGCCATCTCGGTTATTTTATTTTTCTTTACTATTTCCAAAAGACTATCGTAGATTTCTTTGAGTCTTTCCGGATAACTTTTTTTATTACTTGTCACAATCACCCCACAGTCGACCAACTTATATCCACCATTTTTATTCTCTTCAATAATTCCCCAACCGGTGTTTTCTAGCCCTGGATCGATACCCAATATCATGACTAATTATAACTACAAAGAAACTAATCACCTATTTCATTTTCTTCTCCAACTACCACCAATCCCTGAAGTTGATCTCCAGTCAATGTGAATTCTGTATATCGTGGAGTTTGAGTATTACGCTCCCGAGTCACTGCACCAGATAGATAAGTCCGTAGACCATCCAATTCATATGACCCAGAATAATGAAGATGTCCGGCAATAATATCGACTACGTTATTCGCTTTTAATAGCTTGACCAACCCCCCTGCCTCCTCAGTTACTTTTTTGTTTTTCTCTCCCATGATATGGGCTGAAATTCCATGATTTAAAGGCATATGCATCAGAGCAATACACTTTACTACTGTACATTCTTTTACTTCATTCTCTAACCATGCCCGTTGAACTGCCCCCAATCCTGTCGCTCGACCATTGTTAATCATAATAAATTTTCTACCTTCAAGCCGGACACTTTGGTATTCCTTTCCAAAAACCTCATTAAAAAGGCTAGTCTTAATCCGATCTGATTCCCACATGTCATGGTTTCCCGGAATGACCACATACCTCACTCCCGACTCATCTAGTACTTTTTTAGCGGCCAGCAACTCATTTTTCTTCCCAAGTGATGTCATATCCCCGGTCACCAACACCATCTGTCCACTTGGCTTGACTTTAGCCAAAAACTTCCGCCAATCCGTCCAGTTCATATGAATATCCGACATCACCACAAATTTCAGAGGTTTTTCCACCACTACTGTCGGTGTTGGCTCGATAACTCGGACAATCGGTGCCACCTTAGGATCGGCATTTATTCTCCAAGCTACCAATACAATTACCACTCCAACCAACAACCCTAAAATAATGGCTAACCTTATCCCCCGTTTCATTTAACTATTTTATCAAGTAGGTTGAATTTATCACCAAACTTTATCCTCTTAACATTACAGGTCATACTTAGTTATCCACAGCTATCCACATCTTTGCCTATATATTTTTACTCCAAGATTAGATATCTATTATTTACCTTAATTAGGGTATTTATTAATAATAATTAAAAAGTCACTAGTTCGAAGTAATCTTTTTTATTGACTGTTTCAACCTGCGTCGCAGATTTGATTCTTGGCAATAAAAAATGGTTACGAGAACTTGCTGAATTTTGTTTGTATAAAAGACTAGCCGATTTTCGGTCCCTGGTGATATGTCTTTGAGTTTGAAACAACATAAAAATAAGAATCGACTAGATTTAATTTAGTATAATAAGCTATGTCTCACCCCCTTTTCGCCGAACTCCAAAAAGTCCATACCGGAATGTTTGTTTCTGAAAATCAATCTCTTTCGGCTTTTAACACCCTCCATCTCGGTGGTAATGCTGAACTTTTTGCCATCGCTACCAAACAAAGTGAACTCTTCGATCTTCTCAAATTTCTCCATAATCACCCAGAATTACCATTTACTATCCTTGGTTCAGGTTCCAATGTCGTCATCTCTGACGAGGGTCTTTCCGGACTAACTATTGTCAATAAAGCCAATAAAATCGAAATTCATCCTCGTATCCACCAGCCAGATTCGACCTTTAAGGTCACTTATGCCCAAAGAAATGAAAATGAACCCCAAAAATATTTGGACTTTACCCGCCTTGATTACGACGAATCCGGCCTACCTTACCAAGAAGTTACCATCCAAGCAGGTACACCCCTCCCCTACGCTATTACTCAGCTTATTTCTGCCGGTCTTACCGGACTCCAGTGGTTTGGCTATATTCCCGGCACTGTTGGTGGTGCCGTTTATCAAAATATTCATGGTGGTAGCTACCATTTTTCCGATTATACCGACACTATTAAGGTTTTTAACCTTAAAACCGGAAAAACTGAGTTGTTAAAAAAAGATAAACTCAATTGGAAATACGAAACCAGTATGTTTCAAAAGAATCCCCATCTCATCATTCTTTCCGTCACCCTCAAGCTCTTCCGAGGAGACACCACTAAAGCTATGGAAGTCTACAAGGCTTGGATCGCTCAAAAATCTAAGGTTCAGTCCATGGCCTCCCCAGGAAGTGCTTTTGCCAATCCCTCCCTGGAAATATGCCAAAAAATTTGGGGCGAGCAAAAATCTACCGGCTGGATCATCGATCATGAGCTTAATCTTAAGGGTTTTGGTATCGGCGGTGCCAAGATTTCTAACGAACATAGCAACTTTTTCATCAACACCGGCACTGCCACTGCAGCTGATTTCTACAATCTAGTCAAACATGTTCAGGATAAAGTTCGCGACAAATTTGGATTTGAACTGATTCCGGAAATAAAATTTCTTGGTAAGTTCAACTAAGTTTTCCTTCTCATTTTCAATCCTTCATTGTAGTTTATTGGTGATGCCTTTGGCTTTGAAGCCACCCCCCCTTCAGCTGGCGCATTCTTTGGCCGAACCTCATCGTGTATTCCAACTAGCATCCAGTTTCCAGATTCCACCACCAATTCTTGTCGTAATCGATCACCTTCCACTTCCCTCTTCCGATCATCCGGGAAACTCACCCGAGCGGCAATGTTCAGGCTAGTTATCGACACATCCGTTAATTCATCCTGATGAGCGATGGTTAGCGCCACCTGATTTATTATTCCGATTAAACTCCGATAATTTTTGGGCATATCCGCTCCCACTACATTTCCCTGATCTATCCAACTGGCATCAACCCAATCTTTTCTGGTTTTTTTGAAAGTTTCAAAAGTATTTGGTTTACCTACAGTCACCTCTATCCTGCCGTCTTTTATAAACCTCGACATTTTTACCTCGACTCGGGTATTCCCCTCCTTATCTTTCAAGATTCGGTATTCATCATGTTCAATCGTCACTGGACCCCTCATCCCCTCAACTTTTGCCAGTCCAGCCATCAAACTAAACTCTTCTTGAGGGACTTTGACATCCCCCAACCCAAACTTTATATTTGGCTGAGCCGAAGCTGTTGATTTTGAATGATTATTTGGCGGCTGGTTTGTTGTTGTTCGAGCCGAACCTTCGGCAGTAGCTCTCGCTCTTTGTGACTGTAAATCTTTCAACAAATCTTCTGCCCTCTGCCTAGCTCTTGCTTGCTCGACTTTGTCGCCACTAAACATACTCCGTAAGATGTCGGCAAATGGACCAGTACCAACACCAAAATCACCCCAAAAGTTACCCGACCCTTCAGCTGGTGGTACAAAACCCTGCTTTAAACCTTCTTTGCCAAACCGATCATATCTAGCCCGCTTATTTTCATCACTCAATACCCCGTATGCTTCATTAAGTTCTTTGAATTCCTCTTCCTTTTCAGGGTATAAGTCAGTATGAGTAATTTTGACTAATTTTCTATATGCAGCCTTGATATCATCATCCGAGGCCTTTCTACCAACACCCAGGATGTCGTAATAATCCCTAACCGTCATATTTTGGGAAAGTTAGCGTATCAATATCTACCCCCAGCTTTGCTACCATCGCGCTAGTATGTTCCAATGCTTTGACACTAGAGGTGTCCCAGTTTTGATAAAAACCAACTTCATTGGTTCCAGTTCCAGGTGTCGCCATTACAAAATTGTTCTTTTCAACTACTGCCACAGTTCCCCATTTAGTATTTTCGTCCTGTGGCTGAATGATAATCGCCCTAACATCAGTTTCACCCTCAACCTTTAAACCTATCAAACCATCTTCGTCGTAAAATACCTCGCTAATCTGAGCCCCTCTCATATGAGTTCTTACGTCATATACCGACAACATTCCCATAAGGTCATACAAAAACCTAGGTCTATCTTCAAAACCATGCATTTCTCCCATCGCCGCCGTTAAATGATCAGAAGTTAAATTTTGACCACCAACCATTTTCAACATTTCTGTGGCTCGTTCGTTTAGGTATTTATTACCAGTGAACTCAGTTTGAGCAGTAATTTCAACAATGGTCATTTACTCATCATAGCACCACCCGTGATCCTATTCAAAATCGTTCCTCGATCAAAACCTTACCGATAAACCTCGGCAAAGCCAATTGTCGCTTCCACCTTTTGGGTTCCATAAATAGAGAATATAGCCATTCAAAGCCCATTTTACGCACCCACGTGGGCGCCCGGCGCAAATCTCCTGAATAATAGTCAAAACTTCGCCCCACCCCCATTACCAATCTTACTTTTAGCTTGTCCAAGTTGCGATTAATCCACTCTTCTTGAGTCTTCATGGCATAAGCCACAAATAAATAGTCAATATTGTATAGAGATAGCACCTTCAAGGTCTTTTCATCCTCACCCACTCGATTACCTGCATAACTACCAGACACTTTTAGAGTGGGATATTTCTTTTTAAACAAAGCTGCACTTCTGGCTCCCCGATCTCCCCAACCACCTAAAAAAAATACTGACTTATTATTCTCTGCCGCTTCCTTACATAGACTATCAATTAGGTCTGCACCCGAGATAAGTCCATCCATTTTTCTTCCCCAAATCACTTCCATTCCAACCAAAAAACCCTTACCCAATCGCTTCCCAATTTTGATTAAAACTTGACTACTTTTCACCTTCAAAACCTCTTTTGCCCACAGCAATCCCACCCCATCAGCCACATTGTAAGTTGTCCTGTTTTGGAGTATTTTCATAAAATCCCTATCCTCTTGGGCTTTCATCACAAATTCTGGATTTACCGTCGCAATCCATGCCTGAGCATTCTCCGGTAGACTACCCACTAGTTTTAGCAGAGCGAACCTATCTCTGCCAAACATCGGAGTACCAAAGATATCCCAATTAGATAGGCCACTTTTGTATGTCGATCTATCCATTTTTTTACGCTTCATCGCCATTTTTTTGTTTATGAACTATATCAAACATTATCTAATTTCATTTTAACACTCCTCTTCTTTTTTTTCTCAACTTTTCTTGTCAAAAAACTATATCACTTACTATCACCTTACCCTATATAACCAATATACTACAAGAAGTACACTTTAACTATATCACCATAAATTACCTTATTTTCTATAAGATATATTTATCAAAATATACTTTAGGTAAAATATAAATAAATAGAATAAAATATTTACTCACAAAATATACAGAAAATAAGGAATAAATTAAAAAGTACTAGTATTTACTAGCTAAAATATGATTTTGTAATTATACTGATATAAATCCACCAAAAATACAATCGTATTTTTTATATATAAAGAATGTTACAAGTCGCAATTTCCTAGTAGATCACCGAATCGCCCGCCAGTAAACATCAAGATTTTCCAGAGCTATCCCCGTCCCCTTAATTACACAAAATTGAGGTTCCGGAGCGACGTGTGCTGACACCCCAATTTCTCGAGTCACCAAGACATTAAAGTTTCGTAGAAGTGATGTTCCTCCAGAAAGCACTATCCCCCGGTCGGCGATATCGGCTACCAACTCTGGTGGCGTAATTTCCAAAGTATCCCGGATCACCATGATGATACTGGACAGCATTGGCATGATCGCCTCATGAATTTGATCGGAGTCTATAACTACCATCCGCGGTAATCCCGACACCGAATCCCGGCCACTGACTTCCATCGTCTCAGGCCGCTTTAACTTAATCGCACTTCCGATTTTTATCTTTATTGTCTCTGATGTTTGCTCTCCAACTATCAAATTATGCTTTCTTCTCAAAAATTCAGCGATAACTCCATCAATTTTTGCTCCACCTACCCGAACTGTCTTGTGAGTTACCACTCCACCCAAGGCGATTACTGCAGCTTCGGCCGCACCGCCACCAATATCCACAATCATATTGCCATAAGGTTCCGATACCGGAATCTTGGCCCCAATCGCTGCAGCCAAAGGTTCGTCGATAAGATAGGCTTTTCTTGCTCCAGCTGAAATAGTAGCGTCCATGACTGCTCTTTGTTCAACTTGGGTGACTCCTGCCGGCACACAGACCATTACTTCTGGACCAAATATCCATCCTCGACCCATCACCTGCTTCAAAAAATACCTCATCATTGCTTCAGTTACTTCATAGTCTGCAATTACTCCATCTTCCATTGGCCGGATAACTTCAATATATTCCGGTGTTTTCCCCAACATTTTCTTAGCTTCAGCTCCAACCGCCAGAATTTTCCGATCATCCACTCCTACTGCCACTACTGTTGGTTCATTCAAAACCACCCCCACTCCCTCTTCCCAGACCACACTGTTAGCAGTCCCCAGATCTATACCTAGTTTCTTAAATAACTTCATTATTTTTCTAAAAACTTAAATTTTCCCTGCCTCGCCGTAGTCGACAAAGTGGACGAAGACGGGTTAAACAGTTTCATTACTACATTCTACCAATATTTGTTAATAGACTCGTACAGCCAAAACCCTACCCACCTTCTCTATAATCCCTATTCTTGGTTTATAATACTATCATGCTGTCCCAAAGCGAGAAGAAAAGCCTAAGTATCGTCTTATCTGTATTCTTCTTTGTGGTTTTAAGTACCTGGGGAGTGACTCTCCTCGCCCGTGGTTACCGACCCTCACTTCAACCTGGTGGCTTAACCCTCAACCCCACCGGATTACTTTCAGCCACCTCCCGTCCCAAAGGTGCAAGCGTCTACATCAACAATTCTCTAATTACAGCTACTGACGACACTATTAACCTAACTCCCGGTGATTATGTCGTTAAAATCATTAAAGATGGTTACTTTAATTGGCAAAAAACTATCAAGATTAAGGCAGAAATTGTCTATCAAACCGATTCCCAACTTTTCCGCTCAACTCCTGACCTCAAACCGATTACTCACACTGGAGTCATCAACCCTGAAGTTAGTCCTGATAAAAGTCGGGTCATTTATGCTGTTGCTTCTTCCTCGGCTACCGCCAACAATGGACTATATCTAATTGAGTTAAGTGCCAATCCACTTTATCTAACCAAGAACACCCCCCGCCAAATCGCCACCAACACTCTTTCTGTTGATTGGTCCAAAGCTTCATATGAGTTTTCTCCCAATTCTATGGAAGTTATTGCTACTTTTAAAAGTGGCGTCAAGTACCTACTTAACTTAGCTACTACTATTGATTCTAAAACTTTAGTTGATATTACCCCTCGCTTACCACTTATCCGCCAAACATGGGCCACTCAGGATAAAGAAATAATTCTCAGTAAACTTGATCGCCTACCTGAAGAACTCAAGCCTTTTATCTCCACCGTCTCCGGACAAAAGATTGCTTTTACTACACTTGAAGACAAAGTCCTCTATCAAGCCACCCAATCTGCCACCATACCTCAAGTACTAGCCACCGCTCCTCCAGCTCAAAGTACTCAAACTCAAACTCGCAATCTAATCACCGGTGATTATTATATTTATGACCTAAAAGAAGACACAAATTACCGCCTAGGTTCGCCTACCGAGGTTCAGAATCCCTATTGGCTACCATCTTCTAGCAATGTTGTTTATCTAACCAATCAAGAGCTTAAGGCAGCCGATTATGACGCTACCAACCAGGTAACCATCTACGCTGGCAACTTCCGTCCCGAAGTAACCCTACCTTGGTTTGATGGCAACAAGATTATCACCCTGACTGCCCCATTCACTGGGTCAACTGAAAATCTTTACGCTGTCACTATCAGATAAGTCATGACCGATAATCCATTAGTTCAACAAACTGCTACCTGGGTCGAACAAAAGCTAACCGGCGAAAACTCCGGACATGATTGGGAGCACGCTAGGGCTGTTTGGAATAATGCCAAAACCATAGGCAATACCGAAAGTACTGCAAATATGCTGGTGGTTGAACTAGCTGCCCTGCTCCACGATATCAATGACTGGAAAGAAGACACTCTCGATGATGAGAAAAGTGCTGCTATGGCCAAAGACTGGCTCACCAAAATCGGAGTTGAAGCAGCTACTATCGATCAGATATTAGACATTATTAAAAAAGTTAGTTACTTTGGACCAAACTTTATAGAAGAATCCATGGATATTAACGGCCAAATAGTTAGAGATGCCGACAGACTTGAAGCCATGGGTGCAGTTGCTTGGGATAGGACCGTCAAGTTTGGGCAAGCCAAAGGCATACCCGATATTAACGAGCACTTACCTAATCTTGGTCTGACTGATGACCAATATAAAAACTATATGCGTCCCGAAAATAGCGCGGTTAACCACGTTTTCGAAAAATTTCTCCTCTTAAAAGACCGATTAGTAACTAAAAAAGGAAAAGAGATCGGTCTTCAAAGACATCTTGAACTTATCTCTGTAGTCCGCCAGTATCTCAATAGTATTTTAGGCAAAGGCATCGTCCCCGACTCACGAATCAAAGAATATCTTTCCATGCTCGACACTGAATCTCGCTAAAATTTACTTTTAGGAAAAATTTCAAGTTCGAGGTAATCTTTTTTATTGCCTGTTTCAACGTGCGTCGCATACTTGATTCTTGGCAATAAAAAATGGTTACGAGAACTTGCTAGATTTTGTCAAACAAAAACTACTTACACATCATCGATTCGATACTGATCATCTCACTGACCATTCGATCAGTAGCTTCACCATCGAGTCCACCTTCACTTAACTTTGTCTCATATTCAGATAAAACCGATCTGGCTTCGTCTGCAGGAATACATTCACTTTCGCTTATTTGAGTCTCTTCACCTAGAACTTCTTCAGCTGGCTGACTTTGTTGACCATATTCTATTTCATTATAAGGGGCCTCTAAAACCGCTTCTTCACTAACACCACTTTCTGGTAAAACTACTTCGGAAGGATTTTGAACTTGCTCTCCTAAAACCATTGGTTGGTCTTGAATCATTTGTCCAACTTCTACAAAACGAAGAGGAATCAAAGCCATAATTGCAAAAACAAAACTGACGATCAGAGTACGGGTATTTCTTGCTGTGTCATTCATAACATCAGTC
>Ga0172379_10007383_pt1 | contig 14293 bp, 16 predicted proteins | sample GrowelOW334metaG_FD_119756 | JGI IMG/M metagenome (GOLD analysis project Ga0172379, IMG submission 119756) | Groundwater microbial communities from an aquifer near a municipal landfill in Southern Ontario, Canada - Groundwater well OW334 metaG | ecosystem: Environmental > Aquatic > Deep... | reverse complement strand
GAAGCGAAAATCACAATTGGGCGGATGACCTTGAGTTCAAAGCGTATGCAAAAGAAAAAGGGATAGATGATGTTTCAAAACTAGAACCGGAGGAATTAAAAGCATTGACAGAAGAACTTCTTCAACAGGAAATGGAAAGATTTATCGTAAGCTCTGGATTGGACATTAATATTGAATTAAAAAGAATGGACGAGTCGCTTTATAGGCCCGAAAGTGGAATTAAAAAATGGGGCATTGACGAGTTAAAGGGGAAGACGCCGGAAGAAATACAAAGCGCAATGCATGGCCATCTGGAGCAGTTTGCAAAAGGTAAAAATGCTCCTTTGAGTCAAGATGCTGTGCGTTTGATGGAAAAACAGCTTGACGATGTAATGAGGACGGCACTTCAAGCAGGTGTTTCACCGGACGATATATTGATTGTATTGAACGATAGCGCTGACAAATTGATTTATCAGACAATGGAGAGCTTTAAAAGACAAATGGGGGATCATGGTATACGTCATATATCAGGGAATATTAGAGCCAGTGGAAAAATTATGGATGCTTATGAAAAAGCGTCAGAAGGAAGAATAGTATTTACAGCGGAAGACAGATTGCAAATGATGCTTACTCAAATAAATCATGACATAGGGTATGCATCATCAATAAATTTGAAAGGGTTCACAGGCACAAATGCGCATCCGATTATCAGTACACAATTTTTGGAACGAAGTTTGGGAGAAGGAGTGGAGGCGATGAATAGTGTATATGGAAGATTATTTGGATCCGAGGGGTACAGCCGTATTAAAGGTGCAATATTAAATCATGATGGCCTTGAAGTTCTTCAGGTAGCGGGGGCTGCAGAAAAGGAAGCCGCATTTTTAAACGCAATTAAATTTTCCGATAATTTAGCATTATTTTCGTTTGATAAATTGCCAGAAGTGTTTATGCGAAATCCGGATTGTGCAAAGCTATTAGGTCAAATAGAACAGGCGGTAAGAGAAGGAAGGCCTGAACTGCTAGGACCGTTAAAAAATCAAATGAAGGCGCAAATTCTTGATATGCAAGTGGAAGGGCTCATATCAAGCAGCGAAAGTAGGGGCTTGATGCAAGCGGTAGATGAAGTAAACTCGGGAATGACTGCGAAAAAAAGCTTAGGCACGCTTGCGGGAGAACATGGGGATGAGGTGGTGACATTTACGATAGGCAAAGACGGGGAGCTTGTGCCAACAATTCAAATACAATCAAGTCCGGCGTTTAAATCAATGGAAGAAGCGTTAAGGATGGGAGATAGGGCTACACTTGATGCCGGAGCACAGCAATTTATGGGGGTTATGGGAGATTACGCAGAAAGGAACGGATGTACGGTTAGAATTACCAAGAAAGTTGGTGATAAAATTGAAACCATTGAGTTCCCCGGTGGGAAATTCGAGAAATCCAGAGAAGCTTTAGTAGAGGTAAAGCAAGCTATAGCAGAAGGTAGAGCCGTGGAATTTGTAAAAGGCGAAAAAGTTTTAATGAACGTGGATTTTGCGCAGTCTAAAGCGGCAGGGATCGCTGAAACAAAAGCAAATTTAACAGGTAAAATAGGCGAGATCGACGTGGAGCTGGGGAGAACGATACCGGGAGAAAGAAGAACAGAGCTTTTAAAGCAGAGAGAGGCGTTATCAATGCAGTTGCATCAAGCCGAAGTTTTAGATGTTGCAGAGGCTATATTGAGAAATACTGAGGAGATAAAACAATTAAAGACGGTTGTTAAAATTGAAGAAGCTCAGAAAAACGTTGTTGAAGCTAGAAATGCTTATACTAAACATCCAACCGAGGAAGCAAGAGAAGCTTTAGAGAGAGCAAGGAGAAAGATGCTGGATGCTACCAATGAATCAGTTGTTTTATTGCCAAAAGACTTATCAGATAAAGCATTAAGTATCATTAACGGGATAGGATCAGAAGACGCAAAGCTACAAGCTATAAGTGAAGTTATACAAAAAGGATATGACGTAGTATTCAATAAATATAACATCATTGATCGATTAGAGCGTCATACGGTTTTGGAGCATATACATAGGGTTGGTAAATTTGATGATGAGCAAAGAGCAGCTGATTCCGGGCTTAAAATATAAAATATTAAATTAATTTTTTTTAAACACAATCTATATGGACGATAAAGCAAAAAAATCACCAGACTCAGGTCTATTAGAAGCAAAAATGTTAGCACGTAGAAAGTTTGTAGATGAATTGAAATTGGACGATGGAAGTCATGGAGGAAAGGTAGCGGCTTTAATAGAGGATTTGGAAGAAAGATATCCGGATGAATGGGAAAGCAAACTGGATGCGATTATAACTGAAGCTAAGAGGCTGGAGGCGGAAGGATCAGCAAAAGATTCAATGCTTTATTTGAGCGATATAATGCACGAAATCGACATTCGAAAAACCAAAGAAAAATTGAAGGGCGATGAGAGTGGCAGAGATACAAAGGTAGCGTTAAAAATGACTTTATATGAAATGTATAAAGGTCACATAACGGTAAATGGTAGAGATTTTGCAGGTGTTGATAATGCTTTTGTTCCGGATTGGTGGATGATGGAAGAGGTAGACAGAGGAGGATATGACGAAATTCTAAGAAGAATAGGCGGAAGCAGGGAGACTTTTATGAATATTTTAGGCAAAGGCGCAAATAACAATATTAACGCGTGATTCAAGCCGCTTTAAATTTATACACAGGAAGCTAAATGAGCGATTTAGATCTTAAGCTTTGGATCGTCTAATGCTTCATCCGGATTGGCGTCGAAGAAGGCTTCTTCTGGATCTGCCGTGTGAGGATCTGGAAATTCTTCATTAGGTGAGCCGATCAGAAGGTCAGGGTTCATGGCATCGCCACCTGGGACTTTATCGATAGGTTGTCGCATTAAACCTTCAATAGCTACACTTCTTTTAACAGTGCCTTTGCCTTTGCCGGTAACTCTTTCTATAACTTCAGCTACTTTCGCAGCACCATTACCAAGAACATCAGCGGTAGGATTAGCAGAAGTTGCTGTCTGAGCAGTATCGGTAAAACGTAATCCTAATTCCATAGAACCATCAGGTGATCCCTTGCTCGCTCCTTGGACCTGAGCTCCAATTGCCGCACATGTATTTACTAAATCATCAGCTGTTGCACCTGCAGCAGCTTTTAATCTTAAAACTGATCCATCGGCACTTACAACAAGGGATGATCGTGCGCTTGGCATGGCACTACCAATCCTTGGCATAGGCGTTACATCTGCTGGCGCTTCTTCTCTATGGTCTGGTCCAAATAGTCCTTTCATATTGTTTTTAGTTAAATTATTATTTCGAGGGTCAATTCTAGCACCTATTATACTACTGTCAAGCATTTTTGGACACAAGATTTTTACGCAAAACAATTCATTAGATTTAAAGTCAAAAATCAGCTAAAATTCAAATTGTTATTTTCGAATCATCTACAAAAAATATTTATGATTAAATTTCAAAACATCTCAAAGCAAATCGGAAAAGCCAAAATTTTGTCAGATATAAATCTTGAAATTGATCCGCAAGAATTTTTGTGTTTGGTTGGACCGTCCGGCGCAGGAAAATCAACATTGCTTCACCTGCTTTTGGGCGCAATCAAGCCAACAGAAGGCTCAATCATTGTTGATGAGTATATTGTGAATAAAATGAAAGAATCGAGTTTGAGCGATTTTAGAAAAAAAGTTGGAATGGTTTTTCAGGATTATAAATTGCTTCCACATAAAACGGTTTATGAAAACGTTGCTTTTGTTTTGGAAGTTTGCGGAATTCCGGATGAATATATTCGTCATCGAGTTCCGGAAGTTTTGAAACTCGTGAATATGCAAAATCATGCAGACAAATTTCCAAAAGAACTTTCCGGTGGTGAAGCTCAAAAAACGGCTCTTGCTCGCGCTCTTGCGCACATGCCAAAATTGCTTATCGCCGACGAACCAACAGCAGATCTTGATCCTGAAGCCGCGGCGGAACTCATCGATTTATTGCTTAAAATAAACAACAGCGGCACAACAGTTATTCTTGCGACGCACAATAAAGCGATTGTTGATAAGTTGAAACAGCGCGTTGTGGTGCTTAAAGAAGGCAAAATCGTGAGTGATAAAAAGTCGGCGGGATACGATGACTGAATAATAAGTCACACCAATTCACTCCAAGCCACTCCAAGTCACACCAAATAAATCCAAAATTTAAATTCTAAAATTCAAAATATTTATGGCGACATATAAAGAATCAGGAGTTGATATTTCACTCGGCGATAAATCCTCGGAAATCGCATATTCAGAGGCAAAAAAGACATTCAAAAATCGCAAAGGAATGATTGGTTGCCCGCTCACGATGGATGGCGGGTTCACAGGAGCGCTTGATTTCGGTGATTTTTATCTTGTGCAAAATGACGATGGAATCGGTTCAAAATTTAAAATTGCAGACGACATTGGAAAATACGATACAGCCGGTTATGACCTTGCGGCAATGGTTATCGACGATGCGATTTGTGTCGGCGCGGAATGCATCACGGTTTCAAACACGATTGATACGGAAAAAGTCGATCCTGTGAAAATCGGAAAAATGATGAAAGGGCTTTCCAAGGCTTGCGCAGAGCAAAAAGTCGTTATTCCGGGTGGCGAAATTGCGGAGATTCCAAGTATGATAAAAGGCACAGTTTGGAATTCAACTGCTGTTGGAATTGTTGAAAAAAAGAAATTTATTGATTGCAGCAAAGTTCGTGCGGGCGATGCGCTTATCGGACTTTATAGCAAAGGATTCAGATCAAACGGGTTTTCACTCGTACGATATGTTTTGAAAAATGCATTTGGTGAAAATTGGTATGGCAAGAAATTTGATGCCAAAAAAACTTGGGCGGAAGCGGTTCTTGAGCCAACGCAAATTTATCATTCCGCGGTTCTGGAATTAACTGGCCGTTATAAAAAACCTCGCAAAATTGACGTTAAGGGAATTGCGCATGTTACAGGTGGTGGCGTTCCGGGAAATACATGCAGAATCTTCAAAAAAACGCATACAGGAGCCATTTTGGATAATCTTTTTGAACCTCCAAAAATGATGCTCGAACTCCAAAAACTCGGCAAAGTTTCCGACGAAGAAGCATATACGGTTTGGAATATGGGTACGGGAATGATTCTGTGTGTCGCTCAAAAAGACGTCAAAAAATCACTCGAGCTTTTGAAAAAAGGTGGCGTAAAAGCGCAGGTTATTGGTCGCGTCACAAACAAACCAACAATCGAAATCACGAGTCGCGGACATAATAGCAAAGGCAAAAAACTTACTTTCAAAATCGACTAAAAAGCGCAAATCCCGCCTCCAGTGCATTTGACAAATCTATAAAACTATAGTATAATTTTAATATAAACAAATATAAATACTTTATTAACAAAATTTACTATGAGTCAAGGCGGTCATTCAAATAATAGCTTAGGTTTACATGATAGAGAGGCGGGTCTTGTTTTGGGTAATGCGCGTGCTGATCTTATTGTTGAAAAATTAGATCGAGGTTTGGCTTATGTGAAATCAAATGACCCAACAAGTGATATTTTATTTCCGGATTCAATAGAAGGTGTAACGGCTGATGCATTAGAGAGAGGTGATGTGGATAGGGTGTTGGCAGACATGACGGGTTTGATAGGTACACAATTAAAGGACACAGCTGATGCGGGCAACAGGAGGCTTGAAGCATTAAGAGCAATAAGGGCATGGAGAGCGGAACATCAGGCTGAAATTAATGAATTAAAACTTGAATCTCCGGCATATCTTGCAAGCGTTAAAGCAATGCAAGAAGCGGTTGTCGCATTTGAGCATAAAGACTTTGAAAGCTTGGAGAAAGCTACGGGTGCATGGCTTGAATTGACTCTTAAATTAAGAGAACATAACACTAGGTTTGTAAATGAAAATGCAAATAACCGTTCTATAAGTGAAACGCCGGTTCAAGAAGTGAAGGTGTCTTTAAGAGGAAAGCCTTTTACGATTCAATTATTTAGAGTCGGAGCAAGAAAAGAATTGGGACTTGCAATTAAAAACGTTTCCGGGGTCGGCCTTACAGTAGATGAAACAATGGATATACAACAAGTCAGAAGGCAAGAGGCGGCGTAGAGGTGAATTATAAAAAATTTATTTATTAATAAAAACAAATATGGCTCAAAGTAGTAACACAAACAATCCTGTGACATGGTATGACGATTTGGACGCATTAGGCAATGCGGAAACATTGCATATAGTAAATCAATTAGACAAAGGTTTAATAGACACAAAGGCTGATCCTAGAACAAACGAGCATTTTCAAGTACCGGGTTCGATTGAAAGTGTAATTTCAGGAGCCATAGAAGTGGGTGACGTCGATAAGGTTTTGGCCGGTATGACGGACGTTATTGGAACAAGGCTTGGCATGGCAGCCGGATTTCACGAGAAAAAAGGAATAACCCTTAGAGCTATTGCTGCTTGGAAAGAAAAGCATGCAGCTGAATTAACAGCATTGAAAAATGATTCGCCAAAATTCCAGGAGAGGCTCAGGGTCATAAGAGCAAGACTTGAAATGCTTAATAGAAGAGAATTTAATACAACTGCAGAGGCAAAATTGGCAATGCTTCCAGTGGCGAACGAAATTCGTTCTAGTAACGCAAGATTTTTGAAAAAAGATGAACCTGGAAAATTACATAGATATACAGTTGCATCGGCAAATCTATTATTTGGAGGAAAACCATTCACGCTAAAATTATCAAGAATTGGGAGCGAAGATAGTCCGACAAAAGCGTTAACTTTGGATTTTGAAACAGAAGGAGAAGAAGGTCCAGATATAAATACGCTTTGGGATATGGTGCGCAAAGACGAAGATGAAGGGAGAAATGATTAAAGCGCCAATTTCCGTTCACAAATTTGTTAACTTTTTGTTAAGAAAAGTTTATACGCCGTTCATGTTAGTGCGATAAAATCTTCGCATGGAAAAATATAAATGCATATATCCGAGCGAATTTCCTGCGGCACTTAGGCATATTTCCGATCCGCCAAAAAAACTTTATATAAAAGGCAATCCTGAGGTTTTGAATAACATTTCGGTTGCGGTTGTTGGTACGCGCAGACCGTCTTTATATGGTCGCATGCAGGCCGAAATTATTTCTGATTTTTTATCAAAAAATAATGTCACGATTATTAGCGGTCTTGCAAAGGGAATTGATATTTTGGCGCATCTGCAAGCCATAAAAAACAACACACCAACAATCGCGGTTCTTGGCTCTGGTCTTGAAAATATCTATCCTCAAACGCACAAAAGATACATCGAAGAAATCGCAAAAAACGGTGCGATAATAACCGAATACGAGCCCTTTGAGCCACCAATTAATTTTCATTTTCCGGAAAGAAATAGAATAATCGCGGCGCTTTCCGAAGCCACTGTTGTGATTGAAGCTCCAGAGCAATCCGGCGCAATAATCACCGCGCATCTTGCAGTAAAAATGGGTAAAGAAGTTTTTGCAGTGCCGTCGGATATTGATCGGCATACCGGAAAGGGCTCAAATAAGCTACTTCGCGATGGTGAGGCACATCCACTTCTTTCCCCGCATGAAATTTTAGAAAGTTTAAATGTTCAAATTCGCATGCCATTTGAGGACGGATGTGCGCAACTTTTTGGATCTGATCAGCAACAACTTTTACCGCATTTGACCGACAAAGAAGTCCGCATTTATCGCACCCTTTCAAGGAAATCCGCCAAAACAATTGATGAAATTTCCGCTGCAACAAGTATGTCCGCGCAAGAAATAATGATTTCAATTTCTTTTATGGAAATGCAAAATTTAGTCGAACGATACGGTGCGGGATTTATTAAAAAATAATTAAGCGGCTTTTAATTCCAGCGCATCTCCTCCGTCAGTCTTTTTCCCCTGGATGTCTTTTACCGATTTAGTTTTCGCCTCCATTGCGGCAATAATTATTGCTTTTGCTTTCATGAATTCAGGGATGCATTCCGGTGCCAAAACAGTAAGCAATCCTTGAATACCCCACAAAATTATTTTCATATCTCGATTGTCTTTTTTGCCGTCCTCGATCAATTTCTCAGATGTTAAGCCACCGGGAGCAGTCAAAAGATCAAGCTGAACAAGTGCTCTTGCGGATGGTGCGATATAAGATCCGATAGCTTTTAATTTTGGATCACTATAAAATAGAACGTTTGTAGCCGTCGTGCTGGCGACACCCCCCGCATTGATCAACATTGCTTTAAACATACTTCCATTACTATACAGCTTTATCCTGTCTGCCTCCGGTAGTCTTCCCCAAAAACCATTAACGATTTTTTCATTCCAGGCTGGGCTTTTCTTTAATCCTTCAAAAGCTTTTGTCAGAAAATTATTATCCAATCTTCCATCGGTTTCTTCGGGATCAAGTTCATCATCATGTTCCGCTTCCATATTATATTTTTTTAAATTATGAATTTGTCACGCGGAATACTTCCGCCATCGTAGTCGCGCCTTCAATAACCTTCAAAATTCCATCTTCCTGCATTGTAGTCATGCCTTTTTTGCGAGCGATTTCAAGGATTTTAAACGCAGGCATTTTATTTAAAATTGCTTCTTTAATTTCGTTATCAATTTCAATCATTTCGCAGACAACAACGCGTCCCAAATATCCAGTTTTGCTACATTTTTCGCATCCAACGGCTTCAACAAGTTCGCTAGGCATAGCCACATTCAAGTCCGGTCTTGCCACTTTTATTGACTCAATATTTTTTGAAATTATTGCGCGATCAGAGTCGCTAATTGCCTTTTTCTGTACACACGCAGGGCAAACGCGTCTTGCAAGTCTTTGCGCGATAACCGTGTGCAAACTTGGTGCAATCATGAATTCTTGAAGGCCCATATTCACCAAACGTGGAATCGCTTCAATCGCCGTATTTGTATGAAGAGTGCTCAAGAGAACATGACCCGTCAAGCTTGCCTGTGCGGCTGCATTTGCCGTATCAAGATCACGTATTTCACCAATCATTACAACGTCCGGATCTTGCCTCAAAAGTGTTTTTAATCCACCCGCAAAATCATATCCGCGTTTCACATCAATCTGGCTTTGAACAATCCCTTCAAGTCGATATTCAATCGGATCTTCGAGCGTAATTATTTTTGTTTCCGCATCATTAAATTTCGTTAAGAGTGAATACAAAGTTGTCGTTTTACCTGATCCTGTAGGCCCTGTAACAAGCACCATTCCATAAGATAAATTCGCCAAATTATTCATTTTTTCAAGATATTTTCCTTCATATCCAAGCTCTTCAAAAGTCGTAAAATGCTTTCCGCTATCCAACAATCTGCATACAAAACTTTCACCAAATTCAGTTGGAATGGAACTGACACGAACATCGATTTTGCGCTCATTAATCGCAAAAGCATATCTTCCATCTTGCGGAATATTCGTGATATTTAATTTCATTTTGCATCTGTATTTCAGTTGATTTGTCATGTTTGCATAAGCGGTATTTGAAACATGAAAAATCGTGTGCAAAACGCCATCAATTCGAAATCTGATGCGCGTATCTTTTGCTCCGGGTTCATAATGCATATCCGAAGCATTTGTTTTTATGGCGCCAACTTCAATAATATTAAGCGCTTCCTCGGAAGTCATTTTCTCTACTTTTTCTTTTAAATCAGCCAAAACTTCAAGCTCTTTATCATACGCTTGGCGTGTTTCTGAAACCGTTGTTTCCAGTTTTTTCTCTGTGAATTTTTTATGATATTCATACATCTTAAGTCCATCCACAAAGCTATCATCAGAAGTAAGCGCAAGATGAAGAATAAATCCCTTCGCTTTCAATTCGTCCATCAAGGCCTTTGTTTCGGCTTTTTCAGGGTCAACGATGGCAAGGCGCAAATCATATCCGACTCTTAGAAACGGAATCGCAAAAGCGTTTTTTGCAATGTCGTAATCAACAATTTTTAATAAATCCGGATTAATTGGCGTTTTACCAATTTCAACATATTCAATTTTAAGCTCCTTTGCACGGTCTTTAATTGTTTTTTCTTTGAAGTCGCGGTTTATTGAGGTCAAAACCTTGCTTACATCTTTATCGTGACCTTCTCCATGTTCGTGCTCAGAGGCAATGCCGATTGAAGCGCTAGGAGCAGAAGTCGCCAGTTCGCTCGTTGTCGCAGCAGTGCCACCGCTTGTCGCCGTAGTTGTCTGCGCCACCGCTGTTTGTGCGGTTTGCGCTGAATTATCGCCGGATGCGGTCGAATTCTCGCTTACCGCGGTATTTGTCGCTGATATCTGATCATCAGGCATTTTTGTTTTTGTTTAACTTTATCCAAATATTATATCACAAAAACCCCGCTTATACAAGGGCTAAGGGCTAATAAAAACTATAGTCTAAAGATGAAGTCCATTGCTCATACAATGCCTTTCCTCGGCCTTAGGATCGAATTCTTCACAGCCCATCGGTTCGATTCCAATGCAAATCTTTGCAATATGCGCAAAACGAGCCGTAATTTCAGCTATAAATTCACCGGCCTCCAAGACGTCAACCCCAAGCTTGCCGGTTTTCATAACGCGATTGATAGCCCTGCAAGCATCCGGGAAAAATGAAGTTGCTAAATGTTCAGGTCTCATATTAAGAGGTTTTTTTAAGTGCCTTATTGTTTTTTCGATCCGTAAATAGCATCATTTGCAATTCCAAGCGCAACGCTCAAAACGCCGAGAGGCAAGCATACATATTCAATAGCTTTTCGAACAGCGCCTCTATTAGCATCAAGCATTTCAGACCCATTGCCGAAAGCTGAAAGGTAGGTTTTTAACGGAGAAAAATCTTCAGGGTCAATTACAGCGTTTGCAACAACGGCTAAAGCTGCAAGAACAGATTTTGCAGGGAATTCGGGTCCTCTGTGAAGCACGGTATCGATATGATTGTTAATCATGATAAATTAAATTATTTATTCAACGCTCTTCCAACAGTAGCATCGAAAACTCTTGTTGCAAAATCATATCCAAGCTCAATAGCATTGCAAGCTAATTCGCCGACTTTTGAAGGTTCTCTTGTGTTTAATTCTTTAAAATCTAGAGACTGTTTCATCTCCCAATTATTTTCAGGGTTCATATTTTTGTTGTGTTAATTTTTATGGACCATTAATTTAACACAACAAAAACTATATGTCAATACTAAATCGAAGAGACGGTTAAGTGTCAAGGGATTCAGCCTCAGGTGCTGGTTTGGCGCCAAGCCTTATTCGAATTCCTCCACGAATAAGTTGCAAGCCTTTTCTAGCCAAAGCATATGCATTTGCCGCAGTAATGGCGGTAGCGATAAGAGCATGGTCAATCAGATCCGGATTGCGGTCTTCGCCCTCAGTAGGTTCACCGTTAGAATTAAGAGCTGCTGATTTTGACATAATTTATTTTACGTTTTTCAACGCTTCAATAATTTGTTTTGCGTCAGTTTCGCTTATTTCAGGAACACCCATCAAGTCTTTTTCGCCAAGTCCTTTGATTTGTTCTGTTAACGAAAGGTTTGCAGCCGCAAGCTTTGCAACGATCGCAGGATCAAGCCCAATTTCAGCGATATTTGGCAAGACTTTCTTTTCTTCAACTTCAACTTTTGGTGTGATTTCCGCAATATCTTTGATATCAATTTCAATACCAACAAGTTCTGAAGCGAGCTTTACGTTTTGTCCTTGTTTACCAATTGCGAGAGGTCTTTGATCTGTCGCAACATAAACCGTTGCGCGTCTGTTTGCATCGTCAATATTGATTTGGCTGATTTTCGCAGGAGAAAGCGCAGCTTTAATGTATGACTCCAAGTCGGCGGACCATAAAATAATATCCAATCTTTCACCGTGCAAATCATACATAACGCTCTTTACACGTACACCTTTTTGTCCAACACATGAGCCAATTGGATCAATTTTTGGGTCATTTGAAGAGACGGAAATCTTGCATCTTATGCCTGGGTCTCTGGAAATTCCCTTGATTTCAACGAGCCCGGATTTGATTTCAGGGACTTCAAGTTCCATCAATTTTCGAACCAAGTTTGGATGTGTGCGCGAGATCAAAAGTTGTGGTCCTTTTGAAGTCTTTATAACTTTATCCAAATATAATTTTATTCTCTGGCCATTTGTATATTTTTCACCCGGAATTTGTTGATCATAAGGCAATCCGGTTGTGAGTTTTCCGTCCAAGCTGATATAAACATTTGTTCCATCAACTCTATGAACAACCGCATTAATAAGCTCATTTTCGCGATCTTTAAAGAGTTTATACATAAGTTCGCGTTCAGCTTCTTGAACTCTTTGTAAAATAACCTGTTTTGCGGATTGTGCTGCGATTCTTCCATATCCAACAGGTGTGACGTCAAATTTAACTTCATCATCAATTTTCGGATCTTTCTTATATTTTTTGGCTTCTGCAACCGTCATTTCAAGTTCCGGGTCCTCGACTTTTTTCACGACTTTTTTCACAACATAAACAATCGTATTACCGGATTCGTTGTCCAAATCAACATCAATGTTTTGTTCTTTGTTGCCGTAATCCTTGCGATAAGCCGCGCGTATCGCAGCTTTTATCATGTCGATTACTTCGTTTTTATCAATATTTTTTTCATCGCAGAGTTGATTTACCGCCGCGGAAAATGCTGTTTGCATAATATTTTTTGTTAGTTGGGTCGCTATGACCCGAGTATAAAAAACGCAAGATTATAACTTAATCTTGCTTATAGCAATAGTTTAGGCCTATTTTTTTAAAAGGTCAAGGGGACGTTTCTTAAAGATGGCTTATGCATGCAAATTGGGGACACAGGCGCAAAATAAATTCTTAAAACTTCATCTCTTTAACAAAGCTCAAGCATGCTCCTCCAACGTCCGGTGGATCAATGAATATCATTTTAACCGTAATTGGATTTGCTTCAGTTGCAGCTTTCAATTTTGTATATTCTTCACCCGTGACTTCTTTCATCCAAGGGCTTTTTATTTGCGTACCGGCATCGCAACCAATTCCAAGCATGTGATATCCATCAATTACATTTATCGAATTTCCGCTCTTGACCATTGAATCAATCCAGTCTGTCAAAACCGGCGAAGTTTTTCCGGAAAGTGCAAAAAATGCACTATTTGTCATCTCGCCAAATAATTCCTGTTTTTTAACAACCAAGAATCCGGTCGCATCAGTTTCACCCTCAAGATGATCACCGACCACTTTAAGCGTATCAATTATCGCTCCATTTTCATTCGTTTGTGGCGGCACTACGTTATTTGCCGCATTATCTTCGCCTTTTTTCGTAAAAAACATTCCGATTGCAATTATTCCAATCAAAACGATTACAATAATTATTGAGACAATTTTATTCGATTTGCAGCCGCCTTGTCCCGGCTCTTTTTCGCATCCGCAGCCTCCGCATCCGCATTGAGAATTTTTATTATCCATATTTTTTTGGTTAATTAATTAAAAAGTTTATCAATTGTGTCATACACAGTTTGCCCCTTAAACCCCCTCGAAGTCAAAAACATTATTAATCGGGATTTTTGCTTATCTTTTGGAACGCGACTTAGGCTTTTCATTTTTCTTTCCGCAATTTCAAGCGCAATTCCGCTTTCATCGATTTCATTTTCAGAAAAATATTTATCAATATCTTCATTTTTTATGCCTTTTTTCATGAGCTCAAATTTCATTCCACGCACGCCTTTTGGCTTTAATTTAAGCCGATTTTCCACGAAATCATTCAAATATTCCGTATCGTTTATATATTTTAGTTCTTTAAGGCGTTCAATGACTTTTGTTATTGCATCTTCGTTTTCCGCCGCAGTTTTTTCCGCCGCACCATCTATATTTTCTTCATTTTCCGCATCACCTCCATGCCTTTTCAGGCGCTTTTTTAAGCGCAAAATCATCTCCTGACTAGTAAGTCGCCTTATGCCAAGCAAAAAAAGTGCGTAGCTCATCAGTCTTTCATATCGCCATTTCGCAAATTCGTCCGAGCCAGGCTTGCCCGCACCGTATTTAGAAAAGTTCGGGGACCCCTCACTCATAGTCCCCGAACAATGCTTAGCCTTTTTACCAAATCTCTTATTATAGTTCAACATGAAAGTATTTTTTAGCGTTGACACTATGCGTTTTCGGTTTTGCCGCCAATCTTCATAGAATCAGCCATTTTCAAGATTTCTTTTTCAATTTCCTTGGAAAGCTTGGCGTTTCCTGCAAGCGCTGCGATTGAATTGTCTCTTCCAAGCCCGATTTTTTGTTCTTTATAGCTATAAATAGCGCCTGCACGTCTTGTGATTTCATATTTTGTAGCAAGATCAAGCATGTCGCCAAAATAGTT
>Ga0172379_10007382_pt1 | contig 14295 bp, 18 predicted proteins | sample GrowelOW334metaG_FD_119756 | JGI IMG/M metagenome (GOLD analysis project Ga0172379, IMG submission 119756) | Groundwater microbial communities from an aquifer near a municipal landfill in Southern Ontario, Canada - Groundwater well OW334 metaG | ecosystem: Environmental > Aquatic > Deep... | reverse complement strand
ACTCGAATTTAGATTTTCCCCCAGATGTGATTGATCTTTCAGCCCGTGCAGGAATATCGCAATTCGAATTGAGACTGGAGGCGTGGGTGGGAATCGAACCCACGAATAAAGGTTTTGCAGACCTCTGGTTTAGATACAAATAATTAATAATTGTAGTAAATATGTATTGACAACTTGCATCCAAAGTGATATAATAGCCCTTATAAGTTCATAATAGTTCAAACTGTAAGGAAAACTCTACAATGGCAAGGCAGATAAAAGGGCAGATATACTTGCGCGGGGATATATATTGGCTTTGCTATCAAGTACATGGGAAGAGATTCCAGCAGTCCCTGAAAGTGACTACAGAGAGGGAGGCCATAAAGGAAAGGGATAAAATCATCCATCCCCTGCGCGTCAAGGATGATGCCGAGCGTTTGAAGTCCGTGCAGCTTGCCTTGAGTGATGCCGAAACGGTGGCAAAGGAATATGACCAGCAACAGATCGAGAAGAACCGCCATAAGATAAAGCTGGCAGAAGTATGGGATGAATACCATAAGGACAAGACCCGCCCCCAGAGCGGGGATATCCAGCTTGCTGAATACAAACGGTTCTGGGATAAGTTCGCGGAATGGGTGAAAACCAATTGCCCCGACAAGCTCTATATGGAAGACGTAACCCCGCAGGATGCCGAGGATTTTCTTAACTACTTGGAAAATGAAACAGTTATAAGGTTTGGCAGGATACCCAAAAAGAAAGACGATAAGCCGGAGGATAACGAGAAACCGGCTAAAGTAAAAGAAGTTAAGGTTAAGGGGTACGGGGCAAACCGTTACAATAAATATCTGTGCGGATTAAAGCTGATATTCAAGGTGCTTGCCGAGAAATGCAATAATATGGTGAATCCTTTCAGTAAATTCAAAAGAAAGGCATTGGAGACCCTCCACCACAGGGCATTGACCGAAGAAGAATTAATGAAGGTATGCCAGGGCGCGGAAGGTGAATTGAAGTTACTTCTGGCCATCGGGCTATATACCGGGTTCCGAATATCTGATGCGTCATTGCTGAAATGGTCTAACATCAATGTAAGTGCCGGATATATCCTGAAAAAGACAAAGAAGACCGGCGAACCTGTCAAGATCCCTTTCCATGCCGATTTGTCGAAAATGTTTCAGGAAATACCGGTAAAGGAACGGAAGGAATATGTTTTGCCCGGAATGGCTGAGAGCTATCTGAATGATGGTGGCGCAAGCATAGCCAAGCAAATCCGCAAGCATTTCGTATCATGCGGGATAGAAACCAACAGGGATGAAGGACGGGCGAAGAAAACCGCCTTGGTCACTTTCCATAGCCTGCGTCATACCCTTATAAATCTAATGGCGCAAAAAGGCGTATCCCTTGTAACGGTCAGGCAGATAGCCGGACACCGGAGCGAGGAAGTCCAGAGGGCATATATACATGAAGACAGCGGGGCCGTACAGAACGCCATAAACTTGCTACCGTCAATATCCGGAAATGAGGTTATTGAAGCCAATGTGATAGGCCGGACTGAAAAAGAACGGATACAGGAAGCCTTGAAATATATCGAGGGCAATAAGAAAATTTCCGGCGCGATAAAGAAGGAACTGATTGATATTTTGAGTGAATAATTAAGCGACCCTGCATAGTGCTACAACACCGTGCAAGGCCTAACCACAAACAACCTGTTATGGAGGTGCTCATGGCTATCTATATCTTACCCTAATTCCCCCTGTTTTTCTATTCACGCTTTGAAACCAACCATTTATTTTAACAGAAAAAAGAAGGAATTATCACAATGAAAATAGAAAACTTCACTTTCGACACTTCCAAACAAAACGAATGGACTTCATGGGAGGAAATATACGAAGTCATCAACACGCTAAGGCAAAAGAAATACATACGGATGAGTGCTTATCTCGCAATGACCCCGAAAAATGCCGCAATGGTGCAAGATCTTGTAAAAATTGCGGTTTTGTCAGTTTTTGAATATAATTATAATTTCTATTTTAATATGGCTCTAACAACAGGCTTGCCAATAGCGGAAAGTTTTTATAATCCCAGAGCCTTTTTAAGAGAGCTCACAAAAGCCTTGCTTGAAAACCTTAAAACACATGAGTGTTTTTACAGGGATGCCGCCAATGCACATGTTTTCACTGTAAATAAAAAGATGTTGGACAAGCAAATAAAAGGAAAATATCTAATTTACGGAGTTAAATTCCCTGAAAAGAAAAAAACAGTGGTAAAAGCAAAAGAGCAGAAGAAAGCCGCCTAAAACCACCAACAGAACCCCATATGCCCCTGCGATAACCTCAAAGGGGCTTTTTTATGGGATGGCGTTTCATCCCCCATGCGTAATTTTACCAATTCATCACTAAGAATTAGTATAGAACAAAGGTATAGTAGTAAAAATCTTTCATAGATAGCGGGGGTTGGTTTTTATCCTGCTACCATTTGTTCGATTCTGCAAATCTTGACTTGCTCCCTTGTTTGCTTCAAACCTAAGGGCAAATTTCTGTAAATAACTTAGGAATGTTTTTAAAATGATCCCGGAAGTATTCACGATAAACGAAACCGCCAAGAAGCTGAAATGCTCGCCGCATACCATACGCAGGATGATTGACGGCAAGGAGTTAAAGGCGTTCAAACTAATCGGGGTTTGGCGCATAACGGACGAGGCGATAAAAGACTTTATCAAAAAGCAGGAGGAAAGGGTGTCCTGAATCAGGGCGACCCCAAGGATGTGTATTATATCCACCCCCTTCCAGCCCATGGGAAAAACGACCGCCGAAATGTCCCGTGATGAAATCTACATCAAGCCGATTGTCAACATTGCCGAATTCGCGTTTATCACGGACATGCACCAATTCACATTCATGTTTTTAGAAACTAAATAAAGGAACTCGCAGCGAAATGAAAAAAGAAAAGGAAATAAAGTTAAAAATCCATTACGTACCGCCCACAGAACAAAGCAGAAAAGCATTGTTCGAGTTGGGACGGGCGATTTTTTGGAAATATTTAAAACAGGGAGGTGTGAAGTAAAAACAAAGATCACCTCGCCAGCGTAACTCTTGCCAGACACGCCGCCAGACAGATCGGTGTTTCCCCGATAAGTATTACAATGTAATACCTTCCGCCTCCCGCTATCTTTGATTCAACAGGTTTACGCAATCGCCGTCTGCATCTTCCATATCTTTCGAAAATACCCGCAGCAATTATGCCGGTAGTAGCGATATCATATGGAAAACAATTCAGTCACCAGCAAGAAAATACCGAAAAACATTTTTTAAATCAGCACAATATCTACTTATTACTAATAATCATATGTTAAATCATGTTGTTGATAAAGATGTTACGATATTTATAATAATTATATTTTGTTTATTACGTCACAATAACATATATTAAAACAAATAAGCAATAGCTGAAGCCGGAGATATACAATGGATCACGAAATATTGAGAACACCTTTAGTCGAAGATAACAATGGGACTACAAGAACTTTCAGTCTGACACCGGAAGATATTGGCAAGATTTCTCTCATGCTTCAGACGGAAAAGATTTACGGATTCTCGGATTTGGTGAAGGCAATTGGCACTATAAACGATGAGCCGCAAGAGGGTAGGGCACGGTATGTGTTACGGACAAACTATGGAAAATTTCAGGATGCCATGCGGAATGTTCCTGGCTTTCTATTACACGAATCGGATAAAAACCATCGGTGGACGCTGTTCGAATTATTATTTATCGCCATGTTTGACGAGGTTGATAATATATTTTACGAAAAATCCGAATATTGTCCAGTTTTTTTAAAGGGGGAATATCTTGATTATTCTATGAGAATGCTTTTTGCAATCATGATGTTCTTACGGCAGGAGACAAGGAAAGTATGGCTTGTAAATACGGTTGATTATCATGGCGTTCGACACATGGATTTATATGAAAACTCCTATTCCATAGATATGGAGAGCTGCCGGAAAGTTAAGGTCATTGCTGTGCATAGGATTATTAATCTGTATTTAAAAAGACTCGGACTTGATGTGTTTTCAATTCCACAGGAAAAGGGAACAGCTGTTGAAATGAGCGACGTGGAGTATGAACTGATCAGGGCAATCAGGGATCCTAAAACAGAATCTAATTCCATAAATATCCGGCATAGTAATAAAATGTTGAGGGATTTTGAATTTGGACTGAATGATGCCGCCAATGAGAAATACGTACGCGATCTCAAAGGCGGAACAATTTCCATACATGATGATACATCCAGATCTGTCAAGGTGAAATTTCGCAAACATGTTTCAATAGCAGTCCTCGCAAGGGAATGTTAAAATATATTGGTTCTGTTCGATCTCCGTAAGAGAACGACATACCTGATTTCAAAGGGTATAGCACATGGATAGAAAGAAATCCGTGTTGGCCGGAGAATTTTCTCCGGGGTCACTTCCATCTCTCTGCTCCATCACTCAAGCCAAACAATCAATGTCTGTGTCTCGTGAGACGGTCAGGCGCATGCTTAAAAAGGGGATTTTGCGGCATGTAGTTCTGAACGGAAAAACGATCCGGATTCCAATTGCCGACATCGAGAAACTGGCAGGTGGCTTATGAAACTTAAGAACCTCCCGGCAACTAACATTGCAATCGCGACAACAGCCCTAGCTGAAGCCTGTCCGGGCATTACTGGGGAAATCATCATTGCTGCTCTTCGCTCCTATGAGCCGAATGTCAAGCCAGTAGAAGGCAAACGCGAACCTCTCAGGATGCTCTCCGTAAAACAATTCGGGGAACGTTTCCAGATTTCGCGCGGAAAAGTGTTCGAATTAATTAAAACAGGCAAGGTCAGGCGGATTTTATTGGGGAAACGGACTGCAAGAATCCCGGAGTCTGAAGCGAATAGGCTTTTTCATGGGGAGGTAATATGAACTCATTGAAAGAAAACGCCGGTGCTTGCGAGGCTACCGGCGCGGCGGAAATAATAAATAATCTTTCTAATTCTTACACTACATCCAGGGCAGGGCAAGACAACTTCGGAGTGAATAAATTTTATGAATTTACACCTCGGGAAAAATTCAATCTTGATGTCGTCCTGTTTGAAATCGAGATGGAAGAGATGGCGGAAAAAATCCAGCTTTTGCATAAGAAGGGAGTTCCTGCAAAACTGAGATTCGAAAGCACGTTTTCAGACATCAAATCAACGGCAAATAGAATCCAGTCCATCCCTAACGAGCTAGTTTTCTGCAATTATAATTACCTTTATCCTGATTCTTTTTTCCTGTTATTGGAATGGTGTTGGCTTAGTAAGGTCTGGGGCAAAGTCGTGAAATGGAGATTCGAGAGAGCTGAAAACAAACTGTCTGAAAACATCCGAAAACTGTCTGAGATCATTCAGGACAATATTAATCTGGTTGAATGGGCTCATGCAAAGCAACTACTTGATGATAAGGGCTATCAAGATAATCTTGAAGGTATTGTCCTTTGTAAGAAACAGGTGGATGACTATTTGGTGGCTACCGGAAAGGTGGTGAGGGGATGAAAAGTAAAGCCATTCTAAAAGACTTGTTCACTGATCCCGTATATCCGGCAGTCTGCCCATTACTCGCATGGGTCTGGCTTGTTTCCACGCGAGAAGCCAATCAGGCATACTACAATGCCAAACTCGAAGCGGAAAAGCAGAAGATAGTTGAACCAGCTCCCATGAAATCGATCAGCGAGCTGTTGAAAGAGAAGTTTGCCGAGTTCTTTGGGGTCAAGGTCATTGATGTCAAGGCGAATAAAGTGAAAACACCAAGGTGTAAATCCTGCGCGTGTTTCATCGGGAATTCCAACTGCTCAACCTCTGGACGGCTTGGGGATGCAGATAGGGGTTTATGCCATTGTGACAGATGCCTCGAAAAACTGGAGGGCATAAAATGAACCTTTCCGACATTCTTCTAAAACTTAAAAATGTTCAGCGGCACGGCGAACAATATCAGGCACAATGCCCGGCGCATGATGACAAAAACGCTTCTCTTTCAATCACAGAGAAAAACGGAAAAGTATTATTCCATTGTCATGCCGGATGCGATTACAGAAAAGTCATGGACTCTCTTGGAATATCCAAGCCGGACAAGCCGACAATTTCCAAGATATACGATTACCGCAATGCTGACGGATCTCTGAATTTTCAGGTTTGCCGATTTATGCCTAAGACATTCAGGCAGCGGAAAAGTGAAAACGAATGGACTATGAAGGATGTCCAGAAAACACTGTATAAATTGCCGGAACTGACAGAGGCCAACAAGTCAAAACTGGTTTTTATATGTGAAGGAGAAAAGGATGTTGATACACTTTTTGAGAAAGGGTTTCTTGCAACATGCAATGCCGGGGGTGCGATATCTTCACCGTATGATAAAAAATGGTTGTCTGCCTACACGGAAACGCTATCGGGATGCAATATCTGCATTATCGAGGACAAGGATGAGCCCGGACGGAAACATGCCGCCAGCGTTGCGGAAATCATGCAAGGCAAGGCCAGTACAATTCGGATTATCGAATGCCCGGACGCGAACTGCCAGAAAGTCAAAGACGCAACGGATTATTTCAATGCAGGCGGGACGGTTGAAGAGCTGAAAGAGATTGTCAGGAAGGCGGCTATCTGGAAGGGAGAACCAAAACAAAACGAACCTTTACAAGTTCAAGATACTTCCGGCAGTGATCCAGTCTCAATGGCCAAAAACGGCGAACCTTATCCGATGACTGACGCGGGAAACGCCGAAAGATTCGCATACTATAATCAGGGAAATATCTGTTTTGATTCAAGGGCTAATTCCTGGCGGATATTCAACGGGAAATATTGGCGGATTGAAAGCGAAGTGTACCGGCTCGGGATTGAAACCGCGAGACGAATTAAAAAAGAGGCTGAAGTCGTACAGGATAGAAATTTAAGTCAACAGTTATTTACTCATGCAATCAGGACGGAATCAAAACCAAAGCTTGACGCTATGCTGGCTATCTCCGAATCCATGATGGCTGTTGACCCCGGCAAGTTCGATGCAGATATATTCCTTTTCAATTGTCAGAATGGAACAATCAACCTGAAAACAGGGCAATTGAAACCGCATGATAAAAACGACTATATCACAAAAATTTCACCCGTTGAATATGAACCGGAAACCGACACTGCCCTGTTTATGTCCTTCCTTTGTGATTTGACCGGCGGGGACAGTGCTGTAGTTGAAAGCCTCCAGAAACTTGTCGGATACACGTTAAGCGGCGATGTTTCAGAAGAATCCGTGCAGATTGCCATAGGAAGGGAAAACACCGGAAAAACAACACTTCTTGAAGCAATGAAGACTGCATGGGGAACTTATGCAGCTACAATTAACTTTGAAACCCTTGTCAGGAAAAAAGGTGACAGCGGAATTTCAAATGATATTGCAAGACTTGCGGGTGCCCGGCTTGTATCCGGGGATGAAGTAGACGAAGGGAAAAACCTAGCTGAAGGATTATTAAAGGCAGTATCCGGTGGAAATACGCTTGTTGCTCGTTTTCTACATAAAGAGTTCTTTGAGTTCCAGCCGCAGTTCAAACTATGGCTGGCCGCGAACCATGCCCCAAAGGTTTCCGCTGAAGATGGTGCAATCTGGAGACGATTAATCCGATTGCCCTTTGATCACATTGTCCCTAAAGAGAAGCGGGATAAGTCGTTAAAACTGAAACTTAAAAATCCAGATATCGGAGGCAGGCAGATTCTCAAATTTGCCGTTGATGGTTGTTTGTTATGGCAAAAGGAAGGATTAAAACTTGCCGATGCAATCGTAACCGCCACCGAAAAATACCGCGAGGAATGCGACACCCTGAAAGACTACTTTGAAGAGTGTTGTCAGTTCATTCCGGGGGCTTGGACTTCCTCAAAAGATATACAAGATAATTACAATCGATTTTGCAACGTGTACACCATACGCTATCCGGTGGGTTTTATGAAGCTTCAGGAAAAATTGAAGACCCGAAACTGCGAATCTATGAAGAAATTCAACCAGCGCGGATGGTGCGGAATTAGCCTCAATTCTGTACAGGTCAGTACAGGTTGTACACCTATTTCCTATAATCCTTCTTGTGAGACCTATTCTAAAGAAATTATAGAAAATGGTGTACAAGGTGTACAGAGGTGTACAAACGACCAGCAAAAAACCGACCTATTTTCCGTAAAAATAACACCGCAATTTCCGTTAGTTGACGGGACTTGTCAGACATGCGGATTTATCCAAGAAAACCAATATCAAGAGCAATGTCCGGACTGTCTCCGAAAGGCGGCAATATGAACTTTACTTTGATCCGTGATAGCCGGGAGCAATGCCCCCTCTCATTTCCGGAAGGGCAGGCGGTAGAGATTGGAACACTTGCAACAGGTGACTATTCACTGAAAGGCCTTCAGGAGCTTTGCACGGTGGAACGAAAGAGCCTTTCAGACCTGATTGGCTCAATCTCACAAGACCGGGAAAGATTCTCAAAAGAGTTGCAACGGTTAAGAGCGTACCGATGCCGGGCTTTAATTATTGAAGCGAACATAAGCGACATACTTGAACATCGGTATAGGTCAAACATGCAGCCGGAGGCGGTCATCGGTTCACTGGCATCATTTCAAGTTAAATATGAATTACCGATAGTCTTCTGTGGGGATGCGGAAGGCGCAGCGCGTTACACTTTGGCAATGCTTAGGAACTTTCACAGGCAGTGCGCTGAATTCGCAAAACAATTCAAATTGGAGGATTGAGTATGAAGATGTTTTTCTTAATGAGGCTTGTTGAAATATACATAAAACACATAAACATGGAGAAATAATGATGAAAAAAATAAACGTGATACTGAAGAATGGAATGGAAGCAGATAAAAAACCAGTTTCCGAAAAGTTACAGGCTTGGAGGGATAAAAGAAATGCAGAACGGCAACATGAAAACCAACTTCCAGCACATAACGACCTGATTAAAAACTGTATTGCCCAGCTTCCCATATCCTGCCTGCAATCAGATGATGTTTGCTCTGACCTCTCACCTTCCGATTGTCTCAAGCTCTGTAAGGTCATGCTGGAGTATATCCGATCATCCCCAACCTGTTTTTCAGAGTCAGATTTCCTATTGGACTGCACAGGATACGCAGGGGGATTTCTCAAAGATCGATTTGCCGATACTGATAAATGGATTGAGTTACAGGCAGAGGAGAGAGGCAAGAAGGCAATTAAAAACGCCCATCGGCTCTACCGTCGCGCGCGCGAGTTGTGCGAACGTCATTTAGTCCAGATACACGCCGTAAACAACCCCACGTTTGCCGAAAAATACGCTCAAAACAAGTTTGGATGGACAACTAAAAACGAATCTAAATCCGAGGTAAATAAATCAGGACGCATAGACATCATCATGCATATGCCGATTCCGCAGATGCCAAAAAATGGTGTATTACCATCATTCGATCCCCAACAAACTGTGGGTTCAAATCCTGAAAATTCCATAAATATCATAAGTGAATGATAATCAATATATGTAACGTCGCATAATGTATGGAGTGTGAAGTCGTTTAGCCTCAAATGAAAATGCGTTTTTCGTTATGTGTTTTTCGCCAGCCTCATTTAGGATTTCAAATGGGGAATTATTTTCGACCATTAGGGAATTGGATAAGATGAAAGGAGGTCGCTAGTAGTACATACCCTTGGCGTAATCAGATAACGAATGTCATCAACGAATCCGGGCTATACGACCTGACGTTCCTGTCCCCGCAAGCCAGAAGCTAAGAAGATCCTCAAATATGGCTGATTTCTTTGAATCGTGCAATAGATTGTTAATTGCCAGTGCTGGGGTATCCAGACATGGGGGAAGGGCGAAAAGCCCGAAAAAAGCCCCTTCCTGCAATCCTGTTTATCGAAATAACAGCCTAAAAGCTGGGTTTTTGAGGTTTTCCCGGATTCCGGCGATTTCTCTTGATGGCAATAAATGGACATCAGATTGTATGTTTTTGCCTTCATATCCAAGGAAGTCGGTAATAGTGGACAACCTTCAAAGGTAAGTACTATTAGTAATCTCCTATGACGGGGCGTTTTGTCCTCCCATCCCAATCCAGCAAGAAGACATAAGACACTATCGTTGACCTTGGCAAGACATAACCGAGCGATGAATCACCATCCCATCATAAGTATGCGATCACACAGTCATGCCATGGGGTGGGGGTTTTTTGGCGAGGGGTGGGGTCTTTTCTGGAACGATGTCGGGTTTCACGACGGGGGTCTTTTTGTGCGGTAGGTGTCTTTGTAGTACATCGAGCCTCAATTTTCCAAAATTTTTTAAATTTTTACAAACCCACTTCCGGAGCGGTACCGGCGGGAGTCAAACAGGAATATTGATGTTGGCAACGCCCTATCTGCAATCCGAGACGGAAGACCTTACAGGGCGGAGTTTTCCAGTTTTGAAAAGTACTGCAAAGATAAATGGAACATAAGTATACGATCCGCATATCAGCTTATTGACTCGTTTAAGGTAGTTGAGAATATGCGCAATTGCGCAGAAATAGAACCTCCAAAAAACGAAGCTCAAGCCCGTCCTTTAGCCCAACTCGACACCAAAGAAGAACAGATTCAGGCATGGCGTTCCGCCAACGAAAAAGCAAAACTTTCAGAGCGTCCCGTTACTGCCAATGACGTGAAAGAGGCAGTCAACGAGATCAAGGAAACAAAGCAGCCCGAAAAGAAGAAAGAGTTAGAAGATAAAAAGGAGGTAGTGGAATTGAGCAAGTCTAGCCAATGCCTTTGCGTTGACATTGCCCTTCTCCGCATCGTCCTGTATTTTTCTCTGCACTAGGATAGCAACGGCAACGTCCACCTCGTCGTTTGACAGGGTTTCCGGTGCTTCGAGCTTGGAAGCAACTTCCGCGTAATTCACGCGTGATTGTGTATCTTCCAAGGGGATTGCCGGATTCCTGTCAAGCCTCGACTCCGGCACGGTCTGGAATGTTTTTTCAGAAGAAGACTTGATATTCCGATTGTCTGCCTTACCTTGTCCCTGGAATATCTCCTGTCGAGGGCCATCAACCGTTGAGACAGGATTTGTCGGTCCGGATGCCTGCTGGGGTAGTCCGGAATCATCTTTCTCCCATACCACTTCATGACTTGATATCTTGTTCATCATATCCTATATTGTCACCGGTTAAAGGAGATTTACCCTGGTTAATGTCTCCTTCAACTGCGGCAGAGTCATCAGGGGCTACTGCGAGCTTTTCTCTCACCTTCCCTAACCACAGAATAACTGTGTCAACACAAAAAGGGAAGGCTATATGAACACTCTCGAAATCTCTTCACGGCTGGATTATGACCAGGACGACAAATGCTCCTATATCGTGAGCACGATCTCAGTAGATGGAGCGGATCTCTCAAACGGATTCACTATGGATTGGGAAGCTCTTGCCGAATCTTGCCGGAAGCCGGGGGAATATTTTATTTTAACCTGCTCCTGTGGTGATAATGGCTGCGCCGGGATAGACAGGGGGATAATAGTTCTTCATCAAAAGGAAACAGTGAAATGGCTGGTCCCGGACCCAATGGATCAGGATTCCAGCGGTATTTCCGACATCTTCACATACTCGGAAAAGATATTCGACATGAAGGATTATAGAAGCAAGATCCATGATGCAATGTGCGAATTGCGGACACTTGCCTTGGAAACTAAACCAGCTCCGGTATTGCTGCCGAGATTATTTGACCTTGCACAATTGGAAAAACTTATTGGTAGGAAGTGTCCAGTTGGAGAACAGGTTTGACCTTGATTTTTCGGGCAATTGTGGTATAATCTTATCAGAACCCAATGGGCGTTGACGAGTTAGTTGATCTTCGGATTGGACATCGCCAACATTGACATTGGGTTTTTCTGTTTTTATACATCAAACAGAAGATAAGTCTCCTTGCGTGAAACAATTTCCAATCCCATATGAAACAGCCCATCAATATCACAATTTTCAGCCTTGGAGAAATTACCAAGAGGATTAAGGAAAAGCCGACTGGGTTTAACATCGTCAGCATTCGAAGTTCTGATATATCTCCAGCGAAATATGATGTTTTTGATAAATACCGTAGCAACTATAGAGACATCATAATAGAATGTTTCGACGACATAAAGGCTCCGCAGGATGGGTTTATAACTCCAATGAAGGAACATATCAGAAGAATCCTCAAATGGGCAATGGACAAGGAAAACATTGTTGTCCACTGTACCGCCGGGATCTCAAGGAGTTCTGCCATCGCATATCTGATAGCCTGCCAAATGAGTTCACCCAAACAGGCTTTGAAAGTATTCGATCCCCTGAAGCATTGCCCCAACCGCCTAATTCTCAATATTGGCGTGGAAGTCCTGGGGGATGAATCTATCTTGTCAGAATACTTGAAGTGGTTTGATCGCACCTACAAGGCTTATTGAAACATTGTCACTAAAGTCAGAATCCCGGCTGAACCATCTTCTCCGCATACCTGAAAACCATCTTCTTGTCTTCCACTGTATGCGAGAATACAGGTTTATTTTTTGATAAAATCATTGTCGTTGTTTCCATTAAGGATTCTTGCCAAGGAATCAATCATGGTTTTATTTCATACTTCAATACGTCAATCCCCCTGCCGGTTGCCAGCCTTATCAGTTCACGCTTGGTTCTTTTGCTGGGATTTCTCCGGCCAGTAAATATGTGGGATATTGCAGCCTGACTCATACCCAGTTCGGACGCAATAGCCTGCTGGGACATTTGCCGAGTGTCCTGTATTTTCCTTATCAACTCCGGCCAGCCGTATTGTTGGGTCATTTTTACGAAAGAAGTTTTTTATATTTGTCTTCTACAAGGGGACTTCTCAGAATTGCTTCTTTTAATTTTATTATTATCCGTGCAGAGATATTACTTTTAATTTCTACGATATTATCTGTATTTAATTTATTAAACAGTTCATTTTCTGAATAGTTAAATACATTATTACAATCAATTATAGAATCCTTAGTAAAATCAGAATATTCCTCAACCGAAATCTCAACAACTGTTCTAGGCAATGAAATTCTTCGTAATTTAACTGTTGGTATTTGGGATGATGCAACTGTTAATAAAATTAATCCATTTTGAGTTGGATTATTAACCACAATGAAGTAGTGCGGTGAAGGAGAAGTGAATCTTCTATGTTGGAAATAGTATACTGCCCCCTCTCGACAATGTTCTTTAAATTTTGCGAGAGAGATTCTTGCACACATAATCATCCCAAAATTTCAGAAACTGTTGAAAGCTCTTTGAGATGTGATGCAATAAGCTTCTTCTCCTCTTGATTCAAAAGCTGAAAGTTATCAATCCCTTTAGGGGCATCCTCAAGAAAATCAAGAAGATCCATTCTAATACTGCTTTTGTTTTTTAAAGAAAGTTCGTGTTTTTTCCATTCTGGATATTCATGTGTATAATCAACAAGTCTTTGCATTTTACCAAATTTTTTCCAAACATATTCCAATGCCTCAATATCAGAACTTGAAAACTCTTCCTTATCTATTCCGCTTATCGATTTTATTTTGTTTCCGGATATTTTAAGATATTTTTTAGAATATTCTTTAGCAATAGGACTAAGGAAAGAACTTGCTTCTGCAATATCTTTAACTTCTGAAGCAACTGGACCATATTGCATGGCAACATATTCAGCATTGGTTATCGGTCGAGCATATTTTCTTAAGTGATATCTATCAGCTAAGAAAATAAGTTTTAATGCAGGTAATTTATCAATATGCCCATCATTTTTTATTGCAAAGAAATTTAGTGCTTGCGTTGCTTTTTCAAATGAAAATTGAAGATGTACGCACATTGTATAAAAGCCCTGTTTTTTTAGGATATAATAAGTAGTGGCTGAGCTATATTATATAATAATTGTTCGTCTTTTACAAACTTTTATATGAAACTAGTTTTTCATGGAAGGTTTTTCCTACTCTGTTTTATATGCTTTTCGCCCCTCATCAATACTTAATCGTTTGGAATCGCACAATTGCGGAAGAGACAAATTTATATATTCAGTTTTCATTGTAGTGGTTTTGTAGTGACTATCCGTCGCAAAATGTAGTTTTTGAAGGTTTTTGATAGTTCACAGTAGAAACAGGCTTGCAGCGAGTTCGCAAGGCATAAATCATTGATTATCAGGATAATGAGGCTAGAGGAACTGGAGGCGTGGGTGGGAATCGAACCCACGAATAAAGGTTTTGCAGACCCTTGCCTTACCACTTGGCTACCACGCCTTGATTTTTTTTAAAAGATCCTTAAAATAACACAATCAAAATAATT
>Ga0172379_10007381_pt1 | contig 14298 bp, 14 predicted proteins | sample GrowelOW334metaG_FD_119756 | JGI IMG/M metagenome (GOLD analysis project Ga0172379, IMG submission 119756) | Groundwater microbial communities from an aquifer near a municipal landfill in Southern Ontario, Canada - Groundwater well OW334 metaG | ecosystem: Environmental > Aquatic > Deep... | reverse complement strand
GAAAGATATGACTTATGTATTACATTTTAGTCTGCAGGCCGAAACACCGGCAGGAGAGAGCGAGAGAAGTGAAATACTCAAATATATAAAAGGAGAGATCCCGGAGGAACCGGAGGACGATGAATGGGACTATAAAATAGTCAAGAGAGACAAAAAAGAAAGAAGTGCCGTGGCTTTTGTGCCGGTCTTGTCGAAATTTGAACAGATAACCAAAATTTTGGGAGAAATAAACTGCGAAGTAACAGCAATGGAGCCGGAAGAGGTGGCAGTGACTCGCCATCCCGACCCGATAATAGGAATTGCGCTAAAGGAGGATGAGAGGGGGAAGGACGAAGACTCGCTGAATCTGAAATTGCAGAAAGCAGAAGAGCCGGAAGAGATAAAGACAAACGAAGAGGGGGTGAGTATGGAATCCGTGACACCGACAAAGAAAGGGATACGAAAAGAATATATATACGCTCCGGTAATTACGCTTGTTGTTGGCTTGGTGCTTGTCGGAGGAATCCTGGTCTCCAGAAAGGCAACCAAACCGGAAGAGATCGAGCAGACCGCCATAGAGGTTACACCGACTCAGACCGTGACCCCAACACCGGAGATAATCGACTTGGCCAGATACTCGGTGCAGGTGCAAAACGGATCAGGGATTGCCGGCCAGGCGGCGGCTTTGGGAGAGATACTAAAAAACGGCGGTTTTGAAAAAATAGAGACAGCCAACAGCGACAACTATGACTACGAAGGAGTGATGGTGAGATCAAAGACAGGAACCGGATCGGCGGAGCTACTGACAAAGGTGAGTGAAATCCTCAGTGATTACAAAACAACCGTGGGCGAAAACTTGGGCAGTGATGCCGTGTATGATTTAATTATCATTGTAGGCAAATAATATGAAAAATGTAAAAAGAGGGAAGGGTTTTACTCTAATAGAGTTGCTGGTGGTAATTGCGATTATTGCGATCTTGGCGACGGTGGTGTTTGTGGCTCTCGATCCGATCAAGAGATTCCAGGATGCCAGAGATTCCAGGCGCTGGGGAGACGTAAACGGAATTCTGACGGCGATACACGAATATATAGTAGACAACGACGGCTCGCTACCTCCCGGGCTGACAAACGGTCAGGCGGCGACAGAGCTGGGTACCTGTGGAGCTTGCGACAACCTGACAACTCCGCTGGCAAAATATTTGAAGACCATGCCTATTGACCCCCAAGGAGGCACCACGGTCAATACCGGGTATTTTGTGGCAGTGGATGCAAACAATATCATTACGGTTTCGGCCGTAAACGCCGAAGGAGGGAGCGTCGTGGAGGCATCCAGATGATTTTTCAGATTCTTATAACGTTGGGGGTAATTTTGGTAGTGGTTTTTTTGTCCAACAAAAAGATCCGGGCTGTAGAAAAAAAACTGGCGATGTTTCAACTGGCTGTTGAGGGCGCTACCGATCACATCCTCATCACCGACGCCGAGGGAATAATTCTTTATGCAAATCCGGGCGTAACCAGAATTACCGGTTTCGAAAATAAGTCAATCGTTGGACAAAAGGCAGGGACGAAGGAGCTGTGGGGAGGACAGATGAGCCCGGAATTTTATAAAAACATGTGGAGGGTGATCAAGGAAGAAGGCAGACAGTTTATCGGAGAAGTGCAAAACAAAAGAAAGTCTGGAGAAAAATATATCGCCATGGTATCGATAGCGCCGATAAAGGAGTTAGGGAAAATCCGGTTTTTTGTGGCCATTGAAAGAGATATCACCAAGGAGCGGGAGATAGACAGGATGAAAACCGAGTTTATTTCTCTGGCCTCTCACCAACTACGGACTCCACTAGCGGCGATGCGGTGGTTTTCGGAGATGTTGTTGGCCGGAGACTTAGGAAAACTGAATCAGGAACAAACCGAGTATGTAAATAATATCGAGGGGATGAACAGGAGGATGATTGAGCTGGTCAACTCCTTGTTGAATATTTCCAGAATCGAGTCCGGCAGAATGACTATTAGCCCCCGGCCAACCGAGATTGCCGAACTGATCGAAGGAGTAACTGAAGACACAAAAGACAAAGTCGAGGAAAAATCTCAGACCCTGGTGGTGGATATTCAGCCCGAATTACCAAAGATCTCACTTGATCCCGGACTGATACACCAAGTGCTACTCAATCTGGTTACCAATGCCTCAAAATACTCACCGGCCAAGAGCAAAATATTGATTACGGTTTCCAAGGATGACAAAGACCTAATCTGCGATGTAAAAGATTCCGGGTACGGTATTCCCAAAGAAGAACAGGCAAAGATATTTACGAAATTTTTCAGAGCTTCAAACGTGGTGAAAAATGATACCGACGGTACCGGGTTGGGGCTTTATCTGACCAAAGCAATAGTAGAGTCTTCGGGAGGAAAGATAAGGTTTGAAAGCGAGGAGGGTAAGGGGACGACTTTCAGGTTTTCTATTCCCCTTGAGGGAGTTAAGCCGCACGAAGGAGAGGTCACCATCAGTCAATCAGAGTAATGGTATAATATTATAGGCAGTTTGGCACGCTAATATCTCGAATCACGCAAACATGAGGAGGCTGAATGGAAGACAAAAGAATGTTTTACAAGTGCATTAACGGGATGTGGTTAATCCTCGGAGACAAATCCGGCTTCGGCTCGAATAATTACTTCAGTAGTGACGGAAAATCTTTCCGTCGTCTGGTACAGTTGGGCTATGGAAATGGAGAGTTTGCTTTTTTGGAACCGGTAACTAGTTGGGTGGCCAGAGCAAAATTACCCCAACCAGGGTTTGACTTTATCCAGATTACTGAAGGGCTTGCTACAGACAAGCCAATTTTCCGACCGACCAATTCTCCGACAAACTATGTCCTGCATGACTTTCCCGAAGAGGAAGTTGTAGAATTCTTTGGTACCGGATTTGAGTACTTCTTTCTGCTGACGCAGATGAAGTATGGTGAACAATATGCTCTATATGCCGGCTCTGACGCTAGTTGTTTGAAAAAGTTAGACTGCACAGATTCCTGGAACGGTCAGACAGTGCGACTAACAACGGAGATTGGTGAATTTGAAAAACGAGGGAATATTTGTTTTTTTGAAGGCTGTAAGATAACCCGTCTCAATGACAACAAATATCAATTTACTTTTTCAGAAAATTCAGTCAGAGCAGATGAAAAATAATTGACTTTTACCACCCACTAATGTGGGTGGTTTTTTTATGGTTGATGCTTCTTCTCCATAAATTTGGACACATTGACGTCGACCTTGATATCTTCTTTACGGATTGGACGGGTAAGATAGATGCCCGGGAGAGAGCGACAGCGACTAAGAGCCACATAGACCTGGCCGGAGGTAAAAGCGCCTGAGTCGAGATCGATGATGACCCGATCAAAGGTCTGGCCTTGAGATTTGTGAATGGTGATGGCCCAGGCAAGGCGGATTGGATACTGAACAAAATTACCGACAATTTGCTCTTCTACTTTTTTGGTTTCGCGATTATAGAAATAGTTGATTTTATTCCAGGAGACGGGGGCGACGGGGTAGACAGAGCCGCCAATGTTTACCTCGATGTTCTTTTCGGAGAGAGATTCTATAGTACCGAGAGACCCGTTGACCCAACGATCATCCGGATCATTCTTGAGCATCATGATTTGGGCACCCTTCTTGAGTTTGAGAATTTCGTCGGCCGGGTACTGCTTTTCGTCGAGCACTCCGCTGATGTCCGCCTCAAAAATAAATTCCTTGGAGTCGATACCGGCGAGTTTGTTGGTGTTGATAAAATTCACCTTACTGTTGGTGGTGGAGAGAATTATGGTGGGTGAGTCTTCGTCAAAAAGCTCCACCCGGCGGTTGAGAGTGTCCAAGAGGCTTTGGTCTATGTCACCGGTGCGAACCCGATTGAGGATTTGTATGAAGTGATTGTCCTTCTGACGAAAAATTTCCTGAAGCTCGTAGGTTTCAAACGTAGCATCTTCCCAGACATGGGCGTTGAAGAAATGAAAACCGCCGTGATTTTTGGCGAAATACTCCTGAAGCTCGCGACTATTTACCACAGGAGGGAGCTGGAAAGGGTCGCCAAACATAATAAGCTGAACGCCACCAAAAGGGGTAAACGGTTCTCTCGCCTGCTTGAGCAGATGATCGATAATGTCGATCATTTCGGCCCGAATCATGGAAACCTCATCCAGTACCAACACCTCGACATGATGGAGGATTTCGGCTACTTTAGGACTGAGTCTGACATCTTCGGGGTTGATAAAGTTGGGTGGAATTTTGATAAAAGAGTGGAGGGTTTGGCCGCCCACGTTGAGAGCGGCGACGCCGGTAGGGGCACAGACAACGATTTGTTTTTTGGAATTGAGCTTGAGAAATTTGAGGAGGTGGGATTTGCCGGTACCGGCCTTGCCGGTGATGAAGAAATGATTTTTGGTGCTTTCTATTTTGTCGAAAATCTCGGACTTTTCCGGATTGATAGTAATGTCGCCTGATTCGACCTCTTGAGGTGGTGTTTTTTCGATTATTTCCTCCCCGCCAAAGATTTCTGCCGCCAGATCCACCGGTGTCTTCTTGGCTTTCTTTCGTTGGCTAACAGCAGGCTTCATGTTGTAGGTTATGAAGCATGAGCGCCAAGATTGCAACAGTTTTGTTGTCGGAAACGAGACAAAAGATAGCGAGTTGGCCACTTCGAATGAGAGGGAGGCCGGCGGGGTATAATACGAGGGTAAGAGCGTGCTTTTTTAAGGCGCTACAATCACAAATCCAAGGAGGATAATGTGAGTGGCATCTTTACAATACTTCAGTTAGAGTACGGCAAAAATACCAAGCAATTGGCTCTGGTACTCCGGCCTGGTCAAGTGAGCGATACCGGTTTCGCTGTCCAGGTGGTTCATCTGCTTATGGGTAATCACCCGGAGGCAGATCGACTACTCAATCACGAGATCAAACCCGGCACAGTTCTCGAACAAATGGGAGCAAAAAACTTCCTCACTGTCTGCTCTTTTAGCGAGAGTCCGAGTGATCTGGTTGAATTCGGCAAGCTTCTCAATCGATTTGCTCCTATGGGCATGAAAGTCGTCCTGGGCGGAGGAGGCATTGAAAGTTGGCGCCTGGCCGAACCACAATCTGGCTCGGTTTATGGAGTTGCCATAGCCATGGTAAAGAATAAGTAACCCCCCTGATAAAGGGGGTTTTTATTGGCCGAGAGACTGCTGGACAAAAACAATTCCTTGTCATTCCCGACCTGCCTGCCGGCAGGCAGGCCTGATCGGGAATCTATATAGATTCCTGCTTTTTACCTTCTCCTGCAGGTGTTTCAAAACGAAAAGGCTTTATTTCCTTGCTGATTTTGCAATCTTGATATTCTTGTATTCAGTTTTTGTTTTTCGCAAACTGGCCATGATTTTAGAATCAATTTCTTCGTCGGACATTGTTTCGGAGGTAATAATTAATTTTACTCCAAGCTCCTGACAAAGATTTATCATGTGTTTCCCATTTTTTGATATCAATGAGCGATTCTCTTTGGCCGCCAATTTAACAACCTTTTCGTCAGTAGCACCATTCATTTTGAAGTCGTGGGCAATATGCCTAAGATTGTGATATTTATTCAGCTCAGGGAATTTGTTTCTGGCCGGAAACATCTCGTCAAGAAGAAGGCGGAATTTTGCCACCTTAGGCGACATGTTAGATCAGTGCTCTAAAAGCTTTTATCTTTTCTTTTGTCAGTGAAGGATACTCGTGAGAAATTACTTTGTCAGGGTATCCCACCTTAATCATCTCTCTTAGCAATGTCACAGGAATCCTGGTTCCCTTGATTACAGGAGTACCGTCAAGTATTTTTGGATCTTTAACAATCAAATCTTTTGGAGACATCTTAATTTATATATTAACAAATATTAGCTAGTCGTGTTTCCCTGCTGCGGGAACATTTCTTCAAAATATTTTCGCAGGTCGGCGGCGTAGCCGGCTCTTTCTTCCGGCAGAGGGAGTCTGACATTGTTTATATTTTCGGCAAAATTATCTCCGTCGAATCTGGGAAAAATATGAAAGTGAAAATGAAAGGCGTGCTGACCGCTAGCCGGTTCGTTGTTTTGCTGAGTCATAACGCCGTCACATCGCCTGATGTCTTTGAGAGCTAGGGCGACTTTTTGGGCTACATCGAATATCCGATGAGCTACCTCCAGCGGAATATCATAGATATTTTCATAATGATCGTTGGGAACCACAATGACATGACCCGGGTTATTGCCGACGAATTTGGAGTTCACCATGGCAAAGACCAAGTCATCCCGATAGAAAACGTCGGCTTGTTTGGCCATTGTTTTCTCGCTTTCAATACCTTTGGAGGTTAAGCATAGAGGGCAGATATATCCTTCAGGAGCGTGATTGTACATAGAGGTATTATACAAACCCTGTAGCCATCTTGATGTGGAGGAATAGATAAACGTATATGGCATTAATCTTGTGTTTTATTAACCGAGAAAATAGAATAAGGCAATGGAAGCACTTGGAATGAATGAAAGAAAACAAGTGGAGATTGAGCATGTAGGCGACTTTGATATTATTGTCAACTGGAAACAAGACAGCATTCCAGAAGATGAGTTAAGAAGTCTGAGAGACGAACTAATATCTAATTCAAGGAAAATGGCAGGAAATAGTCCGCTTAAAGGATGGGCCAAATCCAAAACCAAAAGAGGCCTTCTTGACAAAAAAATAAACTCAAAATATTTTGCCAAAGAAAAATGGCTAGACACTGAATATACTTTGCTTAGAAGGGCATTAAAAATTAACAGGGGTCTTAGCTAAAACAATGATTACAATAAAAATGTATTTTATGCAGGAGATAGCTTGTTGAATGAAATGTCTCTTTCATCCCGAATAAAAACGATCATTGCCTCAGCCGAGGCACAAACAATAGTCAAAGGAGTGGGCGTGGAATCAATAGATTTCATAGAGCCATTAGTAGGTGTAATAAATAGAAAAACAATGAAGAAGACTATGATCTATCGGTTTACATCTGGTGTTTCTTGCGCTGTTGGAGGTGATAGTAGTATACAAATTGAAAGAATTGTGACAAGAAAGATGGAAGATATATTTTTAAAAAATGACATAGTTCCGGGTGATTTCTCTTTTTCTCAGATACTGCAAGAGATTGATCCTCAAGGGAGAGTAATCTATCACCTGATCGATTCCGAGTTTTTCTTTAAGAAACAAAAAACTGCCACTATTTCTTGATACGAGAAAAGACGGTAAGAACAATAATCAGAGAGGCAATCTTTAGGGTATTGGAGGTTAAGTAGCTGAAGCACAGTTTTGATTCTCTTAATTCAGGTGTAGAAATATTATTTATTTTATCTTCTCCTGCAGGTGTTTCAGAATCCCTACCATGGCCTCGGTGTCGCGGCCGCAGTATTTCAGCAGATTGTTGGCCAGAGTGTCTTTTTCCTCCTGAGCGATGGTGTCGCCGGTGAGCAGTGGCCAACTAGCAGAGGCGGTGCCACCTTCTTTTATTTCCAGATCAGCGTAGTTTAGCTCCGGGCAGATTACCGGCAGGACTTTTTTGAGCGAGGCACTACGGTGAAAGTCACTATGGAGATAAAGCTCGCGATCAAATTTAAACAAAAGCATCAAGTCAAACATCCGATTATTGATATCCTGCAAGAGGGACTGATACTCCGGATACATCTGAGCCATTTCTTCGTTGCGCGCGGTTTCAAATTTGCTATTCCAGACCAAGACACTCCCCTGGGGACCAAAATCTTGTTTAAGTTGAGAGAGCAGAGCCGGCATGGGATTGGTGTAGGTTCTGGCCAGAAATTCTTTGTGTTCTACCGCGCCTCCTTTTTCTTTTTGAATATGAAGAGAGTACTGGAAAGGAAGCTGTTGGTAGGGTCGGGTGCCGTCGAAGGGCGGGATGGCGGCGGAGTAAGTTTCGTAGTCAAAGAAATACAGAGGGTAGACCAGCTTGTCCAGCTCTTTTTTGATGCCCTCTGTGTTTATAGTCTCAAAGAAAACGGGGGCAGAGAAACCGACCCGATCAAGAGTCTCTTGGGACAGGCGGGTGTAGTCCAGAATACCCCGATCCAGCAGGGCTTTGATGTGGCTGTCGGGGAAAGAGTCGACCAGACTGTAGATTTCCGGAAAGCCGTGGATGTAGTGGCTCAGGTACTCACATTTTTCCGGATCGAGACATTTTTGCACCAGGGCGGTGTCCGGTGATCTGCCTTGGGAGATGATTTTTTTGGCTTCTTCGATTTGGGTTTTGGTAGCGTCCTGCCGGGCGAGGACTGTATCGGTGATATCTTCGGAGACAAAGAGTTTTTCCGGCTCTACATCTCCCTCGCGTACGTATTGGTTGTTGATGTGGATGTGGCAGGTTTTGTTTATTTTAATTCCGGCACGTTCAAAACAAATTCGCTGAAAGGCAACGTCGCAGAGGTGTTCTTCTTTTACCCTGGTACTGCTTTTTACTTCCAGCAAATTCCAGGTGTCGGTGCCCGGAACTTTGACGAGGATATCGGCCTGGGAGAGGAGGCCGTCTTGGGTCATGGCGGTGGGCTGAAACATCACCTGCGCTCCCCGCTTGATAGCGGTTTGGGTATTGATCCAGCCTTGTTCAAAATGACCTTCTATCTCAATCCCTTCGGGGTACAGCCGTCGGGAGAGCTGGTCTACCTCGTTGCCGGAGGCGAAGATCCGCCGCAGTTCCGGCGTTTCCTTGGGCAATAAATCCGGCCTGGATTTATACAGCCAGAGCCAGATAGGGCATTCCTCATGTTTGATAAAGTCAGATTTGGTGAGCATGGGTTGGGTTTATTATCTCACTGGCCACATCGTCCGCTGTCTAAGACGTTAGGTTATCGTCCTGATAATAACGACCCTAACTGTGAGACTCACAAAGGACAACAATCGCAAAACTTTTCGATAAAGCACTTGATTGGTTATAATACAGGCAATGGCAAAAACTCTATCAAAAGTCGAGGCAATTAAGTTCTTGGGCTTAGATGAAAAAACATTTGAAAATTACTTCAAAAACGCAGGTGAATTTTCCTGTCTTCCAAGAAAGGGGAAGGAACGATTCATGTTTGATGAGGATGAACTGAAACGGTGGAAAGAAGACTTAATATGGCGTACTATTAATCTCAATTTCGAGGACTATGCACTTTGCCTTGATTTCGCTTTGGCACAACATTTCCGTGGCTATGTCGTTTCAGACTGGGGAATTTCTAGGCAAAGAGAGTTTGGACAGAAAATCACAAACTGGGTTAAAGGACAACTTGGAGAAGTTGCGGTTAAGAAATTTTTCAGGAAAGAGTTCGGAGTTGGGGTGGAGCTTGATTTTAATATTTATTCAAATATAGTTCCTCAGGACATTATTGGTGTATTTGAGAAGGGTAAGATGAGAAAACCCAAAATAGGCGTTGGGATCAAATCTTCTAAACCCAAAAGCGCTTTCCTCGTCCTTGGAGATAACGAAATCAAGCTTACTGAAAGAAGATCTGATATCTACATTTATTGCCGGCCAGATATTCCAGACGACCATCTCCTGAGATTAACAAAGGATTTGGTTGTAAAGGCCGTGAAGGGAAAACCCCTTTTTTCAAAATATAAGGATTTACTCCCTGTCTTTGGGGATATACCCTGTGAAGTAGTTGGGTGGTGTAAGTATGATGAGTTGGAGGAAGTCAACTCTATTCCCGGTCAGATCTTTGACAACGGAACACGATTTGTAAAAAAATCTGGTGAACTTCATAGAAGCAAATCGGATTGGAAAAAGCTTATGCAGTTGCTATGATAGCTGACTCGAATGCAAACATTTCCTCTTGTCTAGATAATTTATCTTTGGTTCTGTTTTTGTACTCAATGTTTGCTGGAACCCGGTCATAATTTACCCCTGCAAATGTTTTTAGTACAGCTTCGATGATCGACCTTGCGGCTTTCGGCGGAACTGCCATTCCTATCTGTTTCCTCACGCTCTCTTTTGAGCCTTCAAAAACAAAACTATCTGGAAATGTCTGAATCCTTGCTCTCTCCCTGTTTGTCAGCGCCCGATTTTCACTCCAATGATAACCATGTGTGCCTCCGCCGCCACTGCCAGTTATGGTGTACGAAGGTTTGTCAGGATGAAGCCTTTTGTAAATTTGACTTAGTTTCGCTCCCTTTACTTTCAACTGCAAATACTCTGGTATCCCACTGAACCACGCGTTTTCTCCAGGAGGAATATATTTCAACCTTTCCACAACAATTTTGGATTGTGAGGTCAAATCATTATTAGGGGCGTCCTCCTTAATTGGCGGAATTTCGATTGCTTCTTTTGCGGAAATATATTCGTTGACTGTTGTTGGTGCGGGGACTTTAAATTTGAGTCCCAAATCTTGTCTAATACCGATGATTACAACTCTATGACGAGTTTGAGGCACGCCGTACTCTTCAAACTTATACTGATGAGCGGTGATGTTATAGCCACTCCCAGCATTCCCTAAATCATCCAGAATTTTCTCGAATGCTTTTCCGTCATTGGCACTTTGGAGTCCACTAACATTTTCCGCTATAAACCATTTTGGACTATGAATGTTTATTGCCTTAACACCATAGCTATATAAGGGGCCGAATTTGCCGTCAAAACCTTTTTGTTCTCCTACTACACTAAAATCATTGCAAGGAAAGCCAAAAGCTAAAGCATCGAACGGAGGAACTTCATTAAAGTCAATCGTTTCAACCGGGGCGCAAACTACTTTTGATAAATCGCCGTTATGGATATTTCTGGCATAAGTCTTGCAGGTATTCACATCGATGTCATTTGCCCAGACGGGGTCTACTTCAAACCTATTTTCATCTTGATCAAATAGTACGACTGATTTTGCCCCATCCGCCAAACCACCAGGACCGCAGAAGAGTTCTGCTAGTTTGAACTTTGTTGTTTTTTTCATTGATGCCTTTTAGTTTGTATTTCAATATTCTAAATTTTATTTAGATACCGATCGGCTATTGCATCCGAAATGCTGAATTGGCAGGATGATAGATTCATTTAACTCCAAATATTACCCGAAGTCAATAACCGTTTTTTTATTCTTGGTCAGATACTTTTGTGGACGCTATCCCTTCTGGCCAGCAGTGGAATTTGAAATCACAGCGGTCACAGGGGGTGGTGTCTTTGGTGCGATCTAGATGGAGGGCTCTTATTTCTTTCATGGAAGTTCTTATGACTTCTTTGAGATTGTCTACTTCTTCTTTTTGGATATTGAATCTTTCTTTTTTGAATACTCCATCCTTTGGTTCGATGAAATCCAGCTCGGTTTCGGCTATTTTGTAGTGGAATGATTTGTCTAATTCGGCGAGAAGATGGTAGAAGGTGAGCTGACGTTTGTAGTCACCGTCGGAGTTTTGGGTGGTGCCTTCTATTTCTCCCCTGGTTCTGACTTTGCCGGTTTTGTAGTCGATGAAGCGGACCTTTTTATTGGAATGATCTGTATAGATTCCTGCCTCGGGCAAAGCCCTCGCAGGAATGACAGCGTCGATGGGGTCGATGCGGTCGGCTTTGCCCGAGAGAGGAATGTCGTCCAGGAAGATTTGAGAAGAGAGAGAGTCACCGAATTTTTTCTCGGTGAAGAGACAGGGGGCAAATTCTTTTTCGTAATGATCGTAGTATTGGGAGAGGATTTTACGGCCGTGTTCAAGTCTGTCTTTGAAATCGGAGTCGGAGAGGATTTCTCTTCTAAGGGAAATTTCGAAATCTTGGATGAAGTCATCTTTTGATTCCAGCTTGCCGTTGTTTAGTCCCTGATAGAGATGCTCGAGGGCGAAGTGGACTGCCGTACCAAAGCACATAGGAGCGGCTTTGGCTCGGGGGATTTTGTAGAGATGATCGAGTTTGAATTTGTAGGGACATTCCAGGAAAGTATTGAGAGAGGTGGGAGAGAGCTTGAAGTCTTTGATGAGCTGGAGGAGGTATTCTGCTTCTCCATCTACGAGGGTGGGGAGAGGAGAGGTGGTGAGCTGGGCGGCGAGAATTTTCTCGGCTTTTTTCTCGTATTGTTTGGTCTTGAGGCGCTTGAGATAATCGAGGGGGATATCTTCGAGGAACATGGAAGGGAAGATCATTTTGGCTGAGGAGGGGTATTGGGTAGCACCGGTGAGATAGAGCTGTTGTTTGGCTCTGGTGATGGCAACGTAGAAGAGCCTTCTCTCTTCGGCATTTTTATATTCTTTGTTATCTATTAGATTGATGATGCCTGGGGGTAGTTTGATCATTTGTCTGACCGACTTATTGCCCCAGTAGGAATCGGCGAAGCGGTAGACGAAGACGGTGCGCCATTCGAGACCTTTGGCTTTGTGGGCGGTGGTGAGGGTGACAGCGTTTTGGTCGTCCAGCAGAGACTGTTCTTCGAGGCGAATGTTGTGCTCGTCCATGAGATGCAGGTTGAAGACGTAGCCCTGAAGAGTGAGGCCGGGGTAGGCGGCGGCTTGGGATTTGACGTCTTCGAAGAGGGTGCCGAAACGGTTCAACTCTATGAGGGGCTGGGGGAGAGCGAGGATGTGCTCTAGAAGACCGGATTTCTGCAGAATGATCTGAAAAATTTCGGTGAGGGTGAGACTTGATGATTTGTAACTCCAGGAATTAAATTGGTGGAAAACATCTACGAGTTGGTCGTCCAGCTCGGGATTGTCGTGGAGGAGAGTGTCGACCAAAGTAGTTCTATTTTGGTAGGCCAGACGAGAGGCCTGGAGAATGGAGAGAGGATTGAGATTTAAATACGGGAAATTTAGGACGGTAAAAAGATCGAGATCATCGACCGGACCTTGGAGAGAGGAGACGACGGTGAGGAGTTTGAGGAATTGGGAGACGAGCGGAGTGTGGAGGACGTTGGTACCGCCCTGAAGACGGAAGGGTAATTTTTTGTGTTTGAAAATATTGACTAGATTTTCGATATCTTTGTTTTCTCTCACGATTACCGCAATGTCTTTGGGAGGAGTACCTTGTTTGATTTTCTTTTGAATAGTGTCGGCGATGAATTCGTCTTCCAGAATGGGAGAGGAAAATTTGACGACTCTAATATCTTGGTCTTTGAGTTTGACTGTGGGAGTGAGAGGAGGTTCGCCGAGGAGGGCGGCGGAGGATTTGAGAATGGTGGGAGTAGAGCGGTAGTTGTCGGTGAGAGTGACTTGGGTAAGAGAGGGAAAATGCTGACGGAATTGAATGATGTTGTGGCGGGAGGCGCCTTGGAAGCCATAGATGGATTGGTTTTCGTCACCCACGGCAAAAATGTTGGCGCCTTCACCCCAGTGTTCGGAAAAGGCAAAGAGAAGGCGGTTTTGGGCGGAGTTGGTATCTTGGTATTCGTCGGCCAGAATGTATTGGAAGTTTTCTTCGTAGGAGAGGAGAAAGTCGGGATCTGTTTCAAAGGCTTCCACTACCCAATTGATCATGTCATCGTAATCGTAACGACCTTGATCTTTTAATTTTTGTTGATATTTTTCGTAGACGTCTAAAAGATCAAGATTTTTGTTGACGAGTTTTTCTTTTTCCAAAAGCGCTGTTTTTTTGAGATCCCCTCTTTCCAGCTCGAATTCGTCTTTTATTATGGAAACCAATTCAGAGAATTTTTTGGGAGTGACGCCTTCGCGCTTGAGGTCGGAGAGGGCGGACTTGATGTAGGGGAGATAGAGAAGAGGATCGCCTATCGGCTTGAGGAGGGTGTAGGAGTTTTGCTCGAGGATGTCTTTGATGATTTGGATTTTTTCCAGGTCGGTGGCCGTTTGTAGTCCGGCGGGGCGGGAAAAACGCTCGGGGTTGTCGGAGATGATTTCGTTGCAGAGGGCGTGGTAGGTGCAGATTTTGACATGATAGCCGTCTTTGCCGATGAGGGAAATGAGACGCTCTTTCATCTCGCGGGCGGCGGCGTCGGTGAAGGTGAGAGCGAGAATGGAGGAGGGGTCGGTGTCGGTTTGGCGGAGGATGTTGGCGATGCGCACGGTGAGGACCTGGGTTTTGCCCGTGCCGGGACCGGCGAGAACGAGAGTGGGACCTTCGATACTGTCGACGGCCTGCTTTTGGGCCAGATTGAGTTTTTGGTAGGCTTGGTCAAACTGAGGGGTGGTTTTTGGCATGCATAATTATTGTACCCGAACGATTGACGAAGCAGAGGAGAGGTGGTAGTATATAGGATATATCTTGTTCTTTAACTAGTTCTGTTCCTTAGGAGGAGTAAATGTATACGTTTTCTGAAATCGTAATCTTGGTTTTTTTGTTTGGATTGCTGTGGCTGGCATATCGACAACGATACAATGCGAAGATGGCCACGAAAAACACGGCAATAATGGGGGCTT
>Ga0172379_10007380_pt1 | contig 14298 bp, 11 predicted proteins | sample GrowelOW334metaG_FD_119756 | JGI IMG/M metagenome (GOLD analysis project Ga0172379, IMG submission 119756) | Groundwater microbial communities from an aquifer near a municipal landfill in Southern Ontario, Canada - Groundwater well OW334 metaG | ecosystem: Environmental > Aquatic > Deep... | reverse complement strand
TCTCATTTTGAAGGCAGCCGGACTCGCAAAAGGTTCCAAGAAGAACGCAGTTTCCAAGGTTGGAAAGATCACCACAGCACAGGTCAAAGAGATCGCAGAGAAAAAGATGCCCGACCTGAACGCGAATGACATCGAGGCTGCATCAAAGATCATCGCAGGAACAGCGCGAAGCATGGGAATTGAGATCAAAGATTAAACAAAAAAATCCGCTTCGGCGGATTTTTGGTGTATAATGGCATCATGAAGAAAAAAGTTCCGCTAAAATCGACAAAACCCACATGGGACGAATACTTTCTTGCGCTTACGGAGGCGGTGGGTTCTCGTTCTTCCTGCGATCGCGGACGGACGGGGTGCGTCATTACTCGCGATAAACGGATCTTGGCGACAGGGTATTCGGGCGCGCCGAAAGGGCTGCCGCATTGCGATGATGCCGGACACGAAATGCACACGGTGATACACGCGGACGGTACCCAGTCGGAACACTGCATTAGAACGACGCATGCGGAACAAAACGCCATCGCCGTCGCCGCCCGTTTCGGCATATCGCTCGATGGCGGAACGCTCTATTGTCACATGACCCCGTGCTACACCTGCGCAAAAACCATCATAAACGCCGGAATCAAAAATATCGTCGTATTAAAGGATTATCACGCAGGAAAAAGGTCAAAAGAAATTTTCAAGGAGGCGAAGATCCGGATGACCATTAAAACAAAAGAAGTGGAAATGTATATAGGGAATCAGAAAAGTAATAAGCAATAAGCAATAAGCAAAAAGCAATAAGCAAAAAGGGAAAAACGGACGGTCGCCCCTTGTTGCTTTTTGCTTATTGCTTTATTCTTCTTTTATGTTTACTCTCAAAATAAAAAAACTGAACTCAAACGCAAAACTTCCGACCTACGCTCATCCCGGCGATGTCGGCATGGACTTGTATTCGCTGGAAAGTTACGATCTGAAGGCGGGGGAACGCCATATTTTCGATCTTGGGTTCGCGCTTGAATTTCCGGTCGGTTATGGAGCGTTCGTAAAAGACAAAAGTTCTTTGCCGAAAAATGGCGGCATTCACGTTCTTGCCGGCGTATATGATGCGGGATATCGCGGGGAATACAATGTTCACCTTATAAATCTTGGCAAGAAAAAATATCGCATAGAAAAAGGCGATAAGGTCGCGCAGCTGGTCATTGTTCCCGTCGCGATCCCGAAAATAAAAGAAGTGAAAGAGCTCGGGAAAACTGCGAGAGGGGAAGGGAGATTTGGAAGTACGGGTAAGTAAAATTTTCAATTTACAATTTTTAATAAATTTCCAATTTTTCAATGTGAAAATTTTCAAACGGGACGTTCGCGAGCGGACGGTACGGGTTTGAAAATTTTGATTTGAAAATTGATTGAAAATAAAAGCAGTTTCACTCTTATATTTTCTGCGTTCATTCGGAAACAAAAGTTGCGACTTTTGTTTCACTCACTCACTTGAAAATTAAAAATTGTAAATTGAAAATTTTTTTTGGTTGTTTCTCTCCATTTTACGTGGTATAAAAGCGAAAGATAGTTATTTTTCAAAAGGAGAAGAAAATTGAGGCAATATCTCAAGCTTTTGCGGCACATTCAAAAAAAAGGCGTGCTGACGGAAAATCGAACCGGCACCAAGACCGTGAGCATGTTCGGACATCAGATGAGATTCGACCTTGCTCGGGGATTTCCTTTGGTAACTACCAAAAAGGTCCATTTGAAAAGCATTATTCACGAACTTTTGTGGTTTTTGAAAGGCGAAACCAATATAAAATACCTCACTGATAATGATGTGAACATTTGGAACGAATGGGCGACGGAAAGCGGCGATTTGGGTCCTGTTTATGGGTACCAATGGCGATCGTGGCCGACACCCGACGGAAAAACGATCGATCAGATCGCGTTTCTCATTGAGCAGATAAAAAATCGTCCGCATTCTCGGCGGCACATCGTGTGCGCATGGAATGTCGGCGACTTGCCCGACGAAAGTGTTTCTCCGCAAGAAAATGTAAAAAACGGAAAAATGGCGCTTGCGCCTTGCCACTGTTTTTTTCAATTTTACGTTGCGAACGGAAAATTATCATGCCAGCTCTATCAGCGTAGCTGCGATACCTTTCTCGGCGTGCCGTTCAATATTGGCTCGTACGCGCTTCTCACCATAATGGTGGCGCACGTCTGCGGTTTGGAGCTCGGAGAGTTTATTTGGACGGGAGGAGATGTACACCTGTATGTCAATCACATGGAGCAGGTGAAAACACAGCTCGCGCGCAATCCGCGAAAACTTCCAAAGCTCGCGATAGTTCGCAAAGTGGATTCGATCTTTGATTTTAAATACGAAGATTTCAAACTTACCGGATATAATCCGCACCCCCACATCAAAGCTCCCATCTCGGTGTAAGAACATGAAACAATTAATTTGCATTATCGTTGCGATGGACAAATGCCGCGTTATCGGATACAAAGGCAAAATGCCGTGGCTTTTGCCCGCCGATCTTGAATATTTCAGAAAGAAAACCCTCGGGCATCCGGTGATCATGGGACGAAAAACTCACGAATCCATCGGCAGAATTCTTCCCGGCAGAAAAAATATCGTTATCAGTTCGCAAAAAGGGTATCGGCCGATAGTAGGTGCGTTCCTTGCGAAAAATTTGAAAGAGGCGCTCGCTCTTGCCGGCCGCACAAGATGCTATATTATCGGCGGAGCGCGCGTGTATGAGGAAGCACTTCCTCTGGCGGACAGAATTTATCTAACCGCCGTGGATCACTGTTTTATGGGAGATACGGTTTTTCCGAAGATATATCCGAAGAAATGGAGAAAGATCCGGAGTAAAATGCATTATGCCGACCATGATAATCCTTACCAATTCGCGTGGAAAGTGTATGAGAGGGTGAAGAAATAAAGTTTGGCGAAAAGTACAAACGTTTCGGTGCGGGGTGCAACCCCGCACCGGCGACGACAGACGGATGCCGAAAGGTGTCCGTTTTTCTTTTTTTTGATAGTATAAAGATATGAAAAAAAACTTACTCATCGTTCTCGAAGGCGGCGATGGCTCCGGCAAAGCCACGCAGAGCAAACTGCTTTTGGAATATCTCAAGACCAAAGGCAAAGTTTCTTATTTTGATTTTCCTCAGTATGGAAAAACGGTTTTTGGTACGCTGACCGGCAGATGTCTCGCCGGCGATTTCGGCGATTTCTTGCATATGTCGCCGTACCTTTCTTCGCTCCCATACATACTTGATCGCGCTTGTGCGAAAGATGCCATCATTTCCGCTCTCAAAAAGGGTCATGTCGTCTGTAATCGCTACACGCCGAGTAATATCGGATTTCAGGCGGCGAAGCTCTCGGGGAAGGAAAGAGATGATGTAATAAAATTTTTAGAGCAGGGCGAATATGAAGAGATAGGGCTTCCGCGTCCTGATGTTGTGTTGTATCTCGATGTTCCGCGCGATGTCGCGTCAGCTCTCGTTTTTCAAAAAGAACAGCGCGAATATTTGGGGGAGAAAAAAGCCAAAGATCAGCATGAAAATGATTTGACATACCAAGAAAAAGTATCCGAAGTGTACCGCGCGCTCGCGAAAAAGCGAAAAGGGTGGCACGTCGTTTCCTGCGCTAAAAATGGGCATATTTTACTGCCGCAAACTATTCACAAAAAATTAATTTCTTTGGTGCAACACTACGCACCCTAAACGTATCTTTGGCAAGATTGCGCGCCTCTTTGACGTGTACCATAATCAAGAAGGAGGTTTCTATTCGAAGGAAACCACCGCTTTGGTTCATTGAAAAAATGAAGAGTTTTGATTCGAAAAAGAGGAGGACATGCATGAGTCTGCAAAATATGCCATTGGGCGATTTTTTCGGTTTCTTACTCGGTAAAAAACCTGAAGAAAAACAAAAAGGCGCTCCGGATTCTCAAGATGAGAAAACCGAAAAAGAAAAAAGTGATCTGCCGGGCGAAAAACCGACGACCACATTGAAGCGATAAGGAGGACGATATGTCTGAAGATCCAAAAAATCCTGTGACTGAACCGGAAAAAAAGGAAGAACAGCCTAAAAAACCGGCGAAGCAGCTGCAGGAAAAGAAATTGCCGGAAAAGGCAAAGAAACAGGAAAGTCCGAATGAGTACGGCCCTCTTGCCGGACCGTTCGCGGAAAGCTGCGATAACGTCATTGAAGATCTGGACGCCAAGGGTGCGAGAGAGATCAAATACACCAGTGCCTATGTAACATTTCGTTACGGCGCAGTCTGCCAAACCGATGCCAACGGCACGGTCGGCATGACTTTCACCACCAAAGAACATGACGCGAAAACAGGGAAAGAAATTAAACAAGCGTTTACCATCGGTACTCGTACGGAAGCGCATACGCTCGCAAGAGAGATCGCCTCCGCATCGCTCAAGGCGCGCACGATGCCGAAAAAATTCACGGTTAAAGCGAAAGTCGACCAACTGCTGCAACAGGTGATCCCTCTTGCGCAAAAAACGGCCGATGGAGTCCAAAAGAAGATCGACCGAGAAAACTTCAAGGTTTTCCCGCTCTACTTCGAAGACGCAAAAAAAGCCAGTGTTGATGTTGATTCACAGGCTAAGCCGGACCTTGAAATGGTTGCGAATTTGACCTCTCACGCGTATAGCGTGGTTGCTCAAGAATTGGGAGCGCAAGTGTCTGAGTTGAAAACGCTCTGCGCAAAATTCACTGATGGAATGGTGACTTCCGACTCAAGAGGAACAGAGATCGATGCTCTGATCCCCCGCATGCGGCTCGTTATTCAGGTGAAAACCATTAACGGATCGGAAGCATTCGGCGCGATCGGCGGATCATCCGGCACATTCCTTGAAATACTTTCTCGGGGCGTTCCTGAAAAAGAAGATGTGGCTCCGGAAGATCTTGCGAAAAATCCTTTGATCACCAGCAAAGATCCGTTTGATATTGTGACCCGCCTCGCGAAAAGAGTGGCGAAAGAAGCCCTCAATCTCGATCGGGCAGAAGGTTCAAGCATATTGGGCAAAGAAGGATATGTTATTCTTTCCGCTCAGGCTGCTGCGGTCTTCGCTCACGAAGTCATCGGCCATCCGCAAGAAGGCGATATTCTTATTGAAAACAAGAATAACGCTAATGCGAAGGTAAAACTGATGGGTACCATGGGGGCTCGCGTCTCCGACCACCCTCATTTCAACGTGTTTGAAACGGCTGAACCGAATTTTGATGTCGGCAAACGCAAAGTCAAATATTCATGGGGCGCAATGCCTATGTTTGATGAATACGGCGTTGAATGCAAAAAAGTTTCGCTCATTGAAGCCGGACAAAAAGTCGGCGCTTTGAACAATCACTACACACTCGAAGAAGTCGCGAGCAGTATTGATGCGAAACTCGGCGAAAGAATGCGGAAAGACGGTTTATCCGGACGTTCGCGTTCTGAATCGTTCGATAAGATCCCACAAGTTCGTATGACGACTACGGTTATCGTACCGGACGAAGACGGACCGAACAGCGTTCAAAGAATGGCTGCGCTCATCCCGAAAAATGTCAAAGGCGTTTACATAAAATCCATCAACGGTGGATGGGTAAACACTGAAAATGGCGATTTCATGCTTGACGGCATGCTTTGCTTCTTGATCGAAAACGGAATGATCACCGAAAAACCGCTGAAAGGCATCAAGGTTCAGGATAACATTACGCGTTTCCAAGAAAAGATCGTTGCGATCGGCTCCTCTGAAACCGCAAAATATCCGTTTACCGGTTATTGCGGAAAAGGTCTTGATGGCAAAGGCAACCAATGGGTTCCTGTTGAAGCGTTCGCTCCTGCGATACTGCTTCAAAAGATCGTGTTTGCCGGAGGCAGCATTACCGCATGGCCTCGTATCGTTGCGTCTTACACCAACGAGCACAAGAAAGTGCTTCGCGGTCAAAAGACTGCGGAACAGGTCTTTATTCCTGAAATAGGAGAATTCCTGGAACCGGGCGCAAGTCAAGCCGGCGTATGCCTGGTTACCTCGTGCTTCTCGGTCGAAGGTGAATGGGACTATGTACTCGGAAAAGGAGTAGATACCTCAACTCATAAGGTCTCCAAGAAAGATGAGAATAAGCTCATTAAGAGAGGTGATACTTATGATAGCTAATACTCCTCACGACCACTTCGCGAGCGTCGAGGTTCTCGAAGAACTTGCGAAAGAAGAACTCGGACGGTTTAAAAGATCGATCGCGAAAGCGTCCCACGCCTATTTTGATGAACAATCAAAAGGGCTGGAACCGAAAGAAGCGAAAGATCTTTGGAACAAGATCACGCGAGCGGTACAGGTGATCACTTACGGCGTTGATGACGCCTATGACACTGCCTTTACGCTGCTCAAAGATCCGGACCATGAAAGGAAAGCGTGGGATACCTATTTGACCGGCGCTCGAACCTTGACCCGTACCACACCATTCGGCTATGCCTTTGGTTTGGTCGCGAAAACGCTCAAGCTCGAAGAAACGGTCAATATGGTTTCCTCGCTTATCGCCAGAAGCACGGAGGTGCAAGGTGATATTCACGTCGTCGCCAGAAAAGCGAAAGAGTTTGTTGACCATTATGAATGGGCAAAACAACAAGCAAAAAGCTTCGGCAGCGAAGACGAGGGATTGATCCGGAAATACGCGAGTTTGAAAACATGGGAAAGAAAAGAAGAATTCGTTCAATTTTCTTCCGTGGCCGAGAAAGCTACCGCCGGAGGCATAGAGGTTTTCATCGAAGGGCCGGTAAAGCTCTACCTGATGATCTCTTCCGGACAGCTTATGCTCGTTATTCAAGGGCTGGTAAGAAGCTCGGCGTTCGATTTTGAGAACGCCGGCACGAAAGGTTTGGACGACAGTCTTACCATTCTGCAAAATGCTCAAAAAGCCGTTGAAACTTCACTTCTCTTTAAGATCATGCGCGAATTATTCGCGACCGGTTTGAGAGAATATCACGCTTCATGGGAAGAAGAACATCTCGAATTTCGTCAACCGCCGCTCGATGAAGATCGCGCACAAAGATTCGTAGAATGTTTTGAAAATGGATCGCTCTTCGTAAAATAACAACCAACAAATAATAATTGACGGGAGAATTCCCGCACACACCCCGAAGGATCGGGGTGTTTTTTTGCGTATTTTTTCTCGTCGTGTATTATTAAAGAATGATAAAAGAAACGATACGAAAGGAAATAATGAAAATTTTGGGCGCTGACGCGCGAGATTTTGTGGTGGAAAAACCAATAGGTTTCGGGGATTATGCGACGAATGTCGCGATGATGAACGCAAGAGATCGCGGGCAGAATCCGAAAGAATTGGCGGAATTTTTGGTTTCAGAATTGGGAAGATCGGAGATCAACTTTGCCGTGGAGAAAATGGAAATTGCCGGACCGGGATTCATTAATTTTTATTTGAAAGACGAAACGGTGCGCGGACACATAGGCGAGATTTTGGAGAAGGGAACGGAGTACGGCAAGAATTCGAGCGAAGCGGAAAAAAAAGTGATCATTGAATATACCGATCCGAATCCGTTCAAGGAATTTCATGTGGGACACTTAATGACCAACACGCTCGGCGAGGCGATCTCGCGCATTATTTCCGCAAGCGGCGCCGAAGTAAAGCGCGCGTGTTATCAGGGCGATGTCGGCATGCACGTGGCGAAGGCAATATACGGATTACGGATGACGATGACCGATAACACGACGATAACGGCAGCCGACTTGGGAAAGGCGTATTCTGTGGGGGCGCAGGCGTATGATGAACACAAAACTGAAATTCAGGAGATCAATAAGAAAATTTATGACCGGAGCGATCCGGAAATAAATAAGATCTACGACGAAGGAAAAAAGATCAGTTTGGAATATTTCGAGCATATTTACAAAAAACTTGGAACGCATTTCGACTATTATTTCTTCGAGAGCGAAACAGGGGTACTTGGCAAGCAGATCGTTGAGGAAAATCTTGGAAAAGTTTTTCAAAAAAGCGACGGTGCCGTTATTTTTCCCGGAGAAGAACACGGTTTGCATACGCGCGTATTTCTCAATTCCGAAGGTCTGCCGACGTATGAAGCGAAAGAACTGGGACTGGCGAAAATAAAAAATGAGGCGTATCAGTACGACGAATCGATCATCGTCACCGCGAACGAAGTAAATGATTATTTCCAAGTCCTCCTTCGCGCGATGTCGCTTGTTTTTCCCGATCTTGAAAAAAGGACCAAGCATATTTCACACGGCATGTTGCGCCTGCCGACAGGGAAGATGTCTTCACGGACTGGCGATGTCATCACCGCCGAATCCCTCATTTCCGCGCTTTCCGCTATGGTGATGAACAAGATAGCCGATCGAGAGATCGAACACAAAGGAAAAGTTGCGGAAGAGATCGCCATCGCGGGAATAAAATACTCGATCCTGAAACAATCTCCCGGAAAAGATATTATTTTTGATTTTGAAAAAGCCTTATCGTTCGAAGGCGATTCCGGCGCGTATCTTCAATACGCCTACGTAAGAACCCAGTCGATCCTGCGAAAAGCGGAAATTTCCCCTAGGGCGGTCCTCGGGGAATCCCCGAGGACCGCCCTAGGGGAACCGGTATCGGCATTGGAAAAAGCTCTTTTTGAAGGATTGCCGAATGCTGTCGTTCTCGCCAGAAAAGAACTCTCCCCGAACTACATCACCACCTACCTCACCGAAGTCTGTCGCGAGTTCAACGCCTACTACGAACAAAATCAAATTTTAGGAAACGAACACACTGAATATCGCCTCGCGCTCGTCGAAGCCGTCGGGATCGTTCTCAAAAATGGTCTGACGCTTCTCGGAATACCAACGCCGGAAAAAATGTAGACGCAAAACTTCGTTTGTGATATAAACGCATTGATGTACTTGCCAGGTCGCGAGTGCGCGATTCGCGTGTTTTTTCAGTCGAGAAAACATGCAAAAAAGGAGAAAGAAATGAGTATTGGCACCTTAACATTTTGTCAAAATAACATTCCCGAAATTGGGGAAACCGTTTATATTGTTGTCGAAGGAAAAAGTTTTCCGACCGGCTGTTGGAAGGGTGTTTTGACTTATGTCGGCGATGTCGGCAAATCGCGCATCGTTTCAAAGATTGTTGAATATCATGCGGCTTGTACTGCTGAGATTACCGATCCTCAGTATCCCAATTGCGAGCCCGATGGTCATTATAGTGTATTTCCGTCTTCTCCGGGGACCGATATGATCATTAATAAACTTAACGAACAAAAAGCGGAAGTGAAGGAGCTAAAGAAGCGATTAGAAGAAAACGAACAAACAGCGCGGGATGTGTTTAAGGGGCTATTTAAACTTGCGGGTGTTCATATATTAGATGTAACTCGTCAATCAAGCGGCTTGGGTGCAATATATGCGCCATCCGTAAAAAAATAACAGCAAATACACCGCCGCGAGCTATCGCGGCGGTTCTTTTTTGCTGTGGTCATGATGTCGTCATAGTCATCAGTCATTGTCGCGGCTTGTCCGTCAATATTTCCATAAAGCTCTCTTCGTGTTACTATTCGATATTATGAACGAAGAAACACCTAAAAGATCAAAAGTTTCCGAACGCGAGGAAAAAACCCTTGCTTTTTGGAACGAAAACCATATTTTTGAGAAATCGCTTGAACAAACACAGGGAAATGAACCGTTCGTGTTTTATGACGGACCTCCTTTTGCTACGGGGTTGCCACATTACGGACATCTTTTGCAGAGCGTTCTTAAAGACGCTGTTCCTCGTTATGCCACCATGAAAGGGCAGTATGTTCGCCGAATTTGGGGCTGGGATTGTCATGGACTGCCGATCGAAAATCTGGTTGAGAAAGAGCTCGGGCTGGAACACAAAAAAGATATTGAAACGTACGGAGTTGAAAAATTCAACGAAGCCGCAAAAGCGAGCGTGCTTCGCTATGATGCCGATTGGAAAAAGATCATTCCTCGCATGGGACGATGGATCGACATGGAGAAAAGCTACAAGACGATGGACTGGAAATACACCGAATCCATCTGGTGGGCTTTTAAAACGCTGTACGACAGAGGACTGATCTATGAAGGATACAAGCCGATGCATATTTGTCCGCGGTGTGAAACGACCCTTGCCGCGAGCGAGGTCACGCTCAATTATCAGAATGTGAAAGATATTTCGGTTACCGCAAAATTCGAACTGGTCGACGAGCCGGGAACTTTTGTTCTGGCATGGACGACGACGCCATGGACTCTGCCGGGAAATGTTGCGCTGGCTGTCGGTGAAGGGATCGCGTATGTAAAAGTCAAAAGTCAAAAGTCGAAAGTCGAAAGTTCGACGGACGATGTCTTCTATATTGTCGGAAAGGAGCGCGTCGCTGATGTTTTTAAAGATGAAGCGTATGAAATGATCGAAGAACTCACGGGCAAAGATCTGATCGGCAAATCGTACAAACCGCTTTTCGATTATTTTCATTCCGACAAAAAAATTCCGCACTGGAAAAACGGCTGGAAGATCTATCATGGCGATTTCGTGACGACCGAAACGGGAACCGGCGTCGTTCACATCGCGCCCGCGTTCGGCGAAGACGACATGATCCTCGGCAAAGAAAGGAATCTGCCATTCATTCAGCATGTCAAAATGGACGGAACGTTCGTGCCGGAGGTCACTGATTTCGCAGGTATGCCGGTGAAGAAAAAAGGCGACACTCAATCGGCTGACATTGAAGTTTTGAAATATCTCGCCGCACAAAATACCTTGTTTTCAAAGGAAAAGATCGAGCACTCGTATCCTTTGTGCTGGCGTTGCGATACGCCGCTTCTGAATTACGCCGCCGCTTCATGGTTTGTAAAAGTTACCGCCATACGCGATGAAATGGTGGAAGCGAATAAAAATGTTACCTGGGTTCCCGAAGCGATGGGGCAGGGCAGATTCGGCAAGTGGCTCCTCGGTGCGCGCGATTGGGCGATCTCAAGATCTCGCTATTGGGGCGCACCAATTCCCGTTTGGAAATGCGACGCCTGCAAAAAACTGAAAGTGGTGGGTTCTGTAGAATGCCTGAAGGCGCACAAAAAGCCGAAAAATTCTTACAAGGTCATGCGCCACGGCGAAGCAGAAAGCAATGCGACCAATACGGTGAGTTCCCGCGTTGAAAACCCTACGCATCTTACCGAAAAAGGAAAAAAGCAAGTGGAAGAAACGGCGGAGGAAATAAAAAATGAAAAATTCGATCTTGTTTTTGCCTCCGACTTCCTTCGCACGAAAGAAACGCTTGCCATAGTGGCGGAAAAACTAGGCATCTCCGATGATAAGATCATATTCGATCCGCGTCTGCGCGAGATCAACGCCGGGAATTTCAACGGCAAGAATGTCAATGAATACCATTCGTATTTTTCTTCTTTCACGGAACGTTTTTCAAAGCGCCCGGAAGGAGGGGAGAACATCCACGATGTCAGGATGCGTGCGATGGAATTCCTTTTTGAAACGGATTCAAAATACACAGGAAAGAATATTCTCATTGTCACCCATGAGTACGTGCTCTGGATGCTCGATACGACGTCGCGCGGGCTCACCGACGAGGAAGCACATGAGCTTCGCACGAACACGCCCGACTACGCGAAGACCGCCGGTGTCATGGATATTTCTTTCGTTCCATATCCGCACGGCGACGATTACGAGTTCAATCTTCATCGTCCCTATATTGATGAGGTTTCTTTTGCCTGCGACTGTGCTTCCGGAGGGCAGATGAAACGCGTTCCAGAAGTGTTCGACTGCTGGTTTGAATCCGGTTCTATGCCATACGCGCAGTTTCACTATCCGTTCGAGAACGAAGATGAGTTTCATAAAAACTTTCCCGCAAATTTTATCGCCGAGGCGGTGGATCAGACGCGCGGCTGGTTTTATAACATGCTCGTGCTTTCCGTCGGACTTTTTGGAAGATCGTCATTCAAAAATGTCATCACCACCGGTCTGATTCTTGCGGAAGACGGCCAAAAAATGAGCAAACGCCTCAAGAATTACCCCGATCCGATGATGGTTGCCGAAAAATACGGCGCCGATGCGCTTCGGTATTACCTGCTTTCTTCTCCCGCCGTTCACGGGGAGGACCTCAATTTCTCCGAAAAAGGAGTGGACGAAATTTTCAAAAAAGTCATTGTTCGTCTCGAAAATGTTCTGGCTTTTTATGAGTTGTATCAAACGGCCGATGAGGAAGGGGAATCGTTTCCGAAAAGCTCTCATATACTCGATGAATGGATATTCGCGCGGCTCGGACAAGTTCGCGTTGAGGTGGAGAACGCGATGGAGAAGAATGAGCTTGAAAAAGCGGCGCGTCCGATCTCTATTTTTATCGACGACCTCTCGACGTGGTACCTCCAAAATTCGCGCGAGCGCATTAAAGGAAAGGATGGAAAAGATACCGAGCAAAAAAGCGCTTTGGGAACCATGAGATTCGTACTCCGAGAATTTTCAAAGATCATCGCCCCGTTCATGCCGTTCGTTGCCGAAGAAACGTACCAGAAAACCCATTCGGCTCGCTCAGGGCAGGCCATGGGAAAGGAAAGCGTACACCTTGAAAGCTGGCCGACCATCGAGACACTGGAGAACGATCCGATCATCGAACTCATGGAAAAAACACGAAACATCGTTTCTCTCGGTCTTGAAGCGCGTGCGAAAGGAGGTTTGAAGGTTCGCCAGCCACTCAAAAAAATAACACTTCCGCTCTCTGAAAAAACCTCGTTCCTCGTTCCTGTCGGAAAAGAATTTCTCGCGCTCATTATGGAACGCGTGAATGTGAAAGATGTCGCCTTCGCCGATATTCCCTCCTTCGCCGAGGCTTCGCAGGGCAGGCCCGAAAAAGTAGCGCTCGACACGGAAATTACTCCTGCTCTGCTTGAAGAAGGAATGTTCCGTGAGTTTACGAGAAATGTTCAAGAACTTCGAAAAAAAGAAAATCTTAATCCCGGCGACCAAACCCATACGCTCGTCGTCGAGACCGATGAGAAGGGGACGGCTTTCGTAAAAAAATTCGAAAAAGAGATCAAAAAAGCCACGCTTTTCGGGACTATTGAATTCGCGGAGGGGATTGAAGGCGCGTTCTCAAAGATCGAAAACCTGGAGTTTTCACTTGCGGTGAAGAAATAATACGATAAACGTGGATTCCGGCTCGCGGGCCGGAATGACGAAATGTAGTAGTATTATTTTGAACCGGTTTCCACCTAACGTCATTCCGGCCCGCGAGCCGGAATCCACGGTATATAGTCAAACTTACGTCGATTTAATATAAAAAAAGCCCTCCATAAAGGAGGGCTTTGTGCGTCTTGCGAGGTTATTTATCCATTTGTTCTTGGAATTGCTCGCTGGATGTTTGCGATCGTTCTTGTCTTTTTTGTTGTTTTACTTTTCTCTTTTCTATCAGAGAAAGAACGGGTTCTTTGCCTTTCGATCGGCCTTTTTTGTCTCTACCTTTCGACATACTATTTACCTCTTTTGGTTTGTTTCGAAATCGACTCTTGTCGTACGAGTCTGAAACCATCCTACACTACTTGAAGAATAATGTCAAGTAATTAAAAAACGTCCCGGTTTTATTCGGGACGTTTATTCTTCGACGGCTTCTTTTATAGCCCTTTTTATCCACGGAATGCATATTCCGCACTGGCTTCCGGCTTGGCACGTTTTTTTTACGTGCGATACCCTGGCGCAGGAATTTTCCTTTATGCAAACATTCAGTTTCTCTTCCGTGATCGCTTTGCAAATGCAAATGTACATCTTCATCTCCGGTTCATCTGTTCTTATTTCATGCTAGCACAAGAAGGAAACTTTGTCATTTTTCGATTATGTGGTATTGTTTCCCTATGAAAAAAAGCACTTCCTGGGAGCATGTGGGCGACTGGTACGATGATCTGTTGCGGGACGAAGACACGTATCAAAATAAGGTTATATTGCCGAACGTCGTCCGTCTTGCTGCCCTTAAGAACGGCATGAAAGTTCTTGATCTTGCTTGTGGACAAGGTTTTTTTTCGCGGGCGTTTGCGGATGCGGGAGCTGCGGTCGTCGGGACGGACATCTCAGCGAAACTGATCGCCATCGCAAAGAAGAATGTTTCGAACGCAAAATTTTTCGTCTCGCCGGCGCACAGACTCGAAATGATCCAGGAACATTCCTTGGACGCAGCTACCATAATTCTCGCCGCACAGAACATTGAAAATATTTCGGAGGTCTTCAAAGAGATCCAAAAAAAATTAAAACCGGGAGGGAAATTGTTGCTCGTCTTGAATCACCCCGCTTTCCGCAATCCGGGCGCGAGCTCTTGGGGGTTTGACGAGCAAGCCAAAAAACAATAT
>Ga0172379_10007379_pt1 | contig 14299 bp, 12 predicted proteins | sample GrowelOW334metaG_FD_119756 | JGI IMG/M metagenome (GOLD analysis project Ga0172379, IMG submission 119756) | Groundwater microbial communities from an aquifer near a municipal landfill in Southern Ontario, Canada - Groundwater well OW334 metaG | ecosystem: Environmental > Aquatic > Deep... | reverse complement strand
CGGGTTGAGGAAGCGCTCGAAGGGGATTTTGTACTCGAGAGGGTCGATCTTGGTGATGTGGAGGAGGTAGGTGGTCATCGAGCCGGCGACCGAGCCGCGGATGTTGGTGTAGATGCCGTTTTCGGTCGCAAAGCGGATCAAGTCTTCCACCACCAAAAAGTATGCGGCGTATCCTTTAAACGCGATGATCCCGAGCTCGTAGTCGAGGCGCTCCATCACGTCGGCGCGGCCTTCGAGGCCGCGGGCCTTGAGACCCTTGAGGCACAGCTCGCGCAACACTTCGTCGGCCCCTTTGCCTGGCGGCAACTTAAATTCAGGAAAGACAAATTTGCCGAGCACGAGCTCTACGTTGCAGCGCTCTGCGATCTCCCTTGTGGCGGCGATTGCGTCGGGGCTGTTTTTAAACTGCTTGGCTAACTCCGCCTGCGAAGGGAAGTAATATTCTTCATCGTCGCTTGCGATGTCGCCAACATCGAGCGCGCCTTTGTTTTCGATAGCACGCATCGTCTCCCACGCGCGGCGGTCTTGAGGTTTGAGATAATAAATTTCTCGCGCAGCAATCTTGGGGTAAAAGTTTTTCTCCCCAAATATTTTTGCGTATGTTTTTTGCGATTCTGCGGATGCTTTGGGTGCGTGCGCAAGCAAACCGTCTTTATATTTTTCAAGAAGTTCGAGCGTGAGCACCGGCTTACTGTCTTGCATAGAAAGGTGCGAGTCGGTGACGAGCTTAAGCAGGTTTTTGTAGCCCGCTTCATTTTCGGCCCACAGAAGGATCCTCTCGCTCTCGCCCACGTGTGCATCAAGCCCGATGATGGGTTTGATCCCGGCATCTTTGCACTCTTTTACAAACTCAATTGCACCGTAGAGGTTGTCGATGTCGGTTAATGCAAGCGAGATTGAGCCTTGCTCCCGAGCTTCGGTGATGAGCGCCTTAATTTTAGGAAGCGCCTTAAGGAGCGAGTAGTGGCTGTGGACGTGCAGGTGGGTCAGCGGAGCAGTCATATATTTAAGTATACTCTGTGTATGCAGTATCCGCATATTCTCGGCGTCGATGAAGCGGGGCGCGGGCCTTTGGCCGGGCCCGTTGCCGTGGGCGTGGTCAAAGTGCCGGTCGGTATGGAGATACGCTCCTTGTTTCCCGGGGTGAACGACTCCAAACAACTAACCGAGCGCGTCCGCGAAGACATATATAGAGAGATGCTGGGGAGGCGGCGTGAGGGCGAGATGATGTTTTGTGTGCGATTTTTAAGCGCCCGCACCATAGACACCATAGGCATCACTAAGGCGGTGAAGCGCGGTGTGTGGAGCGGGGTGCGCACGCTCGCGCCGGATCCTTCCCAAGCGCGAGTGCTCCTCGACGGCCTCCTGCACGCACCGCCGGAATACGAGCAGGAGACTATTATTAAAGGAGATGCACTTGAGCCGGTGATCTCGCTTGCCTCCATTGCCGCAAAAGTTACACGCGACCGGTTGATGGTTCGGCTTGCAAAAGAGTACCCGGAATACTTGTTTGAGGTGCACAAAGGCTACGGCACTAAAAAACATTACGAAGCGATAGAGAAGTGGGGCATTTCTGATATCCACCGTCGTTCTTTTTTAGGTTTGACTAAGTAGCAAAACAAGCGCATAATTTTCCATCAGTTGGTCTTGTTTGGGTCAGCTACAACAGAGGGGAAGAAGAAGTGCCCAAAATTAAAACAAGGGTCTGGAGAGACTGTCCCGACCCGGATGCTATCATGGCGGGGATTTTCGGAAGCGGTATTAAGCCGCCGCCGGGCGACACCTTCGTGTGTGCCAAGTTGTGTGCGCACTTCGATACCGACCGGTGCCCATTCCGCAGCAAAGGCTATCGTGGCTTGTGCGGATACTTCGAAGAAGTGTGTTCCGATCTGGGGCCGCTCATCGAGGAGTGCATCGAGCACTACCCGCCACAAGTTATCATCGCGTTTCGGGTGCGTCAGTAGACCCCAACCCGTATAAAGAACCCCATCGCGCTCGTCGCGATGGGGTTTGTCTTTTTTAGCCTTATTTGATATAGTGCCGGAATGGTCGTCCGAATGAGACATACCCGTGCGCATACGGCAAACCGCCGCAGCCACCACGCGCTTGTAAACAAGCCGCTCGCTAAGTGCGAGTGCGGCGCTGTTCGCGTGTCTCACCGGGCCTGCCCTTCTTGCGGCCGCTACAATGGCCGTGTGGCAGTTGACCTTGTTGCCAAAAGCCAGGCCCGCTCTCAAAAGAAGGCCAAGAAGTCGGCAGCAGTTGGAAACAAGAGTGAGGTGAAATAACTAGGGTATACTAACCGTATACCAGTTGGGCGGTTCGCTTGTGTATCCAATTCTCTGTTTGTGGTTCGCAGTATGTTCTTTTGAAATCAATGGCAAACAGGCACCTTTCACGATCAGTGGTTCTCCAAACGCTCTTCGAGTGGGATTTCAGAGCCTGTCCAAATGAAGAAGCGCTGCAAGCGCTCGAACGCAACACTAAAGAATTCGCCCCGGCTGCCGGGGATTCTCCGTTTATGCAGGATCTCCTCCGCGGCGTTATTGAGCGCCGGACGGATCTCGATTTGGTGATCAGCAAAGCCGCACCCGAGTGGCCGATGGAGCGCATTGCGCTTGTCGACAGAAATGTTTTGAGGCTCGGGCTCTACGAGCTTTTGTTTGCCGATAGGGAAAAGGTTCCCGCAAAAGTTGCGATCAACGAAGCTATTGAGCTTGCTAAAAGCTACGGCGGTGAAAATTCCGGACGCTTTGTTAACGGAGTGTTGGGTGCCGTTTACAAAGAGCTCGGCGAGCCCGGTAAAGAAGAAACCTCAAAAAAGAAGAAAGACGTACCCTACGAAGAGATGCCCGTGCAGCGGCTCGGCGGAGCGGTGGTGTATGCCAAGCAAGGCAAAGACATCTACCTGGCGCTTGTACACGACATCTTCGGACACTGGACATTGAGTAAAGGAAAAATCGGCGACGCTCCGGAGATTGCAAACGAGACCGTTGAAGAAGGCACTATCCGAGAAATCAAAGAAGAGCTTGGTCTCACGATCACCATTAAAGAGAAGATCGGCGAGAACGAGTATGTGGCGAGCGACCCGAAGGCCGGCAAGAAGCGCAAGCACGTCACCTACTTTCTTGCAGAGTCGCCGTTTGCCGAGATAAAACTCGAGCAGAAGGGCGGGCTCGATGATGCGCGCTGGTTTCGCGTTGCCGACGCACTTGAACTCAATTTTTATGAAGATATGCTCCCGATCGTGACGAAAGGCCTGCAGACATTAACTGACCGCGAATCCAAAACTAATTAGAATACTATGCAGAAAGACATAAAGACGTTTGAGGAGAAGCTCGGCCTCTCCTTTAATGATGCGGCGCTCCTGCGCCAGGCGTTTACTCACCGCTCCTACTTAAACGAGCACCGCGGCGAGGTGGCGGGGCACAACGAGCGACTCGAGTTTTTGGGAGACGCGGTGCTCGAGCTCATCTCCACGCATTTTTTGTACGAAAAATTTCCCGAGCAGGACGAAGGTGAGCTCACGGCGTATCGCGCGGCACTTGTCAACGCGATTACCTGCGCCGAGATAGCACAGAACCTCGGGATGAATGACTACCTGCTGCTCTCTCGCGGAGAGAGCAAAGATAACGGCCGCGCGCGCCAGATGCTGCTTGCCAACGCCTTTGAGGCGCTCGTAGGTGCTATCTACCTTGACCAGGGGTATGACGCGGCAAAAGCATTTATAGAAAAACATCTTTTCCCGAAGATAGAAGAGATTGTAAAAAAGAAATTGTGGCGCGACGCAAAAAGCGCGTTCCAAGAAAAGGCGCAAGATGCCGAAAACACGACGCCGCATTATGCGGTGATTCGCGAGACCGGCCCCGACCACGACAAGCAGTTTGTCGTTGGCGTCTACGTTAAAGAAGCGATGGTGGCGCAGGGTACCGGCAAATCAAAACAGGAGGCCGAGCAGGATGCTGCCCGCCTCGCACTTGAGGCAAAGGGCTGGTAGGAGTAAGCTAGGGCCAGAAGCAAATTACGAGGAGGTGTTCGTGACTCACTCTGAACTGGAATCCGGCTATCTGCCGTGGGCGTCGTTCGTGCTCATACGCATAATGCCTAATCGGGTGTTTTCGCTCCCGCCCTCTGCGGAGAGATTCTCCAAGACGGTACCGCTCGGGTACGTTTTTATCGCCAAGAGAGAGTCCGACGGCTCTCTTAAAGCTCGGCTTCCTGGGGGTCTTTGCGCCGCGTTCGAAAAAGACCCGTCTGATACGCTTTTGCGCGTGGTGATGGAGGATGTTGGTATCAATGTCGGCCATCCCGGTAGGGTAAAGCTCGCCAAAAGATTCTTTGGCGGCAAGCCCGAGCCGCACTGGAGGAACATCTACCTCGTCGACATCGACGAGTTACAGCAGAGAGGTATCAGCTTAGTTCATCGCAACAGCGAGAACTACCGCCCCGTCACTGTTTCTTCAGAAGAGCTTCATGAGTGGCTCGTGGGCGGCAACCTCTGCGAAACACATCGGGTATGGCTAGAGCTTGCCGGGCTTCTCCCCAGAGAGTCGTTCCGGGCGGCTATGTGAACATTTTTCGACGCCTCGCGGCACAAACCGCGAGGCATTTTCTTTTGCTACAATAGGGTTTATGCGGCTCCAGTCTATAGAACTTGCGGGGTTTAAGTCGTTTGCTAAAAAAACGACGCTCGAGTTCTCATCCGCCATCACCTCGATCGTCGGCCCCAACGGCTCCGGCAAATCAAACATTGCCGAGTCTTTTCGCTTTGTCTTAGGCGAGCAGTCGATGAAGTCGATGCGCGGCAAACGCGGCGAGGATATGATCTGGAACGGCTCTTCTGCGCTCCCGCGCGGCAACCGTGCGTCGGTGAAGCTCGTGTTTGATAACAGCGACCGGGCGCTCAGCCTCGATTTTGACGAAGTGGCGCTCGAGCGCGTGGTCAATCGCGACGGCAGCAACGAATATCTGCTCAACGGATCCCAAGTGCGCCTGCGCGATATTGCCGAACTTTTGACCGGCGCCAACATCGGCAGCTCCGGCCACCATATTATTTCTCAAGGTGAAGCCGACAGAATCCTTTCCGCTTCAAGCCGCGAGCGCCGCGAAATGATAGAAGACGCGCTCGGGCTCACCGCCTATTTGTATAAACGGGAGGAAGCAGAGCGAAAGCTCGAAAAGACTGCAGAAAATATAAAAGAGGTAGAGGGTCTGCGCCGCGAGCTTATCCCGCACCTCAAATTTCTTACCTCGCAGGTAAAAAAGATCGAGGAGTCACAAGCCTTGCGAGAGACACTCTCGGAGCTTTATGCCGAATATTTGAAACGAGAGAGCACCTACCTGCGGCTCGCTGAGGCAGTGCTGCGCGAAGAAAAAGAGTCTCCCACACGCGAACTTTTGAACCTCAACAATAAGATAGAGCACTTGCGTCAATCGCTCGATAAAAAAGGAAAGACCAACCTCGAAACCCACCAACTTATAGACTTAGAGGCAAAGGGGCGGGCGTTGCGCGCCTCGCGCGATGAGATCACTCGCGAGCTCGGCCGCATCGAGGGAGAGCTTTCTGCACGCGAATATTTAAACCGGGAGGCGTCGGGCACTATCCCCGCCAAAGAGGCGCACGCCTTTGCACAAAAAATAGAACAGGAGCTCTCATTGGTGATGACACTTGAGGGAGATACATTGCGCGAGCGGCTCCAAAGCCTCATTATGCACGCGCGTGCGTTTGCCGAGCGGCTCGTTGCCTCTCTTGAGAAAAAAGATTCAACACACAGTGTTGAGGAGCTCCGCGCTCGCAAACAGGAGCTCGAGCAAAAGCTTAAAGACATCTCGAGCGAGGAGGAGCGTGTGGCCCAAATGGTGCATAAACTCCAGAGCGAAATCGAGGGAGAAAAAGAGGCAAACCGAGAGGCCGAGCGAGAGCTCTTTGCTGCAATGGCAGAACGCTCGGGGGTTGAGAGTATGCTCGCAAGCCTGCGAGCGCGGGAGGACGTACTCCATCACGAGAAAGAAAATTACAAGCTCGAACTCGGCGAGGCGGGGGCTATCCTTTTGCGCGACGCAACCCGATTTGAAGACTATGTAGTGCATGCGCAGGACGGCTCGCTGCTCTCGGACGCGGAGATGTTTGAGGAAGAGCGGTCTAAGCAAGAGGAGCGCCGCCGAAAGCTCGAGCGCACCAAGATCCGCCTCGAGGAGGTGGGTGCGGGGAACTCCGAAGAAATTCTTAAAGAGCACAGAGAGACCACCGAGCGCGATCAGTTTTTGCTCAAAGAGCTTGAGGATCTCGCTGTTTCAACCGAGAAACTCCATCAACTTATCGAGGAGCTCACCGCGACGCTCGAAACTCGTTTCGACAGCGGTATAGAAAAAATAAACAAAGAGTTTGACTCGTTCTTTAAGCTTATGTTCGGCGGCGGCTCCGCTTCGCTCACCCTTTTGAAAGAAAAGAAGCTCAAACGTGCCGCGCTTGCCGAGGGCGAAGGCTCGGATGATGATGACGAAGAAGAAGTTGAGGTTGAAGAGGGTATAGATATCACCGTGAGCCTCCCTCATAAGCGGGTTAAGGGCCTCCATATGCTCTCGGGCGGCGAGCGCGCGCTCACTTCGATTGCACTCATTTTTGCGATGTCTCTAGTAAACCCGCCGCCGTTCCTTATCCTCGACGAAACCGACGCAGCGCTCGACGAGGCAAACAGCCGCCGCTACGGCGATATGATTGCTAATTTGGCGAAGAAGTCGCAGCTCATTTTGATCACCCACAACAGAGAAACGATGAGTCGCGCCGGCGTGCTCTATGGCGTGACGGTAGGCCAGGACGGCGCATCAAAACTCCTCTCGGTTAAATTTGAAGAAGCCTTGGCGGTTGCTAAATAGGCACGAAGTTGTATAACTATTTTAGTAGTTCACCAGAAGAGAGGATTTTGGTTATGACGGCACGTGACGCAGCAATTCGTGAAGAGACTTCTCCATTCCCTGCTCTTGCAGGATCGGTAGGGGATTACTCTTTCGTGATGTATATTTTGCCGTTTGCTCCGAAGGAGCTCATGCAGACGGTACAAGTCGTCGCCGGGTGTCGCAAGGACGCCTGGCGTGAGGGCGGTTCTTGGGAGCCGATCCCGATCACCGATTTCGAAAAAGAGCCGATTCTCAGCCTGATCAATAAGCTGAAGCAGGTTCAGAGCGACGCGAGGGCTCCCTCTACGGATGAGGAACATCACTCGGTGTTGGCGCTCAACGACATGCTCTAGGCTTTCACCAACTCAAAATCTAAGGTTCTCGCGGAGAGATCTGCGGCAACCAACTTCACTCTCACCCTGTCTCCCAGGGTGTATTTCTTTTTTGTGCGCTGGCCTACCAGTGAGTACTCTTTTGCAGAGTAGCTATAAAAATCGTCGCCGATAGTGCGCACGCGCACCAGGCCCTCGGCCGCCGTCTCTTTTTCTTCAACATAGATGCCCCAGTCGGTCACTCCGGAGATGACGCCGTCAAACGTTTGCCCGATCCGCTCCTGCATATACTCCACCTGCTTGTAGCGGATGCTCTCGCGCTCGGCCTCAACGGCCTCGGCCTCGCGCGCAGACGCCGCGATGCAGAGTTTTTCGAGGCTGCCGAACTCGGTTTTGGTGAGCGGATGCCCCTCGATGTGGGACGCGAGGATACGATGCACGAGCATATCGGGGAAGCGGCGTATCGGCGAGGTGAAGTGCGTATAAAACTCAAACGCCAAGCCGAAGTGCCCGATGTTGCGGGTCGAGTACACGGCCTTTGCCATAGAGCGCAGTGTTGCCGTGCGGATCAGGTGCTCCTCGGGCTTGCCCTCGATCGCTTTGAGTAGTTTTGCGATGTCGCGCGCCGTGTAGTGCCTCTTCTCTTTTTCAAACTCATAGCCCATCGCCTTTACAAAAATGGCGAGCTCTTCGATGCGATCTTCCTTCGGCGTATCGTGTATGCGATAGAGGAAGACACCGCCGCTGTGGGAGTGCTTCTCGATTATCTTCGAGATATGATGCGCCACCTCGCGGTTGGCCAAGAGCATAAACTCTTCGATGAGCGAGTTGGTCTCGATGCGCTCTTTCCTAACCACTCGGAGCGGCTTGCCGTTTTCGTCGAGTACAAACTTTACCTCGTTATCGCCAAAGTCGATCGCGCCTTCAAGCTCGCGCTGCTTTTTAAGCTTGCGCGAGATGTGGCGGAGTATCCCGAGTTCAGACGCAAATTGAGAGCTCTGCACAAACCCCTCTGACGTCGCAGGCTCCGCAACCGGGGTTTGCTTCGGGCTTATACCACCTGTGTCTAAAATCTTCTGCGCCTCTTCGTAAGAAAAGCGTTTGTTGGAGTTGATGATGGTGCGCTCAAAACGGCGCTCGAGCACCTGGCCCTGGTCATTCATTTTAAAAATTGCCGAGAAGGTGAGTCTGTCTTCTCCCTCAACGAGGCTGCAGACATTGCCGGAGAGCTCGTGCGGGAGCATAGGGATAGTTGCATCAACGAGATAGACCGAGGTGCCGCGTTTTTTCATCTCTTCGTCGAGCGCGGTGCCCGGGCGCACAAAAAAAGTGGCGTCGGCAATGTGCACGCCGATCTCGTAGGTGCCGTCGTGCAAGTCTTCAACCGAAAGCGCATCGTCGAAGTCTTTTGCGTCCGGCGGGTCGATGGTAAAGGTGGTCTTGCCGCGGAAATCGGAGCGGTTTTTTGCCTCCTCTTTGATCGTGTGTGCGTGATTGAGCTCTATCTCGTGCGCCTCGCTCTTTACGTCGGCGGGGAAGTCGATGTTGAAGCCGTGCTCAAGGATGATGGCGTTCATCTCGGTGCGGTGCACGCCCGCCTTCCCGATATGCTCCTCAATCACTCCTTTTGGGTTGCCGACGCCCGAAAAGGAGGTGAGTCGTATCAACACCTTTTCACCCTCATCAAACTCCTGTGACCCTTCAATCTCGATCGGTTTGTAAAAACGCAGATCATCGGGGATGGCGAAGAACTGCCGCCCGTCGCGCTTGAGTGTCGCAACAAAGGTCTCTTTAGAGCGCTTGATAACCTTGGTTACCGCGCCCCCAGGGCGCGGGAAAAGACGCAGCACCTCAACCTCTACTTCGTCGCCGTTTAAAGCGCCGTTGAGGTACTTGGTGTCAATTTCAATATCGCGCTGCTCGATTTTTTTACCCTCAAAACCGGGCGTTTCCGGCCACGCCACATACCCCACTCCACGGCGGTTTATCTGGATGATTCCTTCGATTTTCTTCTTAGGGGCGGCTTTGCGGGCGGGCCCTTTCCTGTGCGGAGGCATTAATAACCTGACTTTAGCACACTTATTGACTCATTGCTACGCGTCTGATAGAGTACCAACACTCCCGAAAGGGAGCATTTTTAAGACAATGCTTACTATCCGACTCCAGCGCCGCGGACGAAAGAACGACCCGTCATTCCGGGTTATTTTGGTTGAGTCAAAACGCGCGGCAAAAACCGGCAACGTAAACGAAATTCTCGGCAACTACGATGCACGCACCAGCCGCATTTCGCTCCAAGGCGAGCGCATTAAATATTGGATCAGCCAGGGCGTCACTATTTCTGATACCGTACACAACCTGCTCATTTCAAACAAAATTATAGAAGGTAAGAAGATCAACGTGCTCCCGCGCAAATCGCCGCCGAAGAAGGAGGGCGAGGAAGCAGCACCTGAAGCGGCAGCGGCTCCCGCAGCCGAAGCAGCAACCCCGGCTGAAGTAGTAACAGAAGAGAAAGTTGAAGAATCCGCCTCCGCTCCGGAGAGCTCCGGCGAGGCAAAGGGGGATAACGAAGTTGCCGCATAAACTTGTGCGATAGAATATTGGCAGTAGACCAATATTAATAACTAAATATACAGAAATGGCCGAAAAAGATCAGGAATTTTTAGAGTTCGTCGTGAAAGGTTTGGTAGAAAATCCGGACGCCGTTAAAATTACTCGCACGGTAGACGAAATGGGTGTGCTCCTGATGCTCGACCTCCACCCGGATGATATGGGTAAGGTGATAGGCCGCTCCGGCAACACCGCCAAAGCGATCCGTACGCTCCTGCGCGTGGTTGGGATGAAGCACAATGCCCGCGTAAACCTCAAGATCAACGAACCCGAAGGCGGTATGCGCGCTGCAACTCCGTCGGCAGACACAGGATGGGACGGCAGCCACGAGACCCCGGCGTCTCCGGTGATGAAGTCGGTAGATGAGGCGATGGACGAACTCGGTAACCTCTAAAGACTTCACAAAATAAAGTTTTCAGGAGTACGCATAATTTTTTGCTAAAAATTTGCTCAAGTCTCGGCTACCCGCCTGCGAAGCCTCCTTCAAACTTATTTTGCTCTGTAACAAAAGCCGCCTCATATGAGGCGGCTTTTGTTTTTCTCTATTTCACGGTAGTGTAGACGCATGAATTTTCATGTGGTGACATTGTTCCCCGAGGTTATTGAGGCGTATACAAGCGCGTCTATACTCGGTCGCGCGCAGAAGGAGAAACTGCTTTCTGTAAAAACCTACCAGCTGCGCGATTTTGTGAGCAACAAGTGGGGCAAGGCTGACGACAGACCCTACGGCGGCGGGCCCGGGATGGTGCTCCAAGCAGAGCCATTTATAAAGGCGGTGGAGAAAATAAAAAAGAAGAATCCGAAGGCAAAAATTTTAATTACTGCAGCAGGAGGCAAAGAGCTCACCAACGCATACGCTAAGTCGCTCCTCAAACACAAAGATGTGGTTATTCTCTGCGGGCGCTACGAGGGCATAGACGCTCGTGCCAAGAAAGTTTTAAATGCCGAAGAAATTTCGGTCGGCCCCTATATCCTCACGGGCGGGGAGGTGCCGGCGCTTGCCATCATCGACGCTTCTGCGAGGCAGATCAAAGGAGTGTTAGGCAAGTTTGAGAGCCTCGAGGAGTCGCGCATAGCTTCGCACGAGATGTATACGCGCCCAGAGACGCTCGTACACAAAGGAAAAAAATACCGCGTGCCGAAAGTCTTGCTCTCGGGCAATCATAAAGAGATGGATGCCTGGAGGGATAAAAAGCGCAGCAACCCGAGCAACAAGTAAGAAAGAAAAAAGGCCGCTCCCTGGTGGGGGCGGCCCGTTGCGTCTGCGCGCAGTCGCGTCAGTTGACCAGCTCGATGTCGACCTTGTCGTCGAGAATCATCACGATGGTCTTGCCGGATTCAGACCCGCGCAGCTTGCCGAGCCGGCAAATGCAGTCGTTGATCTGGCATTCCTCCACATTGAGGAGGGTAACGGTGCCGCCGGCCTTGATGTGATCGCTGAGTTCGCGAAGCACAGGCTCCTTGCCGCTGATCGGGATCATCTCGAAAATCCTGACCCCCTTGTGGCCTCCCTTGGGCGTTACCCTCACCTTTGTAGGACGATTGACACGCACTGCTGTTCCTAAAGTCACTTTTTTAGCCCTCCCGTAGGTGCTATTTGTGTCCGAGGATACCCCACCCTCGAACTAGCAGCACAGTACCGCTCATACGGTCAGGCGTCAAATACCTCTGCCTCCGAGGTGCCCGGTTTTACCCACAGCAAGCCTCATCCGCCTGGTTGTCGAGACCGGTTTGACAGCTTTTATGGGGGGAGTATACTTATATTGAAACTAAAAGCGGGGTCCCCGAGAGGGGAAGAATGAGTTTTGAGGGCTGAGGTTTCTAAAATTTAATAAGTGGTCAACAGGAGCCACCTAAACTCGAACAAGACGAGTACGGGAGCGTTTTACGCGCCCGCACTTTTTGCGTTTTGTACCTGTGCATAAAGTTCTTGCGTTCAGCTTTATAAATGTGCTTGGTCACCCGCAGTTAATAACTATTCACACACAACCCCATGCGTGAACAAAAATTCTTCAGCCGGTTCAAAGCTCCCCGCACCGAGACCCCGAATCTCGTAGCAGCACAGGTCGACTCGTTTAACTGGCTGCTCAAAGAAGGCTTCAAGGAAACATTTAAGGAGTTTACTCCAATCCGCGACTATTCCGGCAAGAAGTTTGATCTCGAGTTCGTAAAGATCGAGATGGGGGATGTTAAGTACGACGAGCACTATGCGAAGTCGCAAAAGCTTTCGCTTGATGTACCGGTGCGCGCAGTAGTGCGCCTCAAAAACAAGACACAGGGGACCGAGAAGGAGCAAGAGATCTTCCTTGCTGATTTCCCGGTGATGACCAACCACGGCACCTTTATCATCAACGGTGTCGAGCGCGTTATCGTGCCGCAGCTCGCACGCTCATACGGCGTGTTCTTTACCGCTGAGGAGCTCAAGGGTAAGCGCCACTTCGGCGCTAAGGTGATCCCGGCACGCGGTGCCTGGATCGAGATCGAGACGGATGCCGACGGCATGCTCTGGGTCCGCATCGACCGCAAACGCAAGTTCCCGGCCTCAACACTCCTGCGCGTTATGGGCGCACATTTTGACAGCGACCTCAAGTCGCTCTTTTCTGGCAACGCAAACGAAAAGAAGTGGATCGACGCCGCAATCGAAATCGACCCGGCTAAGACCGTAGACGAAGCATATATAGAGATACACAAGCGCCTGCGCGACGGCGACCTCGCAACTGCGCACAACGCACGCGAGTACATCGACTCAATCTTTTCTGAAGAGCGCTACGACCTTTCTCGCGTGGGGCGCTTCCGTTTTAACCAGCGCTTCAATAAATCGCTTGATGAGAAGGAACTTACCCGCAAAACTCTTTCTCTCGACGACCTCGTGCTCGTGCTCAAGCACGTCATCGAGCTCGAGAATGACCCTGATGCGGTCGAGGACAACATCGACCATCTTGGTAGCCGCCGCGTCCGCTACGTAGGCGAGATGCTCCAGAGTCGCATCCGTGTCGGCCTTACCCATATGAAGCGCAACATCCAGGATCGTATGTCGACGATCGACGTCGATGCGACGCTCCCGGTGATGTTTGTGAACCCGCGCCCGCTCCAGGCTCGCATCAAAGAATTTTTTACTACCAACCAGTTGGCGCAGTTCATGCAGCAAACGAACGCCTTGGAGGAAATCGAACACCTCCGCACACTCTCGGCACTCGGTCCCGGCGGCCTCACGCGCGAGCGCGCGGGCTTTGAGGTGCGCGACGTGCACCCCAGCCACTACGGCCGCCTCTGCCCGATCCACACCCCTGAAGGTCCGAACATCGGTCTTATCCTCCGCCTTTCTACCTATGCGCGCCTCAACGAGTTCGGCATGATCGAAACTCCGTACGCAAAGGTTGTGAACGGTATCGTCACAAAAGAGATCGTCTTCCTCAACGCAGCAGAAGAAGAGAAGCAGATCATCGCACACGCAGGGACCAAGGTTAATGACGACGGCAAAATCACTGAAGATACGGTTGAGGTCCGCCAGAGCGGCTCGCCGATCCGCGTTACCCGCAATGAGGTGAACTACATAGACGTTGCTCCCGAGCAGCCGTTCTCCATTGCAACATCGATGATCCCGTTCCTCGAGCACGACGATGCAAACCGCTCCCTCATGGGTTCGAACATGCAAAAGCAGGCAACTCCGGTGATTAACCCCGAGGCACCTCTCGTTGCAACCGGTATGGAAGCTCGCGCTGCGCGCGACACCGGCCGCCTCCACTTGGCACTTGAGGAGGGCACTGTTTCGGTAGCCGACGGCCGTATGATCAAGGTGAAGAACGCGAAGGGTAAAGAGATGGAGTATCCGCTCGTTAACTTTGTGCGCACCAACGGCTTTACCGCGCTCCACCAGCGCCCGGCAGTCACCGTGGGCGACAAGGTGAAGAAGGGCGACCTCCTTGCAGACACCTCAAGCTCAGACGGCGGACAGCTCGCGCTCGGCCAAAATGCACTCGTGGCGTTTATGTGCTGGTCTGGCGCCAACTACGAAGACGCAATCATTATTTCCGAGCGCATGGTGAAGAACTCCAAGTTCTCTTCTATTCATATTGAGGAGTTCGTATGCAACGTGCGCGACACTAAGCTCGGACCAGAAGAAACTACCCACGACATCCCGAACGTAAGCGAGATGAAGCTCCGCAACCTCGATGAGGACGGCGTTATCCGCGTAGGCTCTGAGGTGCGCCCTGGCGACATCCTCGTCGGTAAAATTACTCCGAAAGGCGAGACACAGCTCACTCCTGAAGAGCGCTTGCTTCGCTCGATCTTCGGCGACAAAGCGCGCGATGTAAAAGACTCGTCGCTCCGTTTGGAGAACGGTAAGCGCGGCCGCATTATCTCGGTGAAAGTATTTTCGCGCGAAGAGGGACACAACCTCGACTCCGGCATCATCAAACGCATCCACATAGAGTTGGCGCAGCTGCGCCACGTATCGGTGG
>Ga0172379_10007378_pt1 | contig 14301 bp, 13 predicted proteins | sample GrowelOW334metaG_FD_119756 | JGI IMG/M metagenome (GOLD analysis project Ga0172379, IMG submission 119756) | Groundwater microbial communities from an aquifer near a municipal landfill in Southern Ontario, Canada - Groundwater well OW334 metaG | ecosystem: Environmental > Aquatic > Deep... | reverse complement strand
CTCCCCTTGAAGGGGAGGGAGCTCGGTGTTTTTACACTGCGATTCTCGGAAACATTTCGCAGTCCATGGGGTCGCCGGTGCGCAGGCCCGGCTCGCGGATCTTCTGGAAGGTGCCGGGGCGGGCATCATAGGTGGCATCGTCTCCGGTCCAGCGCGTTGCATGTGCGCGTCGTCTGGTATGGTTGGTGACGTTGCCGCCGGAGCCGTGGATGGTCAGCGCCTGATGAATCAGGCAGTCGCCCGGCTCCATGTCGCCATTCACGAACACGTATTTGTCGCGATCCGTGTCGATGTCGGGGATGACTTCGCCGCGCGCCTCCGGGTAGCGGTCCTTACCGTCGAAGCCACGGGGTTTGTACCACTTGCCCCATTTATGCGAGCCCTTGACGTATTCCATGCCGCTGCTTTCCTTGGACACATGATCCAAGGCCAGCCAGACCGAACAGATCTGGCTGCCCTGTACCGGCCAATACGGCTGGTCCTGATGCCAGGGCGTGGGTACCAGGGTGCCGGGTTCCTTGACGAACAGGTGGTCGTAAAAGAAATTGACCTTCTGGCTGCGCATGATCTTCTGCGCGATCCGCGCGGCGGGGGAATCGAAGATGAAGGCGCGAAAATCCTCGTCGCGCATCCACATGAACATGTCGCCGAGGAAGCGCCCCGGCGACTTGCCCTCGGCATATTCGATGGCCAGCGTCCCGGCGTTGGCCAGATTGCGTTCGATGGCTGCGCGCATGCGTTCTATCCAGTCGGCGTCGAACATGCCGCGCAGGCACACTACGCCGTCCTCCTCATAGCGGCGTATGTCCTGTTCGGTCACCTCGACCAGCGGCTCGACGTTCATGTCCGATTCCCTATTTGACCAGTTGCCATTTGCCATCCTTGATGCGCACCATCACGCGGGCGCGCTGGTCGTAGCCGACATGGTCGGTCGGGGTCATGTTGATGACGCCCTGTGTGGTGACGGTTTCGCGCGCGCCCTCGATCGCGGCGCGCAGGGCCTTGCGAAATTCCACAGTGCCGGGTTTACCGGCCTTGAGGGCTACCGGAATGGCACGCTCGACCAGGATCCAGGCATCCCACGCATTCGAAGCGAATATCGACGTCGAGCCCGCGCCAAAGCTGGTCTCATAGCGAGCGATCAGGTCCAGCGCATTTTTCTTGGCCGGATGGGAATCCGCAAGCTGGTCGGCGACCAGGAAAGGAGCGATCGCGAACATGCTGCCTTCGGCGTCCTTGCCGGCGACCCGCAGAAAGTCGTTGTTGGCGATGCCGTAGGTCTGGTAGACCGGCACCTTGAAGCCGCGCTCTGCCATCGCCTTCTGCGGCAAGGCGGCCGGCGTGCCCGAGCCGGCAATGAATACCGCATCAGGCTTCTGCGACATGAGTTTCAGAATCTGCGCGGTGACGGAGGTGTCGGTGCGGCCATAGCGCTCGATGCCAACGATCTCGATGCCCGCCGCCGCGCATGCCTTAGTCATCGAATCCGCCCATGATTCTCCATAGGCATCGCCGAAGCCTATGAATCCGAGTTTCTTGACAGCGTTTTTGCGCATATGGTCGGCGGTGAGTTCCGCCATCTGCGCTTCGTCTTGCACCGTCTTGAACATCCATTGACGCCTCTCATCCATCGGACTCGTCACGCGGGAACTGGAGGCAAGGCTGATCGTGGGGGTCTTTCCCTCATAAATGGTTTCGATCATCGCCAGTGCGGCCCCGGTCGTGGTGGTGCCGATGATCGCATCGGCCTTGTCGACCCCGACCAGTTTCTTGGCATTGGTCACCGCATTGGTGGGATCGGAAGCGTCATCCAGGATGATCAGGTTGATCTTCTCCCCCGCCACCAGCTTGGGGGCCAGGGTCAAGGCATTTTTCTCCGGAATGCCGAGAGACGCGGCGGGGCCGGTAAGCGACAAAATTACGCCGATGTTGATGTCCGCACGGGCAAGCATCGGCATGAGCGCCAGCAATAGCGCCGGCAAGAATTTTCCTAACAACATGGTGGCTCCTCCTTGATGTTTTCGGGGTGATAGTGTTTGTTATTGGATTTATGGGTCGAAACACTACGCTTCATTGCATAAGTTGTAAATTTCATTCTAGTAATAGATATAATGCACGACATGCATATCAAGGATCTCGATCTCAATCTGGTCTTGGTGTTCGATGCGCTGTTGCGCGAACGCAATGTCACGCTGGCGGCGGACGCGATCGGCTTGTCGCAATCAGCGATGAGCCATGCCCTGAAGCGCCTGCGCTTCTATTTCAACGACCCGCTGTTTGTCCGCACTGCCGCCGGCATGGCGCCCACGCCGCGAGCGCTGGAACTCGGCGATACGGTGTTGGCCATCGTGGGACTGGTGAGGGAGCAACTGGTGCCGCGAGCCGGCTTCGATCCCTTGAAATCGGACCGGACGTTCGGCTTGTGCCTGACCGACATGGGCGAACTGGTCTTTCTGCCGCCCATCATGAAGCTCCTGAAGGCGCTCGCTCCGGGTTGCCGGATCAAGACCATGCAAGTCCCGCAAAAGGAATTGAAGGGCGTACTGGAATCGGGTGAGGTCGATCTCGCCATCGGCTCGATCTATTCGGTGTCGAGCGAGTTGTTCCAGCAACGCTTGTTTACCCATCCCTTTGTCTGTATCGCCAGCAGCAACAATCGCAGCATCGGCAAAGTGCTCACCATCGAGCGCTACCAGCAGGCCTCCCATGTCGTGGTGAGCCTGACCGGACGGCCGGAAGACGCCTATGACCGGGTGATCGAGGATTTCGGCATCCGTCGCGAAATCGTCTTGACGACGCCGCACTTTCTGGTGGTTCCGCTGGTCATCGAAAACACCGACTTGCTCGCCACCGTGCCCAGGGAGCTGGGAACGGTATTTTCCCGGTACAAATGCATCAAGGTGTGGCCGACGCCGATCGAGCTGCCGAGGTTCGATCTGAGGCAGCATTGGCACCCGCGTTACCACCACGATTCCGCCAACAAGTGGCTGCGCAACCTGGTGCTCGATGCCGTCAGGGATTATCCCGAATAGGCAAGCGTTCCGATCAGGCGAGCGCCGCGGTGACCAGCACCTCGATGCGCCAGCGCGGATCGGCCAGGGCGGCCTGCACGGTGGCGCGCGGCGGGGTATGGCCGGCGACGACCCAGGTATCCCAGACGGCGTTCATCGCGCCGATGTCGGCGATGTCGCGCAGGAAGATCTGGCATTGCAGAATGCGCGATTTGTCGCTGCCAGCTGCGCGCAGCAGGCGCTCGATTTCGTCGAGGACTTCCCGCGTCTGTTCGGCGATGCCGGCTTCCGGATGGTTGAGCGGAACCTGTCCGGCGAGATAGACGGTGGCGTTGTATATCGCCGTCCCGGACATTCGTGGCCCGACCTGGGCGCGTGTTATCGGCATCTTCATGGTTGAAATCCGTCAGCGTTGGGAATTGGAAGGGAACCGGTGGCTTTCGGTTCAGGTGGCGTCGATCAAGCTTAACAGCTTTTTCCTGTCGATCTTTCCGATGGGCAGTAGCGGCAGTTCCGCCCTGACTTCGAATTTCTTCGGCACCTTGTAAGCGGCCAGATGCTCGCGGCAGAACGTCGCCAGGCTGGCGCCATCGACAGCTTCGGGAGATGCCGCCACGAAAGCGTAGCCGGCTTCACCCCACAGCGGGTCGGCCACGCCGATCACGGCCGCCATGGTGACGCCGGGATGCGACTCCAGCACATCCTCGATCTCACGCGGATAGATGTTGTAGCCGCCCGACTTGTACATTTCGGTCATCCGTCCGACCAGCCGCAGGGTGCCGTCCCCATTCCAGCATCCCGTGTCGCCGGTTCTCAGCCAGCCTTCCGCAGTCAGCGCCGCCCTGGTCGCCGCTTCGTTTCTCAAGTAGCCAGGAAACACGTGGGGGCCGCATATCTGCACTTCGCCGGATTCGCCAGCATTCACCGGTTCGCCGTTCGCACCGACTATGCGCACGGCGCCGTCGATCACCGCGACACCGACCGAGCCTGCCAACTGTTCGACGCTCGCCCCGCGCGCGGTGATGGTGACAGTCCCCGAGCATTCCGTAAGGCCGTAGCCGTTGCAGAGGTCCGGAATGAAGCCGGCGAGATATTCGATCAAGCTCCGCGGCATCGCCGCGCCACCCCAGCCCAGATGCTTCACCGTGCCGAGAAATTCGGCATTGAGCACGCCGGCGGCCTCCATCATCTGGTATTGCGTCGGCACTTGGCCGAGACCGGTAATCTTTTCATCGCGAATCAGGCGTGCCGCCTCGACCGCATCGAACGCCGCCATGAAGATCAGCGTGCCGCCGCTGAGCAGGCCCGGAAGCGTGGTATCGGCGATGCAGCCGACATGGTTGATCGGCAGGTTGATCAGCGATCGGCCGCCCTCAAGATTGGCTCGTTTGGCCAGCCACCAGGAATTTTCGACCAGATTCGCCTGGGTCAGGCAGGCGCCTTTGGGTTTTCCCGTCGAACCGGAGGTATAGACCAGCACCGCCGCGCCGAGCTGGAGGATGTCCGTCTGCACCGGATGGCTGGCGATCGATGTCGGATTGATCCCCTTCAGCGCCGCGCGCAGGGACGGCGAGTCGGCAAACACCAGTTCCGGCGCCGTGGTGCATTTCGCCACGGCCAGGGCCAGTTCGTCGCGGGTGCGGACCTCCGCCTTGCTGGCGACGACGACCAGGCATGGTTGCGCATGCCCGATGACATAGGCCAGTTCATCCGAGCGGTACTTGGGATTGAGTCCGACCCAGGTGGCGCCGGCAGCAAAGGTCGCCAGCAGCGTGATCAGGTACTCGATGCCGGGAGGTCCGATATAGGCCACGACACGGCCGGGCCCGATATTCGCGGCACGCAGGCCGGATGCCGACTCCTCGACTTGCGCCGACAGGTCGCGATAGCTCAAGCGTACGGTGCCCTCGACAGCCGCTTCGCGGTCGGGATGGCGCTGCGCATGTTGGCGCAGGTAATCGAGTGCCGAAGCGTGGCGTGGCGGGAATGAATTCACCGCACTTCCTCAGTGCTTGCTGTCCGGCATCACCACCCCCAGCCATTCGGCCACCATCCCTGGTCGGCGGCCGCCCTCGATTTCGACGGTCACCTTGGTCTTGACGACGGCGCCGCCATCGTCGCGGGGGGTCACTTGCATGACAACGAACTCGGCCCGAATTCTGGAGTTGACCGGCACCGGGTCCACCCAGCGGATCTTGTCGAATCCGTAGTTCATCGAAAAGTAGCCATTCAGGCTGCCGGTCACGACTTCCTTCAGTTTGGCGGTCGCCACTTGCTTATAGAGGTAAGGGAGCAGGGCGACCGTGAAGAAACCCGGCGCAATGGTTGATTTGAAGTGGGTATTTTCAGCGATCCATTGCGGATCGGTGTGGAGCGGGTCGTTGCTCAGGGTGAGCTCCTCGAACTCGGTGAACATTTCCTGTTTGAGTTGAAACCAGGGCGAAACGCCCATGATAGTTCCGGGTTTCAGGCCATGCCACGATTTATCCATTTTGCTCTCCGGGTTAGGTACGTTCGGACATTCGGTATTCGAATTGCGCTTTTCGAGCATCCGTCCCGCCCAGTTTACTTCGCATTGAATTTGAATTCAAGTACAATTACGCCGACCGCCACGCCGGCTGCCACCGTGGCATTGCGTAGTATCCTGCTTCCGCTCCCGCCTATCCATGGATCGCGAGACCCGCATTATGACCAATGACAATGGCAACGCCGGTCCGGCCGCCCGTGCCAGGTTCGCGCAATCGCTCGCCGGCCTGTCCGAGGAGTGCATCCTGCGCGTGCGGCGCGGTTCGATCTGGTGGGAAGGCTCGAATCGCGGGGGCATCGCAACCGCCGCCGCGGGAGCGGGACCATATACCCGCGCCTTCCGCACCGCCAGCGTCACCAAGACCTTTACCGCGGCCGTGGTGCTGCTGCTGGCGGAAGAGGGCGCGCTGGCTATCGACGATGCCGTGGCCGCCTATCTACCCAGCGGGATTTGCGAGCGCATCCATATCCTAGACGGAATTTCCTACGGCCCGCGCATCAGCATCGCCCAGCTGCTCGGCCATCGCAGCGGCCTCTTCGACTACGCAACCGACCCGCGCTTCGCCGCGCGTATTGCCGGCGCCCCGTCAAAGCTATGGTCGCCGCTCGACCTGCTGAACGAAGCCCTCGAAGATCGCCTACCCTACTTTCGACCGGGCGAGGGTCTGGCATACAGCGATACCGGCTATGTCCTGCTCGGCATGATCATCGAGGGTGTGACCGGCGCGACGCTGGCGGCGGCGTACAAAAAATACCTGACTGATCCGCTGGCGCTCAAGCACACCTACCTGGAAGGAAAGGAAGCGCCGGTCGATTGGCCGGTGTCGCACGCCTTTGCCGGTGCCGTGGACACCTTCGGCCTCGATCCGTCCTTCGATACCTTCGGTGGCGGCGGGCTGGTTTCGACGGCCGCCGATCTGGACAGTTTCATAACGCGCCTCCTGAGCGGCGCGGTGTTCGCCAGGGACGCCACGCTAGGCGCGATGATGGCGGGCACCGACGCGGCACCCGGCAGCGGGACCAGGAAGACCCGCAGCGCCGCCGGACTGTCGGCGTTCTCCATCGCCGAGCAGCGGTTTTGGGGGCACCTCGGACACTGGAACAGCTTCATGCTGCACTCGATCGAGGAAGACATCTCGATCTGCGGCACCTTCAACCAGGCCGACGAAGACCCCCGACAGAAGCGCATTCTGGAGGCGGCGGCGATCGAGGCACGGGGTTGGCAAAAATGAATGAACCCGTTATCGAGGAACGCAGCCTGTCGGAACTGAGCGCGGATCTTGCCGCCGGGCGCACCAGCGCCCAAGCGCTGGTGGCGCAATATCTGGAACGCATCGACAGCCTGGATCGCCACGGGCCGTGCCTGGCCAGCGTGATCGAAGTCAATCCCGACGCGCATGCCATTGCCCGTGCCCTCGACAACGAGCGCAGCGCCGGCCGGACGAGGGGGCCGCTGCATGGCATCCCTGTGCTGATCAAGGACAACATCGCCACGCGGGACCGCATGGCGACGACCGCCGGTTCGCTGGCGCTGGTCGGCTCAATGCCGCCGGAGGACGCCTTTCTAGTGCGACGACTGCGCGCCGCCGGCGCCATCATCCTCGGCAAGACCAATATGAGCGAGTGGGCCAACGGCCGCAGCCTGCAAAGCAGCAGCGGCTGGAGCGCGCGCGGCGGCTTGACGCGCAACCCGTATGTCCTGGACCGCAGCGCCTCTGGCTCCAGTTCGGGTTCGGCCGTGGCGGTGGCGGCAAGTCTGTGCGCAGCGGCCGTGGGGACCGAGACCGACGGCTCGATCCTGAGTCCGGCATCCGTCTGCGGCGTCGTCGGTATGAAACCCACCGTCGGCTTGGTCAGCCGGCACGGCGTCATTCCCATTTCCCACAGCCTGGATACGCCCGGTCCGCTGGCGCGCAACGTGCGCGACTGCGCGCTGCTGCTCGGCGCACTGAGCGGGGAGGATCCGCGCGATACGGCGACGTGCGACGGCGCGGCGCAGCGCTTAGATGATTACGCGGCGGGGCTGGATGGCGAATCTCTGAGAGGTGCGCGGCTAGGCGTGGCACGCCAGTTCTTCGCTTTCCACGACCTGCTGGAGCCGGCCTATCCACCCATGCTGGCGGCACTCGAACGGGCCGGCGCGGTGCTGGTGGACCCGGTCACGCTGCCGGATCTGGACAGGCTGGGTGCGGCCAAGCGGACGGTGTTGCTGTACGAAATGAAGGCCGGCCTGAACGCCTACCTGCAAGGCCTGGGGCCAAACGCCCCGGTCAGGAGCCTGGTCGACATCATCGCCTTCAATCAACGCAACGCCGCCCGCGAGATGCCCTGGTTCAGCCAGGATATATTCCTCATGGCCCAGGCCAAGGGTCCCCTGAGCGACGCCGAATACCGCGAGGCGCTTGCCGCTTGCCGGCACATCGCTTGCACCGACGGCATCGAGGCGGTGCTGCGCGAACATCGCCTGGACGCGCTGATCGCGCCGACCGCCGGCCCGGCCTGGTGCACCGACCTGCTGCTGGGCGATCATGCGGTGGGCGGCAGCACTTCGCCGGCTGCTGCGGCAGGCACCCCGAGCATCAGCGTGCCGGCGGGCAACACGCACGGTTTGCCGTTGGGATTGAGCTTTTTCGGCGGAGCCTGGAGCGAAATGCGGCTGCTCAGTCTGGCCTATGCGTTCGAGCAAGCCACCCGCGCGCGCCTGAAGCCGCGCTATCTGCCGCGCATGGAGTCGCTGCCGCCAAGCTAAACTTCCCACCGCGGGACGAATCGTTCAAGGCATCTCCGCCGGGTGCTCGACGAGTGCCAGGTTGGCTTTATCGATCAGATCCTGGCGCATTTCCGCCGGCACCCACGGCAATTCCTCGACCAGCCACGCCATGTTGGTATGCGGCAAGAGTCGCTTGGCCGCGGCAAGATCATCGGGCAGTGCCGGATTGCCCGGTCCGGTAATCAGGTGGCGTGCGGTATTCCTGGAAAGTCTGGCCAGGTTGGCTCGGACGGTGTCATGGCCGCGTATCATCTGGAGCAGAATGGCCGGCAGCTTCCAGATTTCGGCGCATTTGACGGTCAGATCCTTGAACTTGAAGCCGCACGCGGCTTCCTGTGCCAGCGCGGTGCGCTTGGCTGTGCCGGCGGCCAACGCTTCCAGCGCCGCCTGCGGCAGGTCCGGGGCGAAGTGCCAGAGCAGGAGTTCGCCCATCTCCGAGAGCAAGGCCGCCATCAACACTTCGTCAGGCGACATGTCCGAGCGCGATTTCGACCACGCCGCCGCCAGCTTGCCGGCCATCACCGCGCGCGCCTCGCAATTGGCCAGTCCGGAGTGGGTTTCGTCGGCTTCCGGGCTGGTGAACAGCAAATCACGAAAGCTGGTCACGCCCAGTTGCATGACCGCGGCCAGCGGCGTGCTGGTTTCATGCCCGAGCCGCGCGGAACGCCTTTTTTCGGCCTCCCGCAGCAAGCGCAGGCAGAGAAACGGATCGCCGTGGACCACCTCGACCAGATCGGTGGCGGTTAGCTCGCTGCCCTTCTCTTCCTCCAATGTCAATAGCGCCTGCTTCGACCGGGGCATCACCGGGAGCTCCTGAGCTGTCAGGAACGCGGCCCATTGCGGCACCCGCCAGTGTTTCCGGTTCGTCAGCGGCGTATCGGTGAGTGCCTGGAATCCGTGTGATGCCAGGGCGGACGTCAGGTGAGCCGCATGTTCCTCGGAAACCTGTTCAAAGCGCAGCGAGGTTTGCAGGGCGTTTCCCACCGGATTGCGGAAAAGAACCTTGCACTGTAATTGCAAGGCAACCTCATTTTCAAGCAAGGTCAGCACCGCCAGGACATGCTCGTTGACGGGAGGGGCGTCCAGGGAAATGAGCGAGCAGCCGCCTTGCGACAGGTCGTTGAGTTGCGCGGGCGATGATTTTTGCCCGCCCGTCTCGTCCTGCCAGATCAACAGGGTCTGGAGCGGGGCAGTTGGCTTGTAGCGGACGTGCTCGCGGCGGTCAAATGACATGGCGCTGGCGCTTGGCATGAATGCGTCATAGTAGCCCCGCCGGGAGGATTTTTAAAGTGGTTAGTCGGCTTCCATTCCCAATTGCTGCACCCAGGCGATGGTTTCGCTCAGGCAAAGACCCAGCGTCTGTAGGGTGACCTTGTTGCCGACCCGCTTGAGCAGATCCGCCGTACCCTTGATATCCTCGTTGTCGTAACGCTCGGTGAGTTCCAGCATCAGGCCCAGATCGCCTTCATGCCGCGACAGGGCGAGCCTGACGTCATTGGTGGTGGAGATCTGGGAAAGAATGTCGCTCATGCTCATGCCGAGGGCGGCCGGCATGAAGGACATCAGGCCGGTGATGAATGCCGGATCGCGCAGGTCGCGTTTGGTCGGGAAGCAGCGGTAGGCCAGCAGCTCCATGAAACAGCCGCGTAGCGCCGCCAGTTGCAGCAGCGGGTTGTTGGTCAGGTTGGAACTGCCTCCCGCGTGACTGAACATCAGCAGCGTCAGCCAGCGTTGAATCTGGCGCAGGCCGACCACCGTCACCGCATGGCGTATCGAGGATATCCGCACGCTGAGCCCTGCGCCCGCCGAATTGGTCAGGCGCAGCAGGTTGATGGCCAGGCCGGGTTCGCTCTTGAAGGCGCTTTCGATTTTGGCGAGGTCGGCATTGTCGTTGGTCAGATTGATCAGGCGTATCAATCCCTGCTGTGACGCATCCAGCCTGCGACCCTCGACGATGACGGGGTGGGCGAAGTAGTAGCCCTGGAAGATATCGAAGCCGAGATCCGTGCAACGCTGCTTCTCTTCGACCGACTCGACGCGATTGGCGATCAGCTTGGTTTGCGAGGAACGCAGCCGGGACAGCAGGGACGACAAGTTTCCGCTCGGTAGCACGGCACCGACATCCACCTTGGAGTAGGTCGCCAGGCGCAGCAACTGACCCACCGGAGCGGAAACGTCGGTGATGCCGGATACGGAAAACTCGTAACCGATCTGCTTCAATTGCTGGCAGCGTTCGAGCAGGCGCGTCGTCGGCTCCTGGCCGGCATCGATCTCAAGCAACACGGTCTGCTTGGGCAGGAATTCGACCGCGTCATGGCAGACGAAATCCTCATCCACATTGATGAAGGCCTTTTGCTTGCCGAGCGCGGTGGCCAGGCCCAACTCGGCAAAGGCCTTGCACACTACGTCCGCGGTCGCCTCCCGGGCGCTGCTGATTGTCGAGAAGTTTTCGGCGGTGTTGCGAAACAATAGTTCGTAGGCGATGACCGCCTGATGCCGGTCTATCAGGGGTTGCCGACCCAGGAAGATATCGCTGAATGATTCTGAAACGCTTTCCATGGAGCCATCGGGTTGGAGGAGAATCGGCGAGTGTACCCGGTTAATGGCCGGCTGCGAACAACTTGTCGTAGGCCTGGAGCAGCGTCTGATGCAATGCGCTGCCTTGCAAGTCCGCGCCCAGGATTTCCAGCCCGAAGAAACGTTCCTCACGGGCCAGTAAGGCTTCGGCCAGCCGCAGGGTTTCCGTCCCATACAACAGCATCAGCGAGCGGCGGAAGTCATCCCTGTCATCGATGTTCAGCAGGCATTCGATACAGCGGTATACCTGGCGGCGGGCCGGGTCCAGGTCGTTGAAGTAACGAATCCAGTCGCAACCTTCGCGGATCGCCTCTTCATCGCCGACTGCCAGGGCCAGCAAGGTCTTCAACTCGCCGATGCGCAGTTGCTGCCACGGCGTGCCGGCGGGTACGGCCAGGCCGAGGATTTCCCACAGCGGCCGCTCATCGTTGAGGTTCATGGTTTGCAGCCCGGCCAGCAACTCGGCCGCTTCCTCGTCGGAGAGGTCACACAGGCGCAGCAGCGACGGGCGGATGGCATTGCCGATGCTGTTGTTTTCCCATTCCAGATCGGCCACCGGATAGATTTCGGACATGCCCGGCACCAGGATGCGGCAGCTATAGGCGCCTTGCTCGGTGAAGTCGGAGACGTAAATGTCCTTGCCTTCGTCGTGGATGGCGTCGACCAGCCAGTGATAGTCGTCCTCGGTGGTGCTGCTGAAGTTCCAGTCGACGAAGGCGAAGTCCGGTGTGTCGCCCATGAAGTTCCAGCTGATTACGCCGCTCGAATCGACGAAGTGAATTTCCAGGTTGGCCACCGCATTGATTTCGCCCATGTCGAAGCCGGGTTCGGGGAAGCCTTCCAGGGCATTCAACCGGCGGCCTTGCAGCAGTTCGGTCATGGCCCGCTCCAGCGCGATCTCGAGGCGCGGATGGGCGCCGTAGCTGGAGAACACGCCCTGATCCTTGGGATGGACCAGGGTCACGTTCATGACGGGATAACGTCCGCCGAGCGAGGCATCCTTGACCAGGATGCCGAAGCCGGCCTGGCGCAATCCGGCGATGCCGGCCTGGACGTTGGGGAAGCGCGCGATGACTTCGTCCGGCACTTCCGGCAGGCACAGCCCTTCGCTGATGATGCGGTACTTGATATGCCGTTCGAAAATCTCCGACAAGGCCTGGGTGCGCGCCTCGCGCAGGGTATTGCCGGCCGCCATGCCGTTGCTGACATAGAGGTTGCCGATGATGTTCACCGGAATATAGGTCTGTGCCCCGTCGCGCAGGCGGGTGTAGGGCAGGGCGCAGATGCCGCGCGCCACATGGCCGGAATTCAGGTCGACCAGGACCTCGCCGTCGATATCGCCGTCGGGATTGTAGAAGGCATGCAGGTCGGGATTGAGCATTTCGGCCGGCCAGGCGCCGTCGGCATCGGGCGCAAACCAGCGCTCCTGGGGGTAATGCACGAAAGGCCGGTTGGCGCGGGTTTCGCCCAGGTAGAAGTGCGTCCAGAAATAATGCGTGCTCAGCCGCTCGAAGAATTCGCCGTAGGCGCTGGCGCGCGCGGCCAGTTCTGTTGCGCCCTTGCCGTTGGAGAACAGCATCGGGCACTCGTGGTCCTTCATGTGGACCGACCAGATGCCGTCGACTTCATGCAGCAGCGACGACTCGTCGAGCCGGAAGCCGCGCGCCGCGAGCTTTTCCTGCATGGTGGCGATGGTCGATTCGAGGGAGGCGTCTTTGCCGGGTATGAAGCTTTCGGTTTTCATGCGGAATTCTCAGTGTGGACGACGAGGCGACGAGGTCGGCAGCATACAGCAGCCTGGCTATAATGGCCGCTCGAATATCCGGGGAGTTTGCGGTGAGCGATCTGAAGACGCAGTTTGAAAATGCCGTGGCGGAGTCCAAGAACCTGCCGGAACGGCCCGACAACCAAAGCCTGTTGCAGATCTATGCGCTTTACAAGCAGGCCACCCGCGGCGATGCCGAGGGCGAGCGTCCCGGCTTCAGCGACATGGTCGGCCGCGTCAAGTACGATGCCTGGGCGGCGTTTAAATGCACTGCTTCGGAGGACGTGATGCAGCGCTACATCGACCTGATCGAGTCTCTCAAGTAGTCACCTGACATCAGCCCGCCGTGGCGATGCGGTAGCCGAGGCGCGGAAAATGGACCTGGACCGTGCCGGCGCGCTCATCGTCGCGCCTGATGACAATTTCATCGACCGCCGACATGACGAGTTCGCCGCGGACCGGGTCGGTGCCGTAGTCGGTGGCCGACACCGTGACCTCATCGCCCAGCGCGCAGCCATCCACTTGCCTCAGCTCGACCTTCGGCAATTTGTCCGGCACGGCTTCCCGCGCGATGGCCAGCGCATCGCTGGCGGACAATGGTTCGGCGGGACCATGGCCGAATTCGCTCATGCGCCCATACCATCCTGAGAGGCGCGGGTAGGGATCGAGCAGGGCGCCGAGCGGACCGGCGCGGCGGATGAACCACAGCGGATGATAGATGGCGAAGTCGGCGATAGTTGCGGCCGATCCGCAGACGAATCCCGGCTGCGACGCATCCCGGCCCGCCAGTTGCGACTCTAGCCAGGGTAGATAATTGAGCAGGGCGCCTGAGGCTTGGTCCAGACCCATGCGCGGCGAGCTGCCGCCCTTGCGCATCTCCTTGCGATCCTCGATGAACTGGGCAAGCTGTTCCGTGCTCAACTGGTCGAACATCGCCTGCATGCCGGCAGGCTGGAAAGCATAGGCGACCGCCGCCGAGAACAGGCTGCTGTCCGCCCACTGCGCCAGCAGGTTGGCGCTGGCTGCCTGCGCTTGCGGATACAGGCTGGGCGAAGGCTGGAGCCGTTCCAGCAGGCGGGAGATCAGCGCCGTGTCGCAATAGATGTCGGCCCCGACCTGCGCCACCGGCGTGCGCCGGTAACCGCCGGTGAGGGCGACCAGGTCCGGCTTGGGCATGATCATCGGAATATGCACCGAGCGCCACGGCAGTTGCCGGAAGCCCAGCATCAGGCGGATCTTTTCCGCGAAGGGCGAAGCCGGGTAATGGTGCAGGATGAATTCGCTCATGAGTGTCGCTCCTTGGTTAGTCGAACAATATCACGCCGCGGGTGTTACGTTCGTGCGGGAGGTCCTCGGGCATTCCAGGTTGGACGGTGCGGTACGTGTGAGGCGGAGTCGACGGGTGCGTTTGGAAGTAATGGTCGGGTAGTTCATCTCCGATGATTCAAAGAAGAACGGGTCGAAACGCTGGTGCAGGCGCTGTCACGCGATCTCGCTTCGTCTCCCGGTGCTGGGAAGCGCAATGTCGCCGAATCGAGATCGCATGCCAGCGCCGGAATCTGCTGAGGTGGTTTTTTCCAAAACAACCACGAGAGTCCAGGCCTTGTGCTCTCTTGACCAAGGCTTTCAAACGCACCCACCGTCTATGGAGT
>Ga0172379_10007377_pt1 | contig 14302 bp, 12 predicted proteins | sample GrowelOW334metaG_FD_119756 | JGI IMG/M metagenome (GOLD analysis project Ga0172379, IMG submission 119756) | Groundwater microbial communities from an aquifer near a municipal landfill in Southern Ontario, Canada - Groundwater well OW334 metaG | ecosystem: Environmental > Aquatic > Deep... | reverse complement strand
TCGCCGACAACGGCCGCAACGCCAACCTCGACCCGACGCGTCGCCGTGGCGCCGAATGGGAAGCGCGCTGGCAGGCGTCCGAGGCGTGGTCGCTGCGCGGCAGCCTGACGGCGATCCAGGCGACGTTCCGCGAAGGACGCTACAACGGTAAGCATATTCCCCTGGTCCCGGCCCACAAGGAGACCGTGAGCCTGCACTGGAACGGCGGCGACAGAACCTCTGCCGGGGCCCACAGCCTGGCCCTGGTCAGCGTCGGCAGCCGCTACTTCGGCGGCGACTTCGGCAATGTCTATCAGCAGATGGCGGGCTACACCACGCTCGATTACCAGGGGCAGTGGAAGCTGCAACAGTTTGCCGTGATATTGCGCGCCACCAACCTGACGGACCGCCGGTACTCCGCCAGCGGCTACAGCAGCGCTTACAATCCCGGCACTTACTATCCCGCCGATCCGCGCAGTTTATCGCTGGCGCTCAAGGTCGACTTCTAACGCCATGCCCAGCCGCCGTCGCGCCCTGCTGATCCTGCTGTCGCTCGCTACGGCCTTGCTGGCGAGCGTGGCGGTATCGCTGGCGACCGGCAGCGTTGCCTTGAGCCCTGGGGAAGTGTTGCGGGCGCTAATCGGCGATGAGGGCGGCTTGGGTGGCGAGGTGGTGCGCAGCCTGCGATTGCCGCGTGCCCTTGCCGGGCTGGCCTGCGGTGGATTGCTCGCCCTGGCCGGTGCGCTGATGCAGGTGCTGTTGAAGAACCCCCTGGCCGATCCCTATGTGCTGGGCATCTCGGGCGGCGCATCGGTGGGCGCCCTGGCCGCAATGCTGTTCGGTTTGCCGCTGATGCTGCTGCATGCCGGCGCCTTTGGCGGCGCGCTGGCGGCGATGCTGTTGGTGTTCGGCCTGGCGCATGGCGACGGCAGCTGGACGCAGACGCGGCTCCTGCTCACCGGCGTCATCGTCGCCGCCGGCTGCGGCGCGCTGGTGGCCCTGATGCTGTCGATCGCACCGGAGTTCCAGCTGCGCGGCATGCTGTTCTGGCTGATGGGCGACCTGTCGCAAGCCGAGTCGCCGTGGCCCGCGCTGGTGATTCTGTTGCTCGGCCTGGCCTGCGTGCTGCCCTTCTCCCGCGACCTCGGCCTGTTGGCGCGTGGCGAAATCTCCGCCCAGGTGCTGGGCGTGCCGGTGGACGGGCTGCGCCTGCTGATCTACGCGCTGGCTTCGCTGTTCACCGCAGTGGCGGTGAATGTCGCCGGCAGCATCGGCTTCATCGGCCTGATCGTTCCCCACCTGGTGCGCCTGGCCGCCGGCAACGACCTGCGTCTGTTGCTGCCGGCCTCGGTGCTGGCGGGCGGCACGTTGTTGGTGGTGGCGGATACCCTGGCCCGCATTCTCGTTGCGCCACAGCAGTTGCCGGTCGGCGTCCTGACGGCCTTGCTTGGCGTGCCGGTGTTTCTCTACCTGCTGTCGCGCCAACCTGAGCGGAGCGGTCCATGACGGCAAACGCCGACAGAGACGCGCCGCCGCTCCTGGTTACGCAGAGCCTGGCTGTCACGATTGCCGGAAGGACGTTGGTGCGGAGCCTGGACCTCAGCCTGCGCCGTGGCGAGACGCTGGCGATCCTCGGCCGCAACGGCAGCGGCAAGACGTCATTGCTGCATACGCTGGCCGGCTTGCGGCCCGCCGCGGCGGGCCGCATCGAACTGTGCGGCCGGCCTTACGCCGAGCATGCGCCGCGGGCGGCGGCGCAGTTGCGCGGCTTGCTGGCGCAGACGCACAGCGATGCATTTCCCGCCAGCGTGCTGGAAACCGCGCTGATCGGCCGTCATCCCCATCTCGGGCGCTGGGATTGGGAAGGAGCGGGGGACGAGCGCATCGCCCGCGCCGTGCTGGCATCGGTCGGCCTGGCAGGGCTGGAAGCGCGTGAAGTGCATACCCTCTCGGGCGGCGAACGACAGCGCCTGGCGATAGCCACGCTGCTGAGCCAGCAGCCCCTGCTCTATCTGCTGGACGAACCGCTCGCCCATCTCGACCTGAGCCACCAGATCCTCATGCTGGAACTGGTCCAGCGTTATGCCACCGAATGCCAGGCCGGGTTCATCGTCGCCCTGCACGACATGAATCTGGCGCTGCGTTACTGCCAGCGTGCGCTGCTTCTATACGGCGACGGCCGCTGGAAGGAAGGGCCGAGTGCAGAGGTGCTGACCGCCGCCAGCCTCTCCGAACTTTACGGCCATGCCCTGCGTGAAATCTCCGACGGCGATGCGCGCCATTTCATCGCGGCATGACGGGGCGCCGGCCGCGCGCCGTTTCCATATGCTGGCAAAGCAATTGGGCGCCGTCGAGGACGCGCGGGGTGTGGCGATTGATGAGGTCGGGCGGGACGAAGAACAGGTTGCCCCGGGCGTTGGCGTGCAGATCCTTCCAGCGCGTCCACATGTCCAGCCATTCCGGCCGGGCGTCGTCCATGCCGCTGGCGACGATGGCCTCGGGATTGGCGGCCAGCACCGCTTCCAGGGTCACGACGGGCGCCAGTTGCGACAGGCCGGCGAAAATGTTTTCGGCGCCGCACAGGCGCATCACCTTGCTGATCAGCTGTTCGCCGTTGACGGTTGCCAGCGGCTGATTCCAGATCTGGTAGAAGGTGCGCACCGGGGGCCTGTCGGCATAACGACTGCGCAGTGTCGCTTGGCGGGTGCGAAACGCCCGCGCCGCCTCGCGGGCGACCGCTGCGGTGCCGGCCAGTTCGCCGAAGCGCTCGATGCTGCTGGCAATGTCGTCGAGATTTTTCGGCTGGCTGATGAACAACGGCAGGCCGAGAGCTTTCAGCTTGGCGAGATGGGAGGCGGGGTTGCCGCTCTCCCAGGCGATCACCAAGTCGGGCTTTTGTGCCACGATGGCTTCCAGGTCGAGGCTCGCGTAGTTGCCGACCCGCGGCAGCTTCCTGGCCTGCTCGGGGTAGTCACTGTATTCGCTGACGCCGACGATCAGAGCGCCGGCGCCGGCAACGTAGAGATTCTCGGTGATGTGCGGCGCCAGGCTGACGATGCGCCGCGCCGGCGCCGCCAATCGCACGCTTTGGCCGGCGTCGTCGCGCACCAATATCTCCGCGTGGGCCAGCCACGGCACGAGCAGCGCGAGCAGAAACAGGTGGCGGAGGCGCATGGGCTTATCGGGGATAATCGCGGCGAGCGAGTGCTCAGCCGCGACGAATGAAAAGCGAATTTTACTATGCGTAGCGATACCCTGATGGTGCAAGGCACCACCTCGGATGCCGGCAAGACCACCCTGGTGGCCGGCCTCTGTCGCGTGCTGTGCCGGCGCGGGGTGCGGGTGGCGCCGTTCAAGCCGCAGAACATGGCGTTGAACAGCGCCGTGACCGCCGATGGCGGCGAGATCGGCCGCGCCCAGGCGCTCCAGGCGCAGGCAGCGGGGCTGGCGCCGCATACCGACTTCAACCCGGTGCTGCTCAAGCCATCCAGCGACATCGGCGCCCAGATCGTCATCCACGGCCGGCCGCGCCATGACATGGACGCGCGCGCCTACCACGACTACAAGCCGCGGGCGATGGCGGCGGTGATGGAGTCCTTCGGCCGGCTCACGGCGCAATACGAGGCGGTGCTGGTGGAGGGCGCCGGCAGCCCCGCCGAGATCAATCTGCGCGACCGCGACATCGCCAACATGGGTTTCGCCGAGGCCGTCGACTGCCCGGTGATCTTGATCGCCGACATCGACCGCGGCGGCGTTTTCGCCCACCTGGTCGGCACCCTGGATCTGCTCTCGGCCAGCGAGCAGGCGCGCATCGTCGGCTTCGTCATCAACCGCTTTCGCGGCGACCTGGGCTTGCTACAGCCGGGCCTGGATTGGCTGGAGAAGCGCACCGGCAAGCCGGTGCTGGGGGTGCTGCCCTATCTCCTCGGCCTGGCGCTCGATGCCGAGGATGCCCTGCCGCGCCAGGCCACGGGCGATGCCACTGCGCGCCTGCGCGTCATCGCGCCGGCGCTGCCGCGCATCGCCAACGCCACCGACTGCGACCCGTTGCGCCTGCATCCGCAGCTGGCCTTCCGCTTCGTCGGGCCGGGCGAAGTTCCCCCGCCCGCCGACCTGATCGTCCTGCCCGGCAGCAAGGCAGTGCAGGCGGATCTGGCCTGGCTGCGCGAGCAGGGCTGGGAGGAGGCGATCCGGCGCCACCTGCGCTACGGCGGCAAGCTGATCGGCATCTGCGGCGGCTTGCAGATGCTCGGCCGCGTGTTGCACGATCCGCAAGGCCTCGAAGGCGTGCCGGGCAGCATGGCGGGGCTCGGCCTGCTCGACCTGGAGACGAGCCTGGCTGCCGAGAAGCAGCTGGTCGATGTCGCCGGCCGGCTGGCGCTGCCGGGGGCGGCCGAAGTGCGCGGCTACGAGATCCACCAGGGCATATCGAGCGGCCCGGCGCTGGCGCGGCCGGCGGCGTTTTTCGCCGACAACCGTGCCGATGGCGCGCATAGCGAGGATGGGCGGATACTCGCCACCTACGCCCACGGCCTCTTCGATACGCCGGCGGCGTTGTCGGCGCTGCTGGCCTGGGCCGGCCTGACCGATGCGGCGCCCTTCGATCTGGGCGCAAGACGCGAAGCCGATCTCGATCGCCTCGCCGACATGCTGGAGCGGCATCTCGACTGGCAGCGGCTGGCTGCTGTGGTCCCGGCAATGCGGGTGGTTTGAGTTGCGGCGCTCGCCCGTCCTGGCGCGGCAAGCGAAACTGGAACGGCCGGTGCAAGGCTGGCATAATTGAACGGGCCAGCCTGGCTGGCAGCCGCAGACGACGTTAACGATGGAGTCACCATGGCAGCTACCGGCGCCCGCCTCAGAATTGCCGCAGTCCTACTGCTCTGTGCCTATTCGGCGCAGGCACCAGCCGGCGACGACTGGCTGATCGCCAGGGTGAATGGGCTGTGGACCTGGGAGCGGTCTGGTCCGGAAGGCCGTGTCCACAAGAAATTCCTCAACCAGGAAGTGTTGCGCCTGGGAGACAAAGGCGCGGTCGAGGCGGTGACCCTACAGCCGCTACAGGCGGGGGATACGGTCAAGTGCAGCGAGAGCGCGCGGCATAATCCCCAGGACGCCTGCTCCAGCGCCTTCCTGGATTGCAAGCCGGCCGCAGGCGGGGTATTCGCGGCGGTGTTGGGTGCGGTCACCGGCGGCTCGAAAGGCGTAGCCGACGCCAGAAATTCCTATCGTTGCTCGGTCAATGAAGCTGCGGTGCTGGAGGCTGCACACGCGGTCGGCCTGATCGAAGGCATTCCGCCGCGAACGCCGGAGGAGTCGCCGCGTCCTTCGGCCACTCCGGATAACGCATCGCCGTATGGTCCGTCCTAGCCGCTGCCAGTTGCACCCGATCTGACGAAAGGAACTCCGCCATGCCGACCGATGAATTCAATAGCTTGCTGCCCGCTGGCGCATACACCCGCCGCGGTTTTATCGTCACTTCCCTGGGCGCCGGATTTGCCCTGGCCACGCAGCCGGGCCTGGCGCAGACCACGCCGATCGCCACAGACAGCCAGGGGCTGCTTGCCGGCGAGGTGAAAGTGCCGGCGGCCGGCGGCGACATGGTCGCCTACCGCGCCCAGCCGGCCAGCGGCGCCGATTTCCCGGTGTTGCTGGTGGTCTCCGAAATCTTCGGCGTGCATGAATATATCGCCGATGTGTGTCGACGGCTGGCCAAGCTCGGCTACCTGGCGATTGCGCCGGAACTGTTTGCGCGCCAGGGCGATCCGCGCAAGCTGACGAACATTCAGGACATCATTTCCGGCATCGTCGCCAAGGTGCCGGACGCCCAGGTGATGGGCGACCTCGATGCCTGCGCGGCCTGGGCCGGCAAGAGCGGCGGCGACGTAGCGCGATTGGGCATCACCGGCTTCTGCTGGGGCGGCCGGGTGAGCTGGCTGTATGCCGCGCACAATCCCCGGCTCAAGGCCGGCGTGGCTTGGTACGGCAGGCTGGATGGCGAAGTGAATGCCAATACCCCCAAATATCCGCTCGACCTAGCCGGCGAATTGAAGGCGCCGGTGCTGGGTCTGTATGGCGGCAAGGACCAGGGCATTTCGCTCGACGATGTCGAGTCGATGCGCGCGGCGCTCGAGACGGCCGGGAGCAAATCCGAACTGCATTTGTACCCTGATGCTGGCCATGCCTTTCACGCCGACTACCGGCCGACCTACCGCAAGGATGCCGCGGAAGACGGCTGGAAGCGCATGCAGGCGTGGTTCAAACAACACGGCGTGTAGCTCGATTCCATGAGTATCCGTAATTTCCGGCAACTACTTAACGGCTGACTCGAAGGTCACGGACAGGAGATCGTCCCGGGGAAATAGTATCGAGGACGATCGAGATAGATGCCGTAATAACTGGCCGTTTCGGGTGTCGCCAGTGCTATCGCTCCCTGCGTGAATTTCACCGTAAACGAGGTGATTTCCGGTTGCCCGCTCGCCCGCTGACATGAGTTGTAGCCCGAGTCCTGCCATGAGCCGCAGCTGTAGCTGTCGCCCCAGTACGAATTCGTGCTTCCGAGCATCAAATAGGTTCCGAGCGTGCCGGCGGTCGCCGCGATCCCGGTTGCCGTGCCGCGCACCGTGACCGAATAGTAAGAGGGGACACCGCCGAAGGACTCGGCGACGCTACAGGTATACGTGAAGCTGCCGGTCGCCGTGCTGGCGGCGCTGGTGTTGAACGTTGCCGTGACGTTCTGGTCGGCATCCATCGTGATCGTACAGCTACCCACGCCGGAGCAGGCACCGGACCAGCCGGTAAACGCGGAGCCGGAAGCGGGGGTGGCCGTGAGTGTGACCACTGTTCCGTCCGCATAGCTGGCGCCGCTGGGACTCGCGTTGATTGTCCCGGCACCGGTGCCAACCTGGGCAATGGTCAGCGTATGGAAGCTTGCGATCACGACGTTGACTGGAGCGCAGTTTATCGAGGCGATCGTGTCCGCAACGCACACGCCGAAGACGAATGGCCCAAGCTGGCTTGGAGCGGGAGTGCCCTGCAAGTTGCCATTGGTCATGACCACCATGCCAAACGGCGGAAACCCATTCCTGAAAGTGTCCTGGTAGAAGTAGTACGGCCACACGCCGCCGGCAGCGGCGGCGATCGGCGTCGAACTGAAGACATCCGCGGGAATCACCAGATTGAATGTGGTGATCGCCGGCGGCGGCAGGACCGTCGTGAGATACAGCGTGATCGGGACGGAGGCGGGTGGCGAGGCGGAATCCGTCAGGACGATGATGAACGGCGGCGAGATGGTCATCGTCGTTCCGCTTGCGAATATCGCTCCCGTGCCGGCAATTTGGCAGGTGTTGGGAACCAGCGCATAACCGGCCGGCAGCGCCGAACCGGCCTGGAGCGCGCAGGCATAAGGAGGAGTGCCGCCGGTGGCGGTGACAGTCGCGGTGTACGTTTGGGTGGAAACGGCGGCGGGGAGTACCGTCGACGTGGTATACAGAGAGGCAGCAGTATTCACCCCCAGTTGCACCGGCGTCAGGTTAATCGGCATTTGCGTCAGACCGGTCCGGTTGTTCGCCGACACGATAAATGCGTTGATTGCCGTCTGGATATCCGCCGTCCCCGCAACCGCGGGCAAAGCAAATGTGCCCCCTCCGATCAGCCGCACGAGGATTGGAGCGCCGGCGTTTGAACCATTGAGGATACCGTCCTCGGCGTCAGCCGCCAGCGCCGTTGCCAGATCGATTGGGCGCACCCCGAGCGTCGCCGCATTCTGGGCAATCCCCGCCAGTACCAGGCCGTATTGGCGCTCGGCCAGCGGGGCAATTGCCACACGGGCGGCGTCATTGGGCGCGACCGGCAAGGTGGTCACGATATTGTTCAAATTGTATTGTTGTGCCACCGCAGTATTGGAGGCGGCCACCGCGGTCGCGAGCGGCGTGCCACCCGCGGCCAGGGTCAATGCTCGCGCCGTGGCGATCTCGGTAAGCGGGGTGAGCGTGGCGGTGGTCGTGCCGGCGGGCAGCACCGCGCGAAGCGCATCGGTGGCCAGGAGGACCGTAGTGGCGCCGGTGGCCTCGTCCACATAGGTTCCGCCGGTCGACCGCGCCAGAAACGGCGTCGTGGGTGCCGGTATCACGGTGACGAAATAGTTTCCGGATGCGTCCGTGACGGTGGTTCCCAACTGCGCACCCACGGTGCCATCGGGGTTCAAGGCAAAGAAGGTCACGGTCGCCTCGCGAACGGCGCCCTTTACCACGCTGCCGGACAGTTCGAGACTCGTCTCGGCGATGGCGATCGTGGCCGATGCGCTGGTCAAAGTGTCGGAGGATGAGCTGGGGTCTGCGCCGGCCCGCACGAAGATTAGGCCGAAGGTGTAGGTGCCGGCAGGCAACCCAGCGATGCCGATCTGATAGAAACCCGGTGCACTCACGTCGGCGAGCCGAAAACCTGAGACGATGGCGGCGGGAGTCGTGCCCCAAATCAGGTTGTTGCCAAGATAGAACACCCCGAATCCGCTTAGCGTGACGCTGAAGTAGAGGTCAGCATCGGTCCCCGCAGCGTCATTGGCCTGGAGGGACGCGGAGAGGGAGAGTAGATCGGAAGCGTTGGCCGAAAAGCTGGTTTGATTGGCGGAAATCGTGGCCGCTGGTGTGATCGTGAGGGGCGCGAAATTGGCGACCAGAACGTGAGCGATATTGTCCGTTAGCGTGTAACCGGGAGAAGCGCTGACTTGCACGCCGTTCTCGGTCCAATTCACAAATCGGTAGCCGGCATTCGGCGTGGCGGATAGCGTCAGCGAATTAGCAAGACCGACAACGCCGGTGAAATTGCAGCAAGCGATGCCCCCCGCAGCCGGGGAGGCGCTTACGCCGATGGTAAACGGAGCAGTAGCCGTGGCGGGAGGGGAAGCGGGGGTGGGAGGGGAAGCAGCGGCTGTCACGCCCCACGGACCGATAGCGGCAATCGCCGCCATCCAACCCACGAAGTAAATGCACGTCGAGATTCTCTTCGCGTACTCAAACAACACCTTGCCAGCCAGATGAATCCGTCGGGTGACCATGTTCCACTCCCCTGGTCTTCTCCTGTGCCTTGGTAGGCGTTCGTGACCGGCGTCGCTAGTTGAAATGACTGCCTAGGCGAACGCGATCCGACAGCGTGAATGCGCCGCATCTTCCTTAAAGCGTGGTCCCACACCTATGTTTAGGTCTACGGGGGCGGAAATTCAAGCAAGGCAGTGGGGGGAGGAATATCGATCCGCGGAGGCGGTGGGAAAATCCGTGTTGCGGCAGATCTCGCGGTTGCATAGCTGCCCGAATTTCGACTTCCAGTGAGTTGCCCTTGGGCTACCGCAGGTATCGACCCTTAGCGGAAGTACCGTGATAGTGAGAACTGCCGTTCAACGTTCAACGGCAGCGTCCGTGTGGACTACCGGGTTATGCCGCGATTTCGATGTACTCAACTTGACTGGACGGTAAGGGGATCAGGCATCCGTCTTCTCGCAAACCGTCGATATGAAACTCGATGGCTTCACGAATTTCCGCCTCAACCTGCTGAATGTTTGTACCTGTAGCGATGCACCCCGGTAAGTCGGGGACATAGGCAGAGTAATTTGATTCAGCTCTTTCAATTACGATGGCGTAACGCATGGTGATCTCACTTCTACAAACCGGACTGCTTCATTATGCTGTTCAAAGTACCGGGAGCAACATCGTCGTTTGGCTTGCCCGGCACCGTAACTCGGCCAGGTTTCACAGGATGTTTGCACTGTCGATGGCAGTGTTAGCCGTTTTACGGGATGGAAACCTCGACATAGCTGCTGACGGACGCTGAATTTACGGCAGTTTGAGCTTCCTTGGTCAAACAAGACACGCACTTACGCGGCCAACAAAGTAGACCTTGCCGCGTGTTCTAGGACGTGACGAGCCTGAGACAAAGAAACGCCGGGAAACCACTCAATGAACTGGTGGACGGAGGCGTCTTCTTCAAGGTTCTCAAACAGCGCGGCAACAGGAACCCGCGTGCCTCGAAAAACCCAAGCGCCACTCACGCGATCAGGGTCGCGCTCGACATCGGGGCAGGAAGACCAATCGATCATGGGCAAATGGTAGCACTTTGGGTGAGGAGGGAGAAGAAAACGGCCAACGCCAGCGCTCACCTGCGGCTGAAAGCCGCCAGGTGCAGCGCTTTGTTCGACGGCATTTCGACGCTCGGCAAACGACTTATCCTGTGGCTACACTCGACCACTCGCGGACTTCGCGCTTATTCGTTCAGCAGTGAGTCAAGGCAAACCACCAATTGCGATCACGACCGCGCCCGTGCGTACCTCGGTCTCGACCCGGTGATGCGCGTCTACCGCCTGTTCCATTGTATATACCCGATCAACGATTGATTGGATTTTTCCTTCCTCAATCATTAGCCTGAGAGTTGAAAGTTCATCTTTAGCCTCCGCGGCAAAGGCAAAAGTGGCCGTCTTGTCGGTAAAGCGGGTGGTGAATACCGAACGCAGCATCACTGACAGTCGGGGATTGCCCGACAAATAACGTCCTTTGGGATTGAGAGCCTTGATGCACGCTGAATAGGAGCTCCCAGGAACCATATTGAATATGACGTCATACGTCCTACCGTTAGCTAAGCAATCCTCCTTTGTGTAGTCTATGAAATGGTCAGCGCCGATTCGAAACAGGAAATCTTCCTTAATAGAGCTATCAACAGCGGTAACCTCCGCCCCCTTCGATTTGGCAATCTGCACTGCATGTGCTCCGATGCTCCCACCAGCACCGTTGATCAACACCCTTTCTCCCGCCTGGATTTTTGCGCGCCTCATGAAATGCAGGGCGTTCAGCCCTCCCAGCGGTACGGCTGCAGCTTCTGCAAAGCTCATGTTCTTGGGCTTCGCGACGATGGTGTAGTTTGCCGGTAAAACGACATACTCGCCGTAGGCGCCAAGACGGAGCCCGGTGGCACCACAAACCTGATCGCCGACTAAGAACTGGGTGACGTTTTTCCCCGTCGACTCAATCTCTCCGGAGAAGTAGCCGCCGAGGATCTGTCGCCTTGGTCTTCTTACACCGAGTGCGATCCGCAGGGGCAGCCAGAACCACTTGACCGCGAATCTGAAGCTGCGCATTTCACAGTCGGATTTGGTCACTTCAACAGCCTGTACCTTGATGAGGACTTCATCGTCTCTTGGTTCAGGCTTCTCAATATTCTTGAGTTGAAGAACGTCAGGTGGCCCATAGCGTGAATACGTGATCGCTCTCATTGGCAGGTAACACTCCCTTCATGACTACGGTAAAGATGTCCAACGTGGAGGTCACCGGCGCTGCGCGGCTTTATCGCGCAACGTCCGGTGGATTGATGGGTTGGACGGCATTGTCGTGGCTGAATTACGGTTTGGGTCTTAGCGCCGCAATATCCGCAGCCGAAAGGAGGGGAAGTTGAGCCGCCTCGCTCAATTTCCTTCGGCCTTGGGAGCCCGAGATAGTAGCGAAGAGGGTCGCGTAGATTGCCTCAGCGTCATTGTACTCATGATCGTCAGCTTCGATCCAGGGCCGTTCATTGGCCAGTCTTCCCGGATGCACTTGATTGCGCATTCGGCGAAGAATGTGCGCCAAGGCGTCGGGGCGAATTGTCGTGAGCTGTGTTGAAACCAATGGCAACCAGCCAGCGGACATGCAGGTATCTATTAGGGTGTCAAAGGTCCAAGTAGTGGGGTCATCTACAACTCGGGGACGCTTCTTCTTGGGCAAAGCGGCGGCAACTTCTTGTGCCTTGAGCTTTGAGCGAAGACAGCGTAGGAGAAGCAATCCTTCCATCGCCGCGCCTAGCAGTGTGATCGCCGCCGAATAGGCTCCTATCGATGCAGCCCGGCGGGCATCTGCTTCATAGCGCACGACGATGTCGGTAATGACTGGTTTCACTTCGCCTTTATGGAAGAAGGAACGACGACCACGCTCTCGGCGACGATCAAACTCACACCGGTCGTTTTGCACCAAAGTGGCAATGTCATGAACCTCAAACTGTCGAAGCGTTTCGATGAAGTGACTTTTGCACGCCGTATCGAATCGGGCGTTGAGTTCCCGATACTCTTCTGGGCCTTCCCCGACAAGCCAGTATTCATCATGGGCAAGGCCATGAGACTGACGAACGGCCTCGATGCTTTGTTGAATTTCCTCTACCTCGGGGTACGTTCCATCGGCGATGCGCCCATCGTGTACCCCCTCCACTGCGATAGCGACGAGGAATGTGTACTCCTGTCGTGAAATGCGGCGTGCCGTGAACAACGCTTGTGCAAAGACGATCGATAGTCGAGCGGCCTCGGGGTCTTTCCACGAGTCAGGTGTTCTATTCTGTTGCGCGGCTCGGTGCATCTTTGCGAGGTCTGGAACGTATGCACTCGCATAAGCCCGTTTGTCGAGGCGATCAAGCGCCTCAGATAAGACGGTGCGTGATGCCGAATTCATTCGTCGCCGCGCAAGAGGTTTCAATAGAGCCTTGCGAACAATCGGATCCATAGGTGCTATGCCGTCCAACGTGGAGGTCACCGGCGCTGCGCGGCTTTATCGCGCAGCGTCCGGTGGACCGCAGGGCTAGAACTCGACATCGCAGGAGGCACGAAACTCTCGCTCTGAGAGCACTGTGAAACCATGAATACGAGTTCGGTGAAAGACGCGCTGCTTTGGCATGAGCACGCGCGCCCACGTGTACGGGATACCTGCCGCGTCAGCGTCCTTCCGCGCGGCAAGAACGTTTGAATAGGCATTCAGCCAGCCGACTTGATCATGTGGTGTGTCGGCTCCTGGAATCGGCAGGCAGAGACCATTCTCAAATTGGACAAACACGAGCCCCATCTTTGAAGTCCATTCGTCGGGAAAGAACGTCAGTTCTATGCGCAGTTGCTCATTTGCGTTTTTCCAATCAATCCAAGAGCACGAAACTTGCTGCAACTGATTGTCATCGATCAACAAGCCCTCGGGGCCAACGAAGGAGTCGATGAGAGGCTTCAGAATGTTGTCGATGTCCGGCGAACGGTCGGTCTCGTAGCGGGCCTGCTCGGACACAAGCCACTCAACGGATAGTTTGACATCGCCAGCTAGTAGATAGCCGGCTGTTCGAGTGATGGTTCGAACCGCATCCCTAAGTGCCGACTTGGCCTCGGCATTCGCCTGTTGGGAAACAGGCGCTAAGGCAAGAGTAAGTTCCAATGAACCGGGTGGAGGAACAGCGCCAAGGGGAGACATAGAGTTCAACGTTTAAGGTCAGGGGCGCTGCGCGGCGCTTTATCGCGCAGCGTCCCCTGCACCGCAGGGTTAGCGCGCATTGCCGGCCTGCGCTACAACTTGTTTCAGTTCCTCGGCAATTTCAAGGTACCCAAGAACTGCCTCTTCAGTTGGGTTGAAGTCCTCGTCATGTGCCGCCTGATTGCGAAGACGATAGAGGGCGGTAAAGCCAGGAGCGTGGGACATGGGGATTAAGCCAGCCCTGGCTAGTACTCGAACAAGCGCCGATGGGTTGCGCTGGCTTTGAGCATCGAGAAGGTTGTGTTTCTGTGCGAGATTCTTTAGCGCCACCTCAACCTCAAACCACGTACTTACCAAAACGCCTCGCGGATTCGACGTGGCCAGTCGAATGGTTTCGGCGCTAAGCGTGACTGGTTGAGGAGCCGTTGAAACCTCTGCAATGTCCTTTGCGAGTTCCGCCACCTGCTCTTGAAACTCGAATTCAGCCGCCCCGACCTTTCCTTTCTTGAGGCGGCCAAGGAGTGCTCTGAATTCGGCGCGGAAAAGAAGCGCAACCACAACCGCAGTAATGGGCCACGCTGCCGCCTTAACTAGTTCAGTAATGAATGTCAGTATGTCCATAGGATATGCGCGCTAACTTTGTTGTCGGGAGCAGTTTTGCTGCATAACTCAGGCGCCTGCTCCCTAACTCGGCATCGTGAATTGCACTAAGAGCCGCTGTGTTGCTGGCTTTGCGCTGTGTGCTTGCCTTTTTTATCCAGTATAAAAAATCGCGAAAAGCAGCACATCTAAGCATAGGTCATCAGCATACACCGAGAATCGCTCCATGACCTCTTTAGGCTACTCTTGGGAGAGCCTGCTATTGGCCGAACTGAGACAGATGTAACTACCCCGCCGACACGTCGCTCTCGCTCCGTCTCCTGGTGCCGGGGAGCGCACCATTGCCAAATCGAGACCCCGCGCCAGCGCCTGAGTCGGCCGAGGTCGGTTTTTTACCGAGGACAACCACGACGGTTATAGCAAGGTCCGGGGAGTTTGACCGACCGATATGTGCGCCTTTGCACCGAGAGGGCGGGCAAAATCCCCGGACC